>Ga0181417_1000135_pt1 | contig 23280 bp, 48 predicted proteins | sample 40SPOviralmetaG_FD_130142 | JGI IMG/M metagenome (GOLD analysis project Ga0181417, IMG submission 130142) | Marine viral communities from the oligotrophic San Pedro Time Series (SPOT) site, San Pedro Channel, CA, USA - 40 SPOT_SRF_2013-02-13 | ecosystem: Environmental > Aquatic > Marine > Strait...
GAATACCAGGATGACCCAATACCAATGCTAAGCGTCACTATTGTTATGAGAGTGCCGAGATTTAACTTAACGTTCATACAAGTATGTATGAGTCAGGAATTACTTAAGGTAGTTTTTTATATTTTTGATTTCTTCAAAATGATTGAAGCATAGTGGCTGATAAGATTCTTTGCCGCCGACCTGTACTTCGCTTTCCCCGTCTGCCAATCTCCTTGTGTAAAAAGCATCTTTTTCGCACTTAGCACAAACAGCCGGGCAGATCTCTATTTTTGTTGCAAACGGCATAACCTTGGCAACCTCTGATAATGCATACGGGTGTGATGTTAATTGTAGTGTCGAGACCAGTATTGTCTTGCCGGAAGAAAAAAGTTCTAAGAGGGCATCGGCCGAGTGTGGTATCATAAACATTTCATCAACAGCTATTATATCGAAGTCGGACGATTTGGAGACGATCTCTGCCCCATCTACTACAGAAAATGATTGCACCTTCTGGCCTTTGTGTGTGGACACAGAACCTGTCGAATACCTCTGGTCTATACTGGGCTTGAATAATATAGTTCTTTTGTTTTGGTATTGGTATCGTTCAAGGTCTGCGAGGAGTCTGGTAGTCTTCCCGCCGAACATAGGCCCCGTGTATATTTTAAATTCTGGTATGTTCACTAATAAGATTCTCTGATAAGAGCACCGTTACTCCAGCCTTGCACATAAGGTCCGTCTTCTGATGAGAGTTTTTTGTGAACAGAGATCACATCATTAATGGATAAAAGGGACAGAACTAAAACCTTACTTGAATACATGTTTAATTCATCTAGTGATATTTCATTTCTTTTCAAAAGCTCTAAGTGATTGTTTGGGTCATATATTACGATTACGTGATCTATGCTGTGGAAGTCTCCTATCCACTTTTCCATCATTTCTGCATAGGATACGGCGTATGACGTGTGAAAGTGAAACGGTTTCATTTTGAATGTTTGTCCGCAATTGTTTGAGATGCCCAAGCATCTGGTTTAACTTTGCACTGAAACCCTGCTCCGGCAACGTACCCCTTGAGCATATCAGCATATTTGGAAGTTCCCTTTTTGGCCTGAAACGGCGATATATCAAGGTGCAACTCCATACGATCTGGGTCTATGTGATAATTTTCTCTTAAAAACTCTGCTAGCTCTACGGTTCTTCTTACTTCTTCTGTTATTCTTGTTGGCAAAGTTCTAAAATAGTTTTTCGGAATATAATCTCTTGCGAAGAAATACTTGCTAGAGATACCTCTACCGTAAACACAGATGACAGTAGCGAACGTTATTTTATGTGAAGCTGCAAAGGAGTCCGTCCCTATAAAGAGTTTAGCGCCTTTGTTCACAAACCGACTACAGATCCTGACGATCGATTCTAAATCAACATCATCGCCAGAAGCGCTCTTCCATTCCATTTTGGAAAATTCATTTATCGCAGGTATCTCACCCATTCGTATGGCCTTCGAGTCTTGATGTAGTCTACGACGTGCTCATTGCGGTACGCCTCCATTTCAAAGGCAATAGACCTGTATGCATCTTTCCTGCCTTTCCATCCTAACCTTATCACATTTTTCAAATAAAAGAAAACATAAAGCACAAAAAAGCCCACAAACAATAGTTCTTTTTGCTGGGCCCAGTGGATAGATTCGTGTTGCTTTAGGCTTTCTGTAAATTTATCACGACACCAAACAAATGGGCCTATATTGATTGCCCATATTGTTATTGGTGCAAAGTAACTTAAAAATACTGGCACTTTGCTATCTTCTATAAAGATTGGTAATTTCATAAGACCCCCTTATCTATTATATGAAATGTAATTGCCAGGTTCACCCAACACTGCGACCAATAAAAGTCCAACCTGGGTCTCTGCCGCGCACTTCCTCTTCGGGTTCCTTTTTCAGCACGGGCTCTGGCTCTGGCTCTGGCTCTTTTTTCGCTTCAGGTTCTGGCACCGGGCAGGATATTCTTGCCCACTTACAAGCTTCTGGCATATCATCATACAACAAAGGTCTGCCATTGGGATCAACAGCTAGCCAGACCTGCATCTGTGCAGCAATAGGAAAAGTTTGGTGAAACTTCTTGTCAAGAGCGACCACCTCACCCTTAGATAATGGGCGGCCTAGTATTTGAGCAACTTTCTTAAGTTTTGATTTACTAGGCGCACCACCCGGCAACTTTTTCTCGTTAACAAACCCACGCCAGTTTTCCATTATTAGTTTCATTTAGCAGCAACCTTTCTCACAAGCGCAACACCCACAGCAGCAGCAGCAGTGCTTAGCATCGAACAGTTTAACTAGTTTATGTAAAAATTTCTTCATTAGAAGTCCTCCGTTGGTTTATACTAGTAACTAGTTGCTTAGTCTTTGATATTCGGATACAAATATTTTTTAGCTATCTTCTTAGCTTCTTTGTTGTCACTAGGGAAGTGCGCACCTCTGATAATTCTAGATTTCTCTATTTTCTCAGCAATATCAAAAAAAGATTGTTGGTGATCTGAGTGTTTGTCTGATAAATAGTATGCCATAGTCCAAGCCTGAGCAGTGTGCCCACTCGGAAAAGATGGTGAATCATCAGAATCTGTCTTTATCGACTTGACGTCATACCCAACTAAGTGTCCAAGTTGTTCGGGACGGGGCCTGTCATATCTTACTTTCAATTTTAAAGTAATTAAAGAAACGTCGCTATAAATCTCTTTTAAGAGATCTTTGTCATAATCCAAGCCTTCGCTATCAAGGTACTTGAAAAACATCCGCAGAGGCTTCTTGTCGGCCTCTCGAAGCTCATCCCTGTCCATTTCCGTGTTAGTTGTCATTGCGTTTAGAACTTTTTTAAGTTCTTGCCTGGTTGTTTCACTATCGTTATCGGGAAATTTAGATATCGGAAGATCAGACAACCTTATATCTATGACTTTTGGTGACTGAGATAGTTGCTTTTTAAACGATCGGTCTTTTATCTCGCCAAACTTAAGATTCTTGATATCCTTTTTTTTATTCTCGGATAAGAAGTTATTCCAATTTTCCATTATGAGCTTCATGAAACAAACAACCTCCCTGCCGATTTGAGTTTTTGCATTGCTTCTGGCACGTCTTTTTTATACATCTTTGTTGTTGAATCTCTGTACCAGTTTGGACCATCCTGTGAAATAACTCTGGACTGGTCGCAGTCATCAGATCTATCATCTGGTGTCAACTGCGGAACCGTTAAATTGGCCGCGCCTCGCTCGCGATTAGTGTCCATCTGTCGGGTATCAACTTCACCTCGGTCGGCATACTTGTCCCATACGGCTTGTGCATCTTTTGACACTGAAGACCTATCGGATGTTAAACCTCCACCATTCTGGGATGCGTACTCAATCGCAATCTCGTAAAGAAGTGGACCCCACCCTTTTTTTGATTCACTTCCAATAACAGTCCAACCTCCGAAACACGGTCCTTCGTGGTCTTCTTCCGTTTTCATGATATCAACTTCTCCGTGGGGATAGTGCTTTTTGTCACCAATTGCGTCATTGTAAGTTAACTCGGAATATTGTTGTGTCTCGGCATCTTCAATACGAACGTACCTAATGCTTTTTCCGAACGAGGCATCGCTAGAAATGGCAATGCCAACGTCGGGCATCGAAAGCACCATATCAAGCTGCTTTTGAATGCGTGGGTCAATGTCCTCGTTGATAAACTTGCGCCAGTTTTCCATTATGAGTTTCATACAATAAATAGTTTACTTTTCATATATGGACATATATCTTTCACCGCGATCACACAACATAGTAACAACAATACCGACAGGATCCTTAGCTGCGACATACCTTTCAGCGGCCAGTATGTTCCCACCGGAGGATATACCAACAAGCAATCCTGTTTTCTTTATGAATTCTTTCGCTCTGTTTATTGATTCTTCCGTCCCAACATTAATAATGCTGTCCATATCTTCAGAGGAGGCCAGGAAATCCTTACCATCTGCGATTCCCTGGATGCCGTGTGGTGATTCTTGGGGCTTCACCATACACACATCGACGCTAAGTTTGTTTTTAGACACGTATTTCCTGATGCCTTCTATCGTACCGCCGGTACCTGCACCGTGAATGAAAGCAGACCAACTACGATTTGTAGTTATAACTTGTTTGTGAATTTCTGGCGCTGTCTCTCTTTCGTGACATTCAACATTAAGAGGGTTGTCGAATTGTCTTGGAGACCAGGCCTTCGAATTTGCCATAAGATAAGCATCACGCATACCAATTGCAGCGAGAAAATCATCATTCGGCGCATCGATTATCTCGGCACCGTATATTCTCATCATTTGTTTTCGCTCTTCGGACATATTCTTAGGCATAAATATAACACACCTCATCCCCAAAGAAGCGGCTGCCATAGCGAGCGCGATTCCAGTATTGCCACTAGTTGCATCGCACAATATCGCATCCTTCTTAATGTTGCCCCAAAGTTGAGCTTTCCTGATAACATAGGATATCATTCTATCTTTAACGGAACCGGAAGGATTGACTGTCTCTAATTTTGCGTATATCCGGTCAGAGACTCTAACAAGAGGAGTGTTTCCAACTAATGTTCTTAAGTTTTGCATATTCCTACTGATCACCTTTACACTGCCACCCACAAATCAACAACTGCAAAAAAGCCACTAAAGCGATCATAGCTGATAAAATATTGCATCCCATACATTTTACTCCTTTTTTAAAATTTTTTCTATCTTTTTTATGTAATTTCTCATATAATGATCACCAATCGACTCATTGAACAGGTTAGACCAAGTTCCAGTAACCAGCATTCGGTTTGCGTTGTGTTTGCTGAGCCACAACCAGTGTCCGCCTGGTTTTAATATGACTTCAACCCCAACGTGACGATAAATACCGTGTATTGCGGAGATGATTGTTAATGGCGGGACGAGTGGAACAATATCTTTGTTATCTACAATCCGTGTCAATGGTAAGTCCCAATATTTCTTTACGCCTTTTTCATTTGTCACTTTGGGTTGCCCAAATGTGACACATTCTTCCAAACTTCCTTCAACTGAGTACATCATAGATAGAATTGCAGCGGCAGCACCGCCCAACGAGTGGCCAGTAACGCGAATCTTGTACCCTGATATCAATTTTGGCTTAAGATCGTCATACACGGCCAGTGCGAGCTTGTGAAAACCCTTATGAACCCATATTCCCAGGAGAGGATCTTTCTCTTTTAGGTATTCTGCATCAAGTTTTACGTTTGTTTTGTTTGCGGTACCTTCAATTGCGACCCAATGAAGTTTATTTTTGTGATCGGTGATCAAAATGACGCGAGATTCGACACCATCGAGCACTTTTGTGTACAATTCATCTCCAAAACCGGAAATTTTTTCAGATTTCACGTCTTTTTCGCTTTTGTAAGAGAGATCGCTAAGTGTTGCGTACTTTTTGACACGAGGCCAGTCAATTTTGCCTTCAGCATCCTTGATTCCCCAGCAGGACTGCAGCAAAGGACCGCAGCCCCAGACAAAGGCGACGACAAGACCGAGCGATAAAATGAACTTAAGCATAAGAAAACCTCCAAAACGTGATGTTATAGGTAGTTTTCTAGAAGGAAGATGGTCGCGTTTTCGCGATTTTTCGCGAGAAAAATTTTTTATAGAGTAAGCTTCTTGGTAGGGTTTTGCTCCATCCATTCACGAATAAGCAGTGCTATCTTTTCATCTAGCTCTTCTTTGTGGTCATCCGGGATAACATCCCACATTTCATCCGAATTGCGGAGTGCCTCCCAAGGTAGTAAAGTTTTATTATTGATTCCAACACAAATTATACACATATTATTCCCTCCAAGGACAATGACGGCAAGTGTTACGACAACACCATCCGCGACCAAGTAAGTACATCTTTGTTAAAACATTATACCCTATAACGGGGTCAAAGTAAATCTTTTTGTTTAATTTACACGCGGCATCGTGGAGATCGTCGTAATATTGCCGTTTATTTGGGTTGGTCATTCAAACTAGGCGATAGCCTCGCCGTGATTTGCGATTAGTTGGTCGAACTCCTCTTCTAATTCGATAGTCATTGCGTTCAACAGCCCTCCTTGGTTAGCTTCTCCGCCATCCTGATCAGATATATCAGAGCGAATTACGTTTGCTGCAGCAGAAGCGTTACCTGCCAAGAGGGCTTGAATAGCATCATCGTACCTAGGAAGGACGTAGTAGCCCATTTCGGTCAGTTGATCCGTAAAAGCATCGATAATCGATTTGGCACTTGAAGCCAGTTGGTAGTTTTCGTAACCACTGTCTACTGGGGTTTGGGCATCGTCGTTAGGGTACCCTTCGTTAACAAATTTACGCCAACCTTCCATTATCAGCTTCATAACCTTATACCCAACTTCTTAAGGCTAGTACCCTTTGTTAGCAGGTATTGATTTAGTTTTTCGTTGAATTGTGGATCTTCCATGTGAGCCGCGTCAGCAAAATCGGATTCTGGACTATCATCCCATTCAGCATCTGGAACCTCTTCAGGATCTCTAAGGCCCAACGCCTTCTCTACCATGTCTTTTATTTTCTTATTTTGGTGCTCCATTGCAGATTGCTCAGCAGCACCTTCGTTGAATTGTCCGGTTGCGCTAGCTACTACTGTATCGTATATTTCTTCGAGTTCTGCATCTGGCATCACCATAACGATTTTAAGCATCTCATCTTTTAAGATCTCTTTCTCATCATCATTCAAATAAGGTAGTGCGATACTCATTAGAGTGTCTAAGCCGACAGCGGCAAATGCCTTTTCCATTGCATTGCTACCCTGTAACGCATCCATTCTTGAGAAATTTTCTCCATCCATCGTACCTTCCAATACTTTCGTTAGCTCTTCTTTTACTAGTCTTTTTATTTTGTCTTTAATAGATGCCATCTTGTATCTCCTTAAATTTTTTTGGCCATTTTTTGGCTACCCTATAAATAGTCGTTTAACTCTAATTGTCCGAATCGTTGTTCGATCCTGGTAATATTTTCTCTATCCGCAAGGAATACAACGCTGTATTTGGTACTATAAGCTTTCTATCTGTTTCAATCAAGTGGAAAACCGTCTTAGTTGGCGTTTGTCTGATTATCCTTGCTTTTTTGTCGCCATTGATGTATACTATATCATCAACATCGAAATCGTGGCCGAACATAAACAGTAGTCCATCCAATACATTGCTTACTACGTTCTTGAACAAGAGGACCGCAATTGCTGCTAAGAACATCCATCCGTAGTGTCCCATTAGATTTGAAACTACTGTTTGGGTTGCCTTGATTATCTCTTCTGGTGAGTCCATTCATATCCCCTCCTTTCCGTGTAAGGTAATTAGCCAGGCGGATATTCGAAATCTCCAAAATTTCATAGCGATAACGCGAACGGTCTTAGCACACTCCGTGCCAACCGGCCGCATGGGAGATAGATTCGGGAGTAGGGAGAGGGGGGGGAGGGGCCCCCCGTTAGACGTTTTTCGATTCGGGTTTATTCAAATCAAGTTAACCTTTTTTATTCGCAAGGATCCAGGCGTTGAGGCGCTCACCGTAGGTCGGTGTGTCCTGGTGCACGTATACCGGAACGCGGGCGGTATACTTGGCTGTGATAGCTCGTGCGAGCTTTTGAGCCGTTGCTCTGTTATGGCAGATAGACAGCGCTTCGGGCTCAGCTCTGTGAATTGCGACCTGATCGGCTACCGTCCAAACGTCGTTGGTTCGGTCGTGAATCACTCGTGCGATCTTTGAGGTCTGAATCATAATGTCCATTTTAGTATCTCCTTGTTGGTTGTATAGGTAAGACGGGGCTCAACCCCGTCTATTCAATATTTTAATAACTTTTATTTTAAGTATATCGTTCGTGATCCGCTCAGTGTACCACCGATGTCGAGTACCGCTTCGGTCATGACCTTCTGAGCATCAATGACCGACCCTAGGGCGAGGCACATCAGCTTGTGAGTCTCCAGTGTTATTTCTTCGCCAGTCTCGCCATCCTTGCGACGTGGTGAGAAGTGGGTATCAATATCCTCGTTGAGGCGTTGTAGTTTTTGCTGAGCCATTGATAGCTTCATCCGGGCTGCGTTGATCTGTTCTTGTACTGTCATTTGATTGTCTCCTTGTTGGTTGTATAGGTAAGACGTAAATCAATCAATCTTATTCAAAGTATTTAATAAAGTTTTTCTTTATAGTGTCGCGGGTCCATTCGATAGCCGGCACCCTTGATGCCATCAGCGGGCAATACTCGTCATGACCCTTGCCAAGCACAGCGTGAACTATTTCATGGCACACTACGTGCATCAGGTGTCGCGAGTCAATCGAGGTGTCAACGATGTAGACCTCGTTGGCATTGAGCACAGCGGACCCCATGACCGGGTTGTGTCGATCGGTCTCGGTGATGCGTACCCTGATTCGGGGTAGCTCGTATCCAATCTCGCGTAGCCATCGTTTAGCGGTGTAGATGCAATCCATAACAGGCCGTCGCTCGTTGCGGTATACCCTATCATTCATGCCCTTGACCCGTTGATCAAATCCCGGTCGGTTCCGACGCTTGACACATCGTGATCGGGTGTCGTCTAGAATCGCGTATAGTTCATCGCTGTCGTATGCTGCTTCGAATGGTGATCCCATTGTGTTACCCCTTGTTGGTTGGTTCTATTAGTAAGACGTAACTGTATTAAAGTTATTCAATGTTATATCACTTTTTTTTATTTTATCACTCTCGCCTTTTTACGGTGGCTTCCGTCGTTAGGTGTTAATGTGCTAACGCCACACAGGGAGCCGTTAAAGTACTAACAGGGTTGACAATGGTCGGGGGATGTGTTAGAATGTTAACGCGTGTACTAGATCAACCAACAATACTAGGCACTAGTTAACACTCCTTAACACTTATTGACACTCAATCCCCTGTTAATACTCTAACGGCTACGACTATAAACTATTTCTTTCTCTTTAGCCTAGACCAACTGCTAGCCATTGAAGGCTTGCGATTAATTCTCTTCTTTCTAGTTTTTGGCATAAAAACACCTTTCAATATTATTAAACTTCAAACAGACTTGATCACTCGATCGCTCTATGGTGCCATCATTAAACTTTAAAGTTTGCACAGTTGGTTGTGTGCTACCGCAAGCTGTCAACACCATAACGCTCAGTACTAGTAATGCTTTCATCTATAGGCCTCCTAGTTGGTTCTATTAGTAAGACGTGAACTAGTTCGATCTATTCAATGTTTTATCGCTTATATTTAAAACGATCCACAAGCGTAACACCGTCTGAGATATAGTCACAACTTAATACCGCTTTGCTTACGTGCTGGCTAGTAGTCATCGATTGCATACCAAGAGTGGTGCCGGCTCTATAGTCAAATAAAATCTTCTCACCCTTCTCGTTGGTGTCTCCAATCATTAAAGCATAGCTATATAGCTTTGTACCGTCTGTAGTGTAAGAGCCATTGCCATTCTTAGCCGCTTGGTTTTTCTCCCAATAGTAAGGGATGTTCTCGTTGGTTGTCTTTCGCATTGTCTACCTTCTTTCAAAAGTTTTTATTAATGTCTGCGCCTTGTCCTCTCCAGGTTAGACGCAGACTATTTAATTCTATTCAAAGTTTGTTTAACTTTATTTGATCACTAGTACTTATACCCTTGGTAGTGACATTCGCCTCTGCTGATTGCCACGTCCCTACTGTGTCGCATCTTGGCGTACGCTGTCGACCATACGTCGGCATGCTTGTCAAGAACTCTTCGCAAGTGGTACGTGGTTGTGCGAATATCGTACTGGGTACCGCTGCAAAGATCCCCTGAATATTCATAGTGCTGACCTCTGCGAGTGTCACCCGTGATCAACCCCTTTTCGAACAAGCCTTGAACCGCCTTCTGTATCCGCAATCCGCGAGTCGTGCGGGTACCTGTGTTCGTATTCGTTCGCGTGACCAAGCCGGTCGTTTGGTGCGTAGCGTGAGAGTTCTTTACGATTGTCTGTAGAATTTGCCATTCTGTTTTATTGAGTTTCATCTTATTGTCTCCTCGTTGGTTGTGATGGTAAGACGTAAGCCATTTAATTCTATTCAAAGTTTATTTAACTTTATTTAACTTTATTCAATCTCTACCGCTTCACAATAAGAAATGTATTCGCCCAACGCGACCGCCAAGCGACCGTACAAGTTATCACGATGTGCTGCCACTGCGTGTATCGCCTTCGTTGCCTCTTCGCGGCTGGGTCGCATGTCTTTAAGCTCATCGAATATTGCTCTGCGGGCAGCATCGACTAGTCGAATTGCCATTTCTTCGGGTGTCATCTTGGTTGCCTTTCGTTGGTTACACTAGTTAGACGTAGGCCTTCTAGATCTATTCAAACTTTATTTAACTTTTTTCAAACTTTATTTAATTTAACCATCGAGTGTTTGATTCTGCCTTGATACGCTTGATTAGGTCTGCACTCAGAATCATCTTTATCTGTGTCCAAGGGATTGTACCGTTGACATCATCCCATAAATCCGACACTGGTAAATGCCCCGTTACGCTTGCACGCTCTAACCTATTCTCAAACTCGACCGTCAAAAGGTTACTCAATTCGCTGTACTGACTCATATGCTTTATCCCTTCGTTGGTTACATTAGTTAGACGCAGAGCATTTAATTCTATTCAAAGTTTATTTAACTTTATTTGCCCATGCCCACCATTTTCCCGATGGGCGCGAGTATAGTCTGAGGTCTTCGAGGTATCGATAGCTTTGCCCCCATTGCCATCTTACAAGGGCGCTGAGACCCCTGACTTCTAATACTTTGCCGGTGCCGGCGGTGAGCGTCATTGTCTTGTCTGCTTCGATAAGCTCCGGCGGATGCGCCACGATATCCCCGATTTGAATTTGAATTGGTTCCATTTGCTTTATCCCTTCGTTGGTTACACTGGTTAGACGTGACTGTTCAGAACTTATTCAAACTTTGTTTAACTTTTATTTTAATGTGTCCAACAAACGTTAACCATTTTGCAATCATTGCCAAGCTCTGGTAGCTCGTTGGCTTGAATACAGTCGGCTCGGTCTTGCTCCCCTGCAAAGTCACACAAGATATGGACGGACTCGAAACACTCTCGACCATCATCACCGATACAGAATGACCTAGTGTGACTGTATCTAGTGTCGGTCACTAAGCAAGCTTGGTCTTCAAAGTCTGGGTTGTGCTCTACTAGTTCGCCACATCCGATTGTAGCTAAAATCGCCATCAAAATTAATGCTCTCATTGCCTTCTCCTTGTTGGTTACACTAGTAAGACGCAAGCCATTTAATTCTATTCAAACTTTGTTTAACTTTTATTTTAATACATCGCCATCATCAATATCATCATCGCGCCAATCATAGCTAGCGCGATCGCTCCAAGTGTATCGTCTAGGTTCATGATGCCTGCTCCAATAGTTGTTTGCATTCCGCTTGAATAGTCTTGGCTTGCTCCAATAGGCTTTCAGCATTGCCCTTGATGCCTAGTTGTTTTCGTGCCATTGTAGTACCTTTAGGTAACCCGCGTGAGAGCTTCATGTCAAATTTTATTTGCATATCTAGTGCACTGATTATGCACTGCAAAGCCGCTAGATCAACTTGGTTGAAAGACGGGTGTCCAGCAAAATCGTGCCACCATTCAAAATCAGATCGCAAATGTCGTAAGTCTCTTAGGTTCATCATGTTGTCTCTCCTTGTGTTGGTTCTACTGGTTAGACGCAGGCCTTCTAATTCTATTCAAACTTTATTTAAACTTTATTTAATTAATCGGTTTTTGCAAAATCTATTTGTGCTGATGTTAGGGTGCCCGAACTGACTAGCGGTCTTCGAGCATTTATTTTTAGCCAAATTTCTGAACAAAACACTTTTTTGTTCAGACCGGGATGTCTTCGAGTTTCTTGGCGTATCTTTCCGAGTTCATAAACGAAGTGCTGATTGGTGATGATATAGTCATCCATCGCTCGCTTCAGCGCGATTAAGCGCTCTCTGTAATACTTAACGATTCTTTCTGAATAAATTTCCACGTAGTCTTCACTATCAAAAATTGGCTCAAACGTATATACCACTTGCTTCATCGCAATATCTCCTTGTCTTGGTTACACTGGTTAGACGCGACCATTCAAAACTTATTCAAAGTTTATTTAACAAAAATACAAAAGCATTAGCATATCAATGAGTTAGTGTGCAATAACCGTCAACTATTTTAAATTTAAATAAATTGGTGTACGATATGCCAACGCTTTTGTATTTTTATTATTCTCCCCTTGGTTGTCGTAAGTTATCGATATGAACGTGCGCGACTTCTCGCGAGTCAAGTCCAAACATAATACATTTAAATACATCGCCCTCGGTGATGTGTTCGAGGTGGCGCTTCTTGCCTTGCGAGCAGATAAACGTGTCGGTTCGTTTCGACTCTCGCATAATATATGCGAGGCGTCCATGATCTTTGATTCTAGCATCATCATCTGTACGGATTGCGAAAGCATCCCAAAGTTGTACGAGTTCGCCGTTCTTAGGTTTCCAGATGTTATCCATTTTTATTCCCTTTTCGTTGGTTCTGTCTGTATGACGTAAGGGTTATTGGTTTTATTCACTGTTAAGAAAAAAAATCCCGCAAAAAAAATCGCGAAATCGGGTAAAATCTCAAACTTCGCTTGTATTTCCATCACTTACGATGAAATTGGCTTCGCATTCCACTGAATCTCCATCGTCATTCATAACTTCCATCTTTGTGACCGCTAACTCCAAATGATCCTTGACAAGTTGATCAACAATCGACACTAGATCCTGCTCGATGTCGATGCCGTCTAAGCTCTCGCTAGACTTGAACATAACGGAGAGGTCGAGTGTGACCTTGTAATCAATTTGCAATTCGTTCTTCATTTTACTATTTCCTTCTCTTTGGTTATGCGGGTTAGACGGAGGCGGGTGTTCTATATTCAAAGAATTTAAAACATTTTGTGTTTTTTTGATTATTTCTTCAATTTCTCGCTCTTCATCGATTGCTTCATCGAGGTCGTGCTTAAAATCAAATAAGTTGACAATCTTCAAAGAGCAAAACCTGTTGGCTCGTTGTTCTTTACTTTTTGATTGTACTCGTAAACAATCTTTGGAATATCTCTTGGCGTTAAGTGCCCACCGCAGTCGCCACCAAGCTCTAGCCAGTTCGTAACATTCCCAAGACCGTTGCAAGGAAAAAGCAAAATCTCCGGTCGCGATGCCTCTGTCGAGTAACTAGCCAACACATAAGGATGGTGCGCCAATGGATTCGTGTCCTTATAGACAATTGCTGTGGCGTGGTGATTTTTCTTAAACCATTCAACTAGCATTTAACTCTCCTCTTAGGTCTTCGATTAAAACTTCTTTCTTCTCTTTGTTGCCATCGAAAGCATCGGGCGCAAAGCCGCGCAAGTAGAGCCAATCGTTTAGCTCATCCTTCTTCATTTTGTTGATCTTAGCCACTGACATAAAAACTTTGCTACCGTGTAATGTTTCAACGCTGCCGGCGTTGCGTAGACGTGGCTCTCTTAGACTTGGCAATCCGCTAAATTTACTTGTTCCGACTCTCATTTTTGTACCTTTCTTCGTTGGTTGTGCTGGTTAGACGTGGGCCTTCTAATTCTATTCAAAGTTTATTTAACTTTTTATCGGAATGCACCATTGATTGCAAATTTCTGTTCATAAAATGTATTAACAAAAGTATAACGACATTGCTCGAAGTGCTTCAAGGCTCTGGCTCTTAACTCCTCTGTCTTGAAGTCATCCCACTTATCATAAAACATCTGACCTACTTGTGTCAAGTGTTCAATCAACATAAACCTTGGCATATCTTCAATCTGCTCTTTGTGCACATAAATTACTTCATCACTGATCGTTGTCATATACATCTTAGCGACTCCTTGTTAGTTATGCCGGTTAGACGGGGCCGTTTAAAACTTATTCAAACTTTATTTAGCTTTTTTAATTGTTTTAGTTTTACCAGTCGGGTCTGCGATTCACTATCATAGCTCGGTCAATGTCTCGAATGCCATCCTCCGCCGTTGTTGGGGTTCTGGTTTGCAATTCCTGTAATTTCCAAATTGAGTCACCAATATATTGGATAGGTTCAGAGCAGATTTGGTTGTAAACTTCTGCTATGTACTCGCCATCTGAGCCCTCAAGAACGCTGATTATGGATTGAATTACTTCTTCATATGTCATTTGTTTATCATTGCTCATCATTTACCCCATTTCAATAACTTCAAATCGCCCATCAAGTCGTTTCCAGATTAGTAAATTTCCAATGCCATCCATATATTCAACATACTGTAAGGCTTGTAACTCTGTCAAGAATAATTTAACGACTTTCATTCAATCTCTCCAGGTTTCGGGGACGACACAACTGCTTTCTATTCCTACGTTCTTCATTCCATAGGACCAAATAATCACCGAAGTCGTCACTCCCTACAATAATGCCTGTCAAGTCTAATGAACCCTGACGATACCTTACCAAATCACCGACTTTCATCTTGTTCTCCTTTTTCATCTTGTTCTCCTTGTTGGTTCTGTAGGTTAGACGTGGGCCCTTTGGATATATTCAAAAACTATTTTGTCTTTTTAGTTAAAACTTAAAAGTCCATAAACCAGAGTGACATAAATCGTTGCGATAATGATACCAATCAAACAATCTTTCAGATTAAATTTATATTCCATCAAAGATCTGTTCATTCTACTCTCCTCGATTATGATATGGATTTAAGTCACAAATTGGTTTGGCGGATAAGAAGTCTTCATCATAACCCATAGCCATGTACAACCCAGGGTCTCGATACGACATCTCTTCAAGTGCTCGCCAAGCTTTAGCCTTAAACCCTTCAATTGCGATAACTCTTTCGTAAACGTCAGGGTTTGAACCGCAGACCTCTGCTAGTAACTTCATAGAGCTATACATCTCCTCGTAACTACTATTGCGTGGAGTAACACCATCCAAAATTTTCTTTGCGATCAATTCATACATTCGACTCTCCCTTCCTTTTGAATCCCGTTGTCACCAACTCACAAAGCGCCAAATTTAATAGCACAATTTCGCCCTTAGTGCTGAGAGCTTTGTAAAACCCGTTGTAAACGGACGGTTCTGTACCGACCAGCAAATAAACTTCAGTCTTTTTTTTGCGGGCGTATTGACTAACAGTCAAGACATCCCCTTTTTTGAACCTCAAGACATAACTCCTTGAAATTGTGCCACAACCTTTGACACTATGTCCATCAAACCGTGGACACCAATTGCAGCGCCCAAGAAAAAGCCAATAGCCACCAACATAAATTCTTTCATTTTACCAAACCTCACAAACGTGTGTTAATCTGCACCCACTGAACTCTCTCCTTGACTCGATCGGAGTTACACAACCTGGGCGGACCCAATTAGGATGACAAATGACCACTGATATAATTCCAGGAAAGCAATCTGCTTCCGTGTAAGAATATTCATAATCATCCGTATAACAGCCAACTGTGTACTCATAACTGTCGTTGTCATAATAAACCACCGATCCACTTGCAGGTCTAAACCTAGATCCCTTTTCAACGATACATCCAGAGAAAATCATAGTCAACAATAAAATCAAACATTTTTTCATATCCAGGGGCCCCTTATAACGTTTTCTTCTTCGAGATCCTTAAAAATAGAATCCCATTTATGTATATAATCTTCATACTCTGTTGTCAATGAGAAACTGACTACTCCGTCTTCGTCCGTCTCTGCTTTCATCTTGCCCTCGCTTATACAAGCAAGCATACTGACAAACTTTTTAGCCTTTTCTGGGTGGTCTAAAGATCCGTCCATATACCAGTTGACAATCGCTTTTAAGATCGAAGGTCCACTGGCCATAACATTGCTTCTGACTTCGGAAAATCCTAACTCACCATCAATAAATTTCATTCTTGTTAACCTTTCACTTTGATAGACGTGCGTCTTTAATATAAATTCAAAGCTATTTTGATTTTTTGGAAATTATCTTCCAAGATCTAGATGACCACCAGCGCACTATGCCCTGATTGTCTAGAACTCTTATGTCCCTGAGTGTCGGGTTTGTCTCAACAACCAATCCCCAGGACATCAAACTTTGTGTGTCACCTTCTGACATTGCGTAACTTACAACTAGGTCGCCAACTTTGTATTCCATACTTCTAACTAGGTTATTACAACAATTCTTTCGTTCGTGGTAAAGAATGGCATCGAAGCACATCGTTTGTTAGTAATCCACATACGCTGGCACTTACTGGCTTTAGGTTTGGGAGCAGCCAAATCGGTCAAAATGATGTGACCATCAAACCCCCGTTTGTTAACATAGTCGGTGGGAGCGTTAAAACAAGTCCCGCCGCTTAACACTCTTTTGTATTTTTTTCTCTCACCTTTACGCCAAACGTAAACCTGGTCCTCTGCGACTTCGTGATCAAAGGGCACGACCGTAAAGTCTGCAATCTCTGCCAGGTTGTTCAGTTCGGCAAAAAAACTTGACAACATATCATCGTCTACGGAATAAGACTGATCAATTGACACTGCTATATTTACGGTCCTGCTGATCTTCCTGCCAGAATGTATATACGGATATCTCTTGTTAATTCTTTTGATTGAGGACGCTTTGTTGGCGCTCTGACTGGTCTTGACAAAGTATCTCAACATCTTTCTCCAGTCTATATCAGAAGACATTGATTTGCGAACTTCATCCTTGACCTGTTTGGATAAACTACCAAAATGATGACTCTCGCAATCCTCGAATGCCTGGGTGATCACCGTCTTCATTTTTTCCTTTGCCAACTTTTCAGATTCTGGAGAAGGCTCTGAATGGTCGTCAATTAAGCCCGACGTGGATACAGCAGCTTCATCAACTTGTGAAAGTAGCATTTTAAGATAGAGTTCCATAGACTTGTTCGCTGGATAACTTTCAAACGCTCCAGCACCAGGCTTACACGCTGGGCTTCCGCTAGGCAACAAAGGCAGATTGTTAAGATGAGTATTTATTGACAAGTCCATCGCCACGTTTGTGATGTCGTGCCATTGCTTTCTTGGCATTTTAGAGCCAGTCGGGTATACGGGTTTTCTGGTCGTCAAGTGTTCAAATATTATATGATACAATTCGTGTTTCAGAACGTCAAGTGTTTGGTCGGAAGTTAGGGTAGAGAACCATTCTGGGTTGTAGCTCATCTCATAATTGCCGTCCTCTTTGATTCTTACTCCGGCAGTGGGAATACTCCTATCTGCCAACTTTGGGACGACTCTTGAAATAGCAGCAAAGAATGGCTCTTCAAGCAAGAGCTTAGTTACGTGCCTGCTCAAACAATATTCTTTAGCTTTAGTCATCATCCTCTCCAACAATTTCCAACATTCTGTCAGCCACGGTCAACCCGCTTTTAGTTTCAACGTTGTGCGTCAATATGGTATTGTCAAGAGTACCTGAACCAAGAACCGTCCAGGCTTTCATAGCTATTTCTGGGTCGAGCGTAATGAAGTACTCGGCAAAATTTCGAGCTTGATCTTCCGTGAGGTTTGGGCGGTGCATAACTAGCGAAGAGTCAATTTTTTGCAACAGTGTCATATGCTCATTGATCGTAAAATCGGATGTTGCACTGATTAGGCCGTTGTCCATGATATCTTCGGCCGTCAGAGATTTGTCGTAATTCTTGACAAAATCAAAAAACACTACGGCCGCCTCAAAACCAACAAAAGCAGAAGAAACTTGCCGGAGTTCGGTAGGGCACTTCTCTACAAGATCGGTGTTAGAAAGACATTCGTCCAAACGTTCCCAGGATCTTCTTGAGGGGTAAACTTTATTTGGTTCAAAGTCCCCCTGATGTTCGAGGTGGTTGATGTTGCAAGAAATAAAATCTCTAATTTCTTTGCAGATCCCTTGACCATCGGCCCACAGTAACCAGTCTTCAACAGAGGGGTCGATATCAAAAACGGTCCATCGATCCAATTCCGCTGGGTCCATTTCACCCACCTGATATTGGGAGCCGTGTTCGCCGCCGTTCACCGCTGCGAATATGAGAGTGTCTGGGTGTAGGTCATGACCGTTCAGTTTTCTCGAATCGGTAAGCTCAAAAATACCTTGGCGAACCTCTATAGTTGCTCGATCAACCTCGTCGAGAAACAGGACAACCGGATAATCACAGGCGCATTTGAACCAATCTGGTGGGTTAAATATAGTCGAATTGTTTTTAATAGTTGGAAGACCAACGAGGTCGCCCTCGGTCATCTGAGAAGCTCTTCGTTCGACTACCGGTAGGTTGACCTTTTCGGCATACCGATACACCACTGTTGATTTACCAATACCGTGCCTACCTCTAAGTAGCACTGGCTTCTTTGAATCTGTGACGTATCCAACAATGTTGTTGAAAACTCTAAAATCTACCGACATCTTTATCTCCTAAGATAAATAGGTTTTAACTCGTAGTTATTCTCTAATACATTCGACGTAAAGTGAATTACTTTATTCACAAAACCTTAAAATATTTTGGATCGTCCATCAAGAAGCGAGAGTCGAGGGCGCTCACTCGTGGGGTGTAGATTTCACTTCCCGTAAGTGCCTAGGGTTGTAACATTCTAATGTGCCGTCTGTGAACATCACTTGTATACCGGAAAGTTTCTTTTTGGATCTGGTACTGGTACCTTGGCTGATGGCGATGACAATGCCAATAAGACTCGTGTCTATAAAGTCCGACCATTGTTTCGGGTCCAGTCTAACCGGCATGCCTACAGTTATATCTTCTAGTTTCATCACTTTCTCCTTCTAATAGGGATTTGTTGCGTTATTTCGTGCTGAATCTTTGCCTTTATCATATCCTGCTCGATTTGAAACAATTTGCAAACAACAAACACAATGCAACCGAGTGTCAAACAATTAATAAACAATAATAAAATCAACACTTTAGTCTCTCTTTCTAAAACAAGTACCATGGATCCAAAGTCCTATGCCGAACACCAACACAAACCACCAAAGTATGCTATCAGGTTCAAACATACGACCTCCTCTTCTCTAGATTAGACGCAACGGAAACTCAGTTATTCAATTTTATCTTGGTATTTTTAAATCTTTTTCCGCAGCATAGATCGGAATACCGGCTGGTACTGGGAGTATCTTATAAATTTTACCACCCTTGATAGCTCGATTGGCTGGGCGTGCTTTTGCTTTGATTACCATAGCGAGGACTCTTTCGCCACGACTCGCTTTTCTGAAGACTTTGTATGAAAAGTTATTACTCGGTTCACCAAAGTTTGGAGCTATGTCAATTCGGTTTGTCTTTCTGATCTCCACCATTTGACCAGCTTTAAACTTTGGCTCTGATCGATACTCCTCTAGTACTTTGACTGCATACTTGTTCATACACATAGCTGTGAACTCATTCTTGTTCAGCACATGTGATTTAGGATCTTTAATGACCTTCTGTGCCGTCGTCCTGAAGTATCCATCCGACAAGAGACAGTAATACTCTGCACAAATGTTCGCCACCTCTCTAAGTTCTTGGCCATAATCCTTGATCCACGCTTCGTGTTCTGCTACGACTTCCTCAGAGCACTTCTGTTCAATCGCATCTATCCAATCAAGTTGTGGTCGGGTCAGGGCACCTCGACGAGTGATAGCATCGCGGTCGTTCCAAGCGCAGTCAGGATCATCAGACAAACCTAGTTGTCCGATCACGGAAGCCAAAAATTGGTCGTACTTGAGGTATAGCCTGCGATTGATTGCACCAACGGACTCAGCCTTAGACACCATATATCTAATATTGTTCAATCTTTCTTTCATCACTCTCTCCCGTACAGTCTATCCAACCTTGTTTTCCTCAATGCTTCCGGGCTTGGCTGCACTCTAGACACGACCATCCTTACAACAGCCGACAGAGTATATGACAAGCATACTATATATAGAATATTTTCCATCAGGATGTCAAGTACTTAAAGTAATTTCTGCAAACTGTTCTAAAGTAACTCTCGCCGGCTTCCATTGGAGAGTGAAGTTGATAGAGTAGTTTGTGATCACCACAGGAGACGGCCATCTCTGCTATCTGGTTTAAGTTGCCGACCATATTGTAAGCAGTCGCACGAACCTCTTCCGGCAAAGTTATCAACATATGGTCCAGTCTGTTATTCTTGATACAGTTCATAAGATACTTGTAACTGAGCTTGCTCTCGACCATCTTTCCAATATAGCTGATGTACTTGAACTTAACAAGCTGTCCGTTAAAGTCTGCAACCCAACCCTCTTGATTTGCTACCTCACGGTTGTTGACTTCACTAATAAGCTCGTTAAGTGACATCTCGCGAGAGTTGGGCGCAGTAAAGGTGGCGGGCATTGCATCGCAAATATGATTGACTTCCGAAAGTGAAAGTTTCTGACCATCAGAATCATAAGCAGCCAACAGGTAGAGCATCTCTGCGTTGTCATAATCAACGAAGACTTCTGTAGTCGGGTGAACTAACTCAACTACAATACTCAGAATGTTTTTACTGAGTGTCTTCTCTACTTGTCGGAAGTCTGATAAGCCAAGCATATTACTTGCAATGCCCGCACTAGCAGTTCCAAATTTGCCTCTGGTTGTAGAGCACAATTCACCCCTGTGAACAAAGTATTCGATCATATGTCCGTCTGCCTTCTCCCTACAGGGAAACCTAGTCCAGAGGCCGTACTTGCTTTCCAGTAGGCTACAGTTACTCTCTTTAACCTCGTTATAGTTGAAGAACTTCTCGAACCCTCGACCAACCAGTCTTGGTGTGTGACCACCAAACTCGTAAACAAGGCCACGCATATCCTTTAACACACTTGTCCAACCACCTTGAACCTCGTGCAGAACATTGTGCGCTGTACCGGTGTAGTTCATAAGAATGAGATTCCGAGCTTCATCAATATCAAAACCAATGAGGTTGCCTGGTTTCTCGACATTTGTATGTGCCAGGCCCAACAGTTGTTTTAAAACATCAACATTCTCTCTCTTAAATGACGCCCATCTTTGCTTCTTGCCTTCAGTAGTTGTGATTTCATTGGTGATTAGTGTAACGATCTTTGCCACGTTTGGATGTACTGACATCTAGTCTCCTATTGTTTGGATGTGACGGTTAGACGGAGGGAATGATTATTTATTTAAATATTGTTTATTTTTTTTAAATAGCCAAGGTAAGGTTTCTGACACCAGCTAGGTTGATTCCTAGTTCTCTTGGGGTGTAAAACGTGAGCATATCCTCCTCGTTTGGGCCACTCTTGATTTGCGGCAGGAAGTAAATGTCATTCAACATTCTCCCGAACTTGGGGTGACTAACACCTTTTGAGTACATATCATAAATCCTCTGCCGTGCTTGGGCGAGTCCCGAATCGTCCTTATCGGAAAGATCTCCAACCCAAGCGATAACATCAAACTTTGCGTGAGGGTGATCGCCCGACTTTCGGTAGGCATTTCCCATCAAATCTTTTTCGTCGCCAGCGCCAGTTACAGCGTAAACACAATGTCCGGCGACGACGTTTCCAGCCGTTCCGCTCCAACCAAGCGTGTTGACCTTTGAAAAGAACTCGAAGCCCTCTGATTTTGTGTAGTTTTCGTACCTCTCGCCAACAGGCAATGACTTGTTAATAATCCCCTTGACAATATTCTTGATAGATTCCTTTGTTAAAGGACTACGGGTATACACTTCTTCCTTCAGAAAGTTAGATGCGCTTTTGATCCACTCCTTTGGATCTTCAGCGTGTTTGAACCCAATCATTCGGGTCAACGTACCCTTTACGTACATCTTGTTGATCTGGTACCTGATGTCCTGACTCGTATTAGCCGTTGAGGGTTCATGATCGTTGCACTTAGCTTGGTGTATGATCCATTCGTCGTTGGTGTCAAAGATACCATCGTGGTAGAAAGACACCAAAAACTGACCGTGAAATGATTCATTGGAGTCACCAATGTCTTTTATCGCCGAGAATCTAGTGATGCCATCTTTCAACTCAACCTGGCCGTTTGGCAAACGACGACCACAACCTGGAACTTGTTGTCCGTGTTGTTCTATGTCGATCACCATCCCTGGTACCTTGGCTGCTACCTTTCCATTCTTGCGAATCTGACTGTTAGCCTCATCAACAATCATATTGTCAATATCCACCCATTCACAATGCTTTGTCTTGAAGTTTGGGATTTTCTTTTCTAGTTCTTCTAACATTTTACGATTCATAGAGAACCTACCTTTCGGCCCAAGGGCCAGTTGTTAATTTTTAATAGTACAGGCCACAGGCCATTCTAATATGCTCTGGTTTCTCTTGAGCTTCGCACATAGTGTTGGCCAATCCAAAACAGTGTGCGTCACCATCATAATCTCTCTTTGTGCACTCATCGTTGCACTCTGAAAGATGCCAGACAGAATTGGGATTGTAGCAAACAATCGCTACAATCTTCCTCTCTTCTTTTTCTTCTTGATCTACACTAGCACAGGCAAGTGTCAATAACAACAAAAAAGTTTTCACTTGCGAAGTCTCACCCCTCTAAAAATCTCTCTGCTAAGTCCTGAACTGCCTCTCGGAGTGCTGAAACATTCGCTACTTCTGTTTCCTGCTCCTCGATAGTAACGTAAAAGGTTTTTGGGACAAACTCACCTTCGAACAAAGTCTCTCCGTGACTAGAGAAGAACTCGTAAGTCGTAGCAGCAGGGTCAGTCGTGTCGGACACTGCATTGGACAACTTGCCTAATAAATCCTTGTGGGAATAGAAGGTATCCCAGTCTTCTGCTTGCTCTAAATACATTTGGGCAGCAAGTGCCTGTGCTGTTTCAAAGTCTGTTGCAGTCTTTGTTTCTGAGCTTGAGTGAACTCTCTTGTAGTCGTCAGTTGTTGATGTTCCTGTTACTACATAAATTGACTCACCATTGATTACATCATTCATCTTTGCTTTTCTCTCTTCATCTTCTCGTTTATATCTAGCAGCCATCTCTTCATTTGTCTCTTGGTGAGTAGTGTATTTCTTTACGACACACCCAAACAACGATGTTTCAAATCCAATATGACGCTTCTTGCCCTTGAACCTTGCCTTGAACTCGTCCTCTGTGAGAACTTGTGTCGTAACGAAATTGGTTTCCCAGTCTTGGTCGCTTGCTTGGACAATCTCATAACAATGGTTTGGAGTAACCAAGCGTTCGTCGTCATCGTCAAGAACAATGTGCTCCCTGGTAGGAGAATCATTGGCGAATGCTTTCTTGCCTGGACCTGAATAGCAACTAAACATATCAAGGTTTCCGATGCCCTTTACAGGAGTTTCAGAAGACTTGTTCATAAAGTTATTTGTTCTGTTATAAGTCCTCACGATAGCA
>Ga0181417_1000136_pt1 | contig 23121 bp, 36 predicted proteins | sample 40SPOviralmetaG_FD_130142 | JGI IMG/M metagenome (GOLD analysis project Ga0181417, IMG submission 130142) | Marine viral communities from the oligotrophic San Pedro Time Series (SPOT) site, San Pedro Channel, CA, USA - 40 SPOT_SRF_2013-02-13 | ecosystem: Environmental > Aquatic > Marine > Strait...
ACCAACCGTATCATCATAATCAGATTTTGTAAGATAAGTGGTCTCTTGAAATTGTAATACTAAATTTACAGCAAATGGCATACCAGTCCCACCTAATGATGGACTTGTTTCACCTGGAACTTCATAGAAACTTGCACCACTTGGTGCGTAATTTATATCTATCGTTGTAAGAATACAACCTGGTGCGATACCTGGAATATTTGGATTTATTCTACCACCATAATAAAACTCAATATCAAATTCTGAAGGTGGTACTAAAAATCCTGGAACACCTGCTAATTTTTCAGGTGCTTGATGAAATGTAAATGCTTTTAATATTTTTTGTACTTCTAATGCTTCTTTCTCATCTCTTGGAAAGAAGTTGAAATCAAATTGAAAAGACCTAAAATTTGGTGAACGATAAATCATTTCTAACATTGGATTTACTACGGCACCAGTAGCAGCTGTAAATGCTAACTCACCGGCTCCACTGCCACCGCCAGCAGCTTTTGCTAAATTAGCTCCGGCGGTCATTGCAGCTTGTTTTGCGAGCCCAGCTCCATCAACACTTTTTATTGCAGCTAGACCTGCTGACAGATTACCTTCTTTTCCAGCAGCTAAACCGGCTTTTATTGCATCAGCATTTGCTTCACCAGCTGCCAAGAGCTGACCAGGTAAACTGCCACCAATAGCCAATTGATCGTAACTTTGTGTCTGATTAAACATTAGGGTGTCTGGCATATACAAGCTTATTGCTTCAGATGTTCTCTTTGTTGTTTTGAGAAACTGTAAGCTACCGCCTTTTACTGCTGCCACGTTATTTTGTATAACGGACCTAGATTGTGCTGAGTCACCTCCTTTTGGTAATGTTGTGGATCCAAAAACATTCTTGAGTCCACCTTGTATATTACCAGACACTTTCCCCAATGAGCTTTGAATACCGCTGAGCGCACCCCCTACTGCCCCATCTATTTGACTTAAACCACCTTGAATTTTTCCTACTAAACCGCCACCTATGCTTGTACTTATATCACCTGCACCAGGAATTTTAAGTGAAGAAGGTGGCCCAAAATTAGTTGTCACGCCACCTGAAACTAATGACTTTGCTTTTGCTGAAAGACCATCTATCGCACCCGTAGTAGGCACTAAAGCTTCTGGGCTTACTGGGTTTTGTCCTCCGCCAGCTGTTGTTTTTTTCTGTTTGCGAACATAGAAAACCATGTAATGACCTTTATCGGCATTACCTACATCTATTGGATATCTTAGATTATTTGTTTCATATTCACTCTTTGTAAGAGCTGAGAGAGGACCTTTGCGTGTTAGGTCACCCTTGTTAAATTTTATATCTCCGAAGCTAAAAAGTGACATATTATTTCCTTTAAGTTGACTAGATATTATTTATGTCATATAAAGGAAGATTTAAGCCTCAAAACCCAAAGAAATACAAAGGTGACCCAAATAATGTAATTTATAGATCATCATGGGAACTTCGTGTAATGAAATATTTGGATAATCAACCAAAAGTAGAATGGTGGGCATCTGAAGAGATGTTTGTACGTTATAGATCACCCATTGATGAGAGAATACACCGGTATTATCCAGACTTTGTTGTGAAAACAAAAGAAAAGACATTCATGTTAGAAGTGAAACCATTTCATCAAACTCAAAAACCAAAACAGAAAAGAAAAACTAAAAAATTTCTACAAGAAGCCGCCACATATGCTGTAAATCAACAAAAATGGCGTGCAGCTGATATGTTTTGTCAAGAACATGGCTGGTTATTTAAACTTGTAACTGAAAAAGATTTAGGCATTTAGCATAAATACTTAAAATCTAATATAAGGAAGAGTAATGTCATTTTCACCTAATCTATTTTTATCAAATATGTCAGCAAAAGATGGTCCAGCAAAACCATCTAGATTTGAAGTCATACTACCAATACCACCCTATGTGAATGAGGCTGTGGGTAATAGTATTATAGAAAAGATACTAAACTTTCCAAATTCAGTTATTGGTGATGTTTCAGATGCTTTTAATAGGGCTTTGGGTCGTGGTGGTAATGAAGGTAATGATTACTCTAAAACATCTAATGCAGCTTTATCAAGATACTTAGCTTTACAATGTGAAGCTGCTGAGTTACCAGGAAAAACATTTCAAACGGCTGATGTTAAAATATATGGTCCAATTTTTAAAGTACCATATCAAAAAATGTATTCAGATATTAATTTAACTTTTATAGTTTCAAATCAATTCTATGAGAGAAAGTTATTTGAAAGATACATGGAATGTATTATGCCATCTGATACGAATAATATGAGATTCCCAAAAGGTGATCGTAGTAGATATTATACAAATATAAAAATTATACAATATGATGATTTAGTCAAGCAAATTTATATTGTAGAATTACAAGATGCTTTCCCTGTTGGCATAGCTCCAATGGCATTGTCTTGGAGTGATGATGGTTTTCATAGGTTAGGTGTTTCATTTGCATATCAAAAATATGAGGTGAAATATGAAGGTGGATTTGATGCAGGTAAGGCTGCGGCTAGTATATTAGGAAGTAAAGCTGCCGATCTTATTGGGGGTGGTTTAAGAAACTTCTCCAGTTCAAATAAAATAGGAAGTAATTTTAGTAGGTTATTTACATTTAGTTAAAAGGTGAAAAATTATGTTACCAAAGTTAGACACGCCGTTATTTGAGGTAAAACTCTTATCAACTGGCAAAGCAGTAAAATTTAGACCATTTTTGGTTAAAGAACAAAAATTATTTTTAATGGCTTCTGAGTCTGAAGATACTAAAGAAATGGTATCAACAATTAGACAAGTTTTAAATAATTGTGTTGTTGATGAAATAGATGTGAACAGTTTACCATCTTTTGATTTGGAATATCTCTTTATGAATTTAAGAGCTAGATCAGTCGAAGAAGTGGTAAATTTGAAATACAAATGTAATCAGGTAGTTGAAGAAAAAAAATGTAATCATATTGTAGAGTTTGATGTAAACATTTTAGAAATTCAACCCACAATACATGAAGGTCATGATAGTAAAATACAACTTACCGATAAATTAGGTATTTGTTTAAAATATCCAACTTTTGAGATATTTGAAAAAGTTGATAAGCTAGAAGAAAATGATGCAATGATAAAAATATTGATTGATTGTATTGATTACATTTATGATGAAGATCAGGTGTATTATGCAAAAGATACTACACCAAAAGAATTAGAAGAGTTTATTGATAGTATGCAACAAAAAGATTTAGAGAAATTTAAAAACTTTTTTGATACAATGCCAGAAATTAAAAAAGAATTAGATTTCAAATGTAGTAAATGTGGCCATGAGGAAAATATTACTGTTAAAGGTATACAAAATTTTTTCGTCTGATCTTTCGTTATGATACATTAAAGAATTATTTTGAAACAAACTTCGCTTTAATGCAGTACCACAAATACAGTTTAACAGAATTAGAAAATATGTTGCCGTGGGAGAGGACCATTTATATTCAATTATTAACAGACTATATTAAGAAAGAAAATGAGAGAATAGAAATGCAAAAACAAATGAATAAGGCTAGAAAATAAATGGTAGATTTTGCCAAAAAATATATGTCATCCATAGAAAGTGGTGGTGGTGTCGTAGGTAGTTTAGGCACGGCAGCCAAAGGAGTTGGTAAAGATATTGCTGGTAAATTTAGTAGAAAAAGTATAGTATCAGCTGCTTTACCTGGAGATGATTTATTATCAGTAGTAGGCCGTAAGGCTCTTGGTGGTGGTAAAGATAAGAGTGATAATGTTAAGAAAAAAGAACTCGCAGGAGAAGTAACTCAAGTAACTAAAGCTGTTCAAGAGGGTTCAGCTCAAGAAATGTCTATATTAAAAAGTATAGCAAAAAACTCAATGTCTTTACCAGGAATTGCTCGTGATGTAAATGTGTTAAGACAAAATATGCAAAAGCTTGTAAAGATTGAAGGTGGTAAAAAAGCAACTGGCGCTGATGATTACTTTATGAAACAAGATCAAAGAGAAGCTGCTTTAGAAGCAGATACAGGTGGAGGTGCAACTAAAGTAATCGAAAAAGAAGCTGATGATGCTAAGAGTGGTGGTGGTATTCTTGGTATGATTAAGAAGTTCGCTAACACTTTTATGGGAGCTCTTAAAAAATTATTTTCTAAAAAAATGTTAATGAAGCTTGTCACTAAGATTTTCTTACCTCTTGCAATTATAGCAACACTCTTTAAGGGTATCAAGGCAGGTTTTGATGATTATAAAAAAACTGGTAGTTTGTCAAGTGCTATTATGGCAGGTCTTGGTGGTATGTTAGAGTTTTTAACATTTGGTTTTTTCAATAGAGAAACAATTGAGAATATCGGTGCAAAATTAAGTAAATTTGTTGCACCTGTGTTTGAAAAAATGGGTGAAATTTTCTCTAGTATCAAAAAAACTATCATCAATGGTCTTAATGCAATATTACCTAAGGGTATGCAAATTGGTGGTGGTGGCGATGCTGGTGGTGATGTTGAACCAGAAAAAGTAAAAGAAGGTGCAGCTGGTAATGTTAAAAGTGGTAGTGATGCTAAAAAAGAAATGGAACAAATAATTGAATCGGGCACCACAACAGAAGTTGAGAAAAAAAGTGGTAAAGGATTTGAAGAAGAAACTACAACCACGAAAACAGTAACAGTTCAAAAAGATTCAGCCCCTACGTCTGAACTTGGACCAGGTTCATTAAAAGGTGAAACCCAAGAGGAAATGGATGCTAGACTTGGATATAAACCAAATCAGGGTAGAAGCAATCTTTCCCCAGCTAGACGAGCCTACTTAGAAAAGAAAAGAGCAGAAAAGAAAAAAAGACAAGCATCTGGGTCTCCTGAACCGGTTGAGGATTCACCTGAATCTGTAAACAAATATGAACTAACTGAGGAAGATTTAAATGCGGAATATGGTGGGTATGGTGCAAGCCCTGCTTATGATGAAGATGCTGGACCTGATTATGATGAAGATGCTGAATATGACCCAGCAGAAGAAGAAAAACTTAGTCGTATTATGACCGCTGATGAGTTAAGAGCTGAAGAACCTGGAATATCTGATGAAGATATAAAACTCGAACAAGAAGAACAACAAAGAGATTTGGATCGACAAAAGAAAAACATGGAAAAGATGAAGGCTATGGAGATGGAGGCATATGCCGCTGATGATGCTCGAAGTGGTGGTTCAAAAGGTATTACAGCATCACCAGTAGAAGTTCCACCTCCAGCACCATCAGGCGGAGCTGCTATGAGTGAAAAGTCCTCTCAACTATCTGAAAGTAAAAGAATGGAATCAGCAGCTGATACAGGTGATATGGTTAATAACACAACTAATAATAATAATCAAGGTAGTACGGGTGGTGGTGGCAAAGGCAAACCTGCTGATGTTTTCGATTCAACATTAAATGAGGCGTTAGCAAACTAATGGAACTTAAAGACCTTTTATCTGGTGTAGAAAAAAGTACCTCTAAAAAAGAAAAGGTATTAAAAAGTATTGGTGAAAACTTTATGGCTCTCTCTGGTATAGCCAGAGATTTGAATGTTGCAGGTCAAAATCTAGCAATAGTTTTGGAAGGTAGAGGTGTTGACCCATCTAAAAAACAAGATGCTTTCTTTTTAAAATCTGATGAAAGAGAAAAGAAATTAGAGGTTGACATAGGTAAAGATGAAGGTGTAACTCAAGTAACAGGCGGTAAAAAGAAAAAAAGTTTCTTTGCGTCATTAAAAGATGCCTTAAAACCTGGTAAAATATTTAAAATATTAATTGGTGTTTTAGCTCTAGGTGCAATTGTAACACTTGCATTTACCAATTTCAAAGATGCTATTGTAGAAAAATTTAAAGATGTTGGTAACATGATTAAAGAAAAATTCATGGAATTTGTTAAAGTGATAAAAGAGTGGTTGTTAGAAACAGTTTCGGGTTTAAAAGACAAAGCTGCTGTGTTATATGAAAAACTAACAGAAGGTGTGGGTAATTTTTTTCAAGGTGTTGTTGAAAAGGTAACAAGTTTATTTTCAGAAATAGCTAACAAATTTATGGGGTTTATTTCACCTGTAATAGATATTTTCAAATCTGGATATGAAAAAATCACAGGAGTTTTTAAATCTATCAAAGATGGGGCTAAAAATATAGTTAAGGGTGTCAAAAGTTTAGGTAGAAAGTTATTTGGCGGAGAAGATAAGGGGAAAAAATCTGAAACAACAAGAGAAAGAAAGCTTAGAGAAGCTGCAGAAATAATAGCAGAAAGGAAAAAGAAAAAAGAAACAAAAGAAAAATTAAGAAAACAAATACAAGAACGAACTAAAAGATTTGCAAAGAGAGGACCTCATAACGACGCACACCGAAAATTTCGCAGGAAACAAGCTACATTTATTGATGATACACAAAGTGTTAAAGAATTACAAAAAGAAGGTATGAGTAGAGATGAGGCGTTAAAAGAACACAATAGACAAGCGATGGAAAATAAAAAGTTCAATGAGCAAATACTTGAAGATGAATATCAAAGAATAATGGGAAATCGCCAAAAAGCAAAAGATGGTTCATCTAGTTCAACAAAACCAACACCTGTATCTGAAGATCCCACTAAAGATAAACCAGTTACAAAAGTATCTGGTGAAGATGATATTAAAGCAATGATCATAGAACATGAGGGTATTCGTTATGAACCATATAAAGATTCAGTTGGGTTATGGACCATTGGTGTTGGACATTTAATTGGTGATGGTAAATCTTTACCTGATGATATGAATAGAACTTTTAGTGAAAAAGAAGTTATGGATATGTTTGAAGAAGATTATGCTCATCATAAAAAAATAGCTTCAAGAACACCTGGTTATGATGAAGCCAATTATGCTGGTAAAGCGGCTATGATAGATTTAGGTTTCAACATGGGCCAATGGTGGCCAAAATGGCCAAACACAGCTAAAGCTTTAAAAGAAGGTGATTTCACATCAGCTGCAAGAGGTCTTGAAGATAGTAAATGGTACAGGCAAGTTGGTAGAAGAGCGCCAAAAATAGTTGCATTGATTGAATCGGCAGGAACAACGGCACCAAGTGGTGGTGATATTGCATCAGGCTCATCAGGAATTGATGCAGGTCATAGTCAACAAAGAAAACCAAAAACACCTATGATTGTAAATAATATATCAAATAATAATAAAAGTCTTACAGTAGAAAATAATGTTGTTGGACGAGATAAATCTAAAATAGATCCATCTCTTAGGTACACATAAAAAACCCCGCCGAAGCGGGGTTCAAAATGTTCAATTGTGAACAATTTAGTTATTCACTAAATCCTTAAAATGATTCAAATCATCTTCTTCAGTTACTTCTGAAGTATCAAACGTAGATGCTTCATCATCTGTAATTGCATTTGTTTCAGCCTTAGTTTTTGGTACTTCTGTACCATCAATACCTAAAACTTTATCTAATCTAGCTTTAAGTACATCATAAGATTTAAAGTTACCAGGAGAAACAAATTCTTTTAAAGAATACTCTTGGTCAAAAATCTTTTTCAACTTAGCTTCATCACCATCATACAAAGCCTCTGGACTTGCAAATTCAGACTTGTCGTAATTACGATAGCCTTCTACTTTGCGAATCTTGAGTTTGAAGTTAGCACCATCCCAAAAATCAAATGGGTTGATTGCTGTTTCATCTTGAAACTCAGGGTTCATTGCCTCTGAAAGTTTATCAAAGATTTTCTTACCATACTTGTAAAGAAAAATCTTACCTTCGTTTTCAGGATTTGATGGGTCAGAAACAACCAAAATGTTTGATATATGAGAAAGCTTACGCTTCTGCTTTCTAGCAATTTCTTTGTTTGCTTCTATACCAGAATTCCAGAGAACTGAATTATGCTCACTTACTGGATCTTTTTGATTCAAAGTAGTAAGAGAGTTTTCTATGTACCAACCACCTGGTCCTTGAAAGCCATGTGAGAATAACCTTACCCAAGGTAAAGAATCATCACCATCAAGTGGAGGTGCAGGTAAAAAACGAATAACTGCCATGCCATTACCAGATTTATCTACTGTTGGCTGCCAGAATCTCGTATCATCTCTGGATCCAGCTTCTGCTGGTTGTGTTGAAGATTGAATCGCTTTATTTAGCTTAGCTAAAGAGTTGCGATCTCTCTTGAGGTTTGCAAAACTGCTCATAATGTTCCTTTCGTATTAACGGTGTATTAACGGAGTATAAACGACTTATCCACATAATCATAACATAAAATATTTTAGGTGTCAACTAAAATTCGGTTTCTTGCCTTGAAGAGAATGTTACTGGTGCTACAAAACTTACCTCTTCAAATGCAAATGTTCTATGCCCTCTCATAGCAGTATGAAATTCTCCTGCACGATTTGGGTGAAAAGTTCCAACACTTTCTTTCTTGCCTTTACCTGGATACCCACCTTCTTTTGTACCATGTAAATGTGCATCATCAGAATCATGGGATTTGTGTAATACAGAATCTTGTCCGTATTTCTCACCATGTTTCTTGAGAAAACCTTTTAACGCACCACCATCTTTACCTTTCTTACCAATAACTAGATAAGAATGTTCATCAACTGGTCTTGCCTGTGGTGTGCCATGATTTTCGATATAACGACCCTTTACTCGTATGAAGCCGTGACCAGCTTTACGAATATCTTTCTCTAAAGATTTATTTTTAGATTTGTTTTCAGCAGATGTATTTTCACCACGGTGAGCAGTAATCATACCAATGTTTCTGCCTTGAGTATGTGAATGAACTCTACTTAAACTAGATTCGTTATATAATGTTTTAAACTTTTTCATGTTCTTTATTTATAACCTCTTTTAAAATCAACTTATATTGTACATCATTATATTTTAAAAATGGGGCATACTTGTTGATTTTTCGGCAATATTCAGGCCATCTGATTGTATCAGTTATCTTTCGATTCCAAGTTCCAAAGAATTTAAGAATAGAATTTAAAATACATATGGTTTCAATCTCGACCTGCTTTTGTAATGCCTTTTTTAATAGTATTGGGTAGTCACCTGATGTTTTTAATACATCATTCGGATTTTCTGCACCCTCAAATAAATTTAAACAATCATTTTTAAAAGTGTAGGAGAGAGATTGAATAACCTTTTGTCTTTTTAAATATACTGTATTTGATTTTTCCTCTAGTAGTTCACCAACCCATAAATTCTCGTTTTCCAATAAATTAGAAACCATGAATGAAATTAGCTCTTCTCTTTTTATATATCTCCTTGAGATTTTGTAAAAGAACCATTTGTCTTTTCTGTTTTCAAAAGCATTAACAGATATTCTGGACTTTCCACCATATTTAAAGAAGTCAAAACTATCTTTTGTAAAATGTAATTTCAAAGCATTGTAAAGAGCAAATGTTTCATATCCGGTCATATTGGTAACTTAGAGTCCTTTGTTTTAAGTAAATTTAAATCACTTGCTTGTAATTCTATCTTAGATTTTAAGTTAGCATTTACAAGAGAAGCTGCGATTTCTATTTCTAGTTCAGTTTCTTTACAGTATTCCACAATTGCTTCTAGATAAGTGTAATCTGTATTTGCCACTTTACCTTCTATAGCCACAGCAAATTTTCTCATTTCATCTTTTGTAGCCATTTGTTATGCACCACCATAATAAAGGTGACGATAATCCATTGCATTTGGAACTGATGCTTTAAATTCATCAGAAGGACTATCTACTCTTAGAGTAGCTTCAGCGGGTCTATCTAACGGAAAAGGCCAAGTTGATTGTAATGCAGCTTTTTCATTTTCTTCATTTTGCCTGTAAATAAGTTCCTGATCTACAACTTTTTCCCAAGTTGTTTTTGTGTCAGTAGATGTCCCATATTGACCATTTAATTGGCCTTGACCATTAGTATGATATATACTATCGCTATCAGTTGTCATAAGTGTTTGACCATCAAATTCAAATTTCATTTGATTGCTGTTGTTTTCATCTTCATCATCAATATCTAAAGCTTCAGATGGAAAATCTGATTCAATTAAGTTTTGAAAATCATGTTGAAGATTAATAATGTCTATTAGATCATCAACTTCTTTATTGATAATAACAGAATTATTATCACTTGTGTATTCAATTTTTAAATTTGCCACCATACTCTCCTAAGTTAAAAATAGTGTATATAATCCGAGTGCTAAAATTATAGCACCTATGCTTTTTAAAATAATAGCTGTAAACTTTGAGAAAGCCCACAGCACCAGTACAATCAACATGACAAACACAACATCAGATGGATCACCTGTGTTTACAAGATCATCAGTATGTGTTTTTATTTCATCAATTGTTTCTTCAACTGTTTCAGTAATAAACGGCATTTCCTACCTCACTTTTTTCATAATATAAAACCATTATATCTACTGGTTTATGAATTGTCAACCATTTAATTTAGACCAATATTTGTCAATATACCCCAATAAAGGCTCTATAAACTCATCTTTTTCTCTCACAAAAACTTGTGGTTCACTATCATAAACAGCAATTAAAACCACAACCTCATTTATTTTTATTTTATCTCCAGAAGCCTCTGCAAGCTCTTCTAACATTAAGGCATATGCTGTGCATTGCATAAAGTAGTTTTGTATCCACTCTTCTTTTTTGGGTTTAGATGATGTTTTGAAATCTATTATAGATGTAGCACCATCCCATTTGGCAATACAATCTACTCTGCCTGCTAATTTCATTTTATCGGAATATAATGCTTGTTCTAAAGCATAAACTGTGGATATTCTTTCATCCATTATTGGTTTAATACTAGAAAACATTTGTTTTACATCAGGCATTAAACTTTGTTCTTTTAGTTCTGTGAGTTTATTTAAAAGATAATTTTCACACAATGAATGTACTTTTGTACCACGATTGGCTGCTACTCTTGAGATTTTATTTGCCTCTTCAGCGCCAACTCTTTGACGCCAAGCTTGTATTGCTTTTTTATTGTATTCAGATAAGATTGTTGTAACAGATGGATAGGCATCACCACTTGGTGTTAGGTAACGCCTACCTTGTTCTGTTGTTTGTGTTTTTAAATCAAAATCTAATCCACTAATTTTATGATTATAAAATGCCATTATATCTAAGCTGCTTCCTCTTCCCAACATCCCGGTTTATAAGTTTTTTTCCGACCTTGTTCGTACCACTCATGCCTCGTCATCCCTTTGAATTCCCATGGACAACTTTTTCGTCTTAATGCCTCTCTGTTCTTTGCAATGTTTTCTGGACTCCACAAATCTTCTTTTATTTCTACTACCCTTTTCTTTTTGTTTTGAAGTTTATCTTTTTTTATTTGCATTGAACTTTTTGACATATGTTCTCCTTTTAAAATTTACGGGAATAAACATAATCTATGTGATACTCAATTGTTACGCCATTTATTGACATGGCTTTTTACAACTTCTCTGGTTTTAATTCCTTTAATTGATTTTCTACCATATCTATGGCCTACCGTGCTATCTGGATGAGCTTCAGCTACTTTAGACAAAACATCTTTAAAACCATCGGGAACTTTAGAGTGCATATTACCGGTCATTGATGTAATCGCAAACGGAGCTGGTATTTGTTTAATATGGGGATTTTTTTCGAGTAGGGTTTCTCGGCGAGAATTGGATATAAAATCTTCAAAAAATTCGCCGGTATCTTCATTGTGAAATAGGTATGTTGGCATTATATTTATTTAGTCCTTCAGTATACCAAGATGGTATTTCTCTTTTAGTCCACTTGGCGAAATAATTTTTCTTCTCTATGTAATACTTATGATACGATCCTAGAGAATCACCGGTAATTTTACACTCTTCTGGCATCGCTGGTGTAGGCGGTGTAAATTTACCATTTGGTATATTCTTTGGTGCCTGTAATAAGTCCATCAATAATCTCATACAAGAATGTGTTTTACCATATCTATATGTATATTCTCTATTTAAGTGATACCACATTGTCCAGAGCCATATATAATTTTCCCATGACTTTCGCAACCAAATATTTGATGGGTGATTTTCATGAACAGCCAACATTAATTTTTGATCTCTTTCATCAGGTAATTTAAATCTTCTTAACTTACGACCATTTTTAGCTTTATCGAAAAACAACTCACCATCTAAAACACGGTGAGTTGTCGATAAAAGTTGAGCATATTCTATAATCATCTTTACAACGTGCTTGTCACAATGTAATATAGCACATTCTTGAGGATCTTTGTGTAAATAAAATATGTTCATTTTATGTAACTTCTCCATTATTAATGTTTTCAACTGATTCTTCAAGTTCTTTAAACTTTTCGGTGCTTTCAAGTTTAGCCTTGAGTTTTTTGTTACGATTGATTTGCTGAAGTATAAGTTTATTCGATAAAGAAGAATTATACTTAAGCTTTACAAAAGCACGATAACCAGCTTTTTCATGTACAACTTTAAAATCAGAACGCTGAACACCAACAAGATTAACTCTTGATACGACCAACTTTGTAGTCCTGTTTATATCGTTAGCAGTTGAAACATCTACATCACCAAGCTCTGATGTAAAATCTTTCATCATTGCTTCAACATGGGACGAAAAGTTTGATGCTAACTCACGTTTAGCTGACAACATAGCTTTGTCAACAGCAAACTGAAAATCATTTGAAAATTCAGTAGCAACTGAATACAAGTTATCATCATCAGCTTCAAGTTTCTCATACCAATCTGGATAGTTTACTTGATCGCCTTGATCACCACCACCAAATTCAGGTGCCTTAAACTCAAAACCGGTATCGTACTTCATTGAACTACAACCAGAAGCGAGAGCTAAAACTAGGGGAAGAATTAATAGTTTCTTGTTCATTTGTCGCCTTTTCCAATATTTTTAATGTATTTACCAGCTGCATTTAAATCATCGCCAGCACCATCTACTGCACCACCTAATGTGCCACAACCAACTAGAGTCAATGAACACAATAATATCATAATAAATTTCATAATTATCTCACAATTTGAGTTGAATGATAAACAACACGCCTTTGTAATACAGGTACATTTTCAACGAACTTCTGTATCTCATTATGAGTATATACCTGTTTTACCGGAATGTCAACCTCTAAAAACAAAAACATCAATCTCTCTTTAGATAAATCTTTACCTTCAGGTAATTTTGCGATTATCTTCTTACCGTTATTAGGTATCTTAAATTGACTACCTACTTTGTTTACAGTAGTTTCATAAAACTTTGTATAAACAGTATCAGATTGATGGAAAACAATAACTTTACCTTTTCTATTTGCAACACCTACAAATTGAATGTTCTCATTGTTTTTAAATTGAAAAGACTCATTTTGTATATAAAAGACCGTTTGATTTCTTACTTTATCAACTTCAGCTTGAATTGTAACAATACAAGATGATTGGCCTTGTTCTATAATCTTTTCAATTTTTCTTGAGATTATTTTTCTTATTGCACCAGTTAAAGTGTTAGCAAATTCTCTTGATGTTTCACAATTCTCATTACGGCAAGTTTGTATTTCCATCAATTCTACTATCTCACCAACTTTCTTTAAAATGGCGGCTTCTTTTGCTCTTTCTTCTGCCAATGAACAAGCCAAGTTCTCTGAAGTTTCAGGCCCAAAATGATAGGTGCCTTGACCTTCAATAGAGCTTTTAGACTTTGCCATTGGATAATTAGGATCAAGAGCAAAAGCACTTGTAGCTATAGACATAGCAAGAACAAGAGAGGCTAATTTCATTATATAACCCTCTCTTCTACTTTTTCTACTGTTTCATCAGTTTTTAAAGCTTCAGATAATTGAGCATTTAAATCAGTCAATTTCTTAACTTTTTTAGGACGAAACTTTTTATTTGTGGTTGCTGGTACGTCAATAAAAGTTTGACTAGCATCCACAATACCCATTACTTTGAGTCTGTCTGCTACCTCATTCACATTACACAATTCATAAGAAACAACCTTACGCTTTGTTTCTGGTGTATCACCACGAATGCTTCGTACAACACCATTCACATTTGTTTTGATATGCCAAATGTATGTTGATAATCTATACATATGGATCTGATCAGCCATAGTAGAATCTATTTCATCTACTGTAACTTTAGCTCTACCTTTTTCGTCTTTATTATTGAAAAACAAAATCAATAGTTTTTGATACGGTTTGTATTTAATCTTAGACATCTATATTTCCTCATAGTTATAATGTATTCTTCTATAATGCAGGTATACTGCCGAATTGTCAAGCATTATCTTCTCATGTTTGCTTGATCTTTAGCTTCCTCATCAGTAAATATAGGCACAGCGTTGCTTTTATGCAACGTACCAATGCCTTTCATGTTACTACCAGTATAAACTTGATTGTCTTTTTTAACAGCCACGCCTGCACCAGAATTTAGGGAAGGTGGTCTGTAAGTCTGCCTAGGAGGGCAGATTGATGTATCAGTAGGAGATTTACGAGCTATTAGTTTGACTTTTTTAGTCTTGTTTTTTAATAACATTTTTCTAGTCTTTTTAGACCATCTTTGACCTGTGTGAAAGTAACCCATTAAAACTCCAAAATTGGTAGCGGTGGCAGGATTTGCACCTGCGATCTCTTGGTTATGAGCCAAGTGAGTTGCTACTTCTCTACACCGCAAATTCATAATAAAAAATAAAATGTTTGTTGGAGGCTCACCAAGGCTAAGAATGCTGAGCCTCACGCAATCCCGCTCAACTGTAAATTCAACTTGTATTACTACTCCAACAAACAAAAAAAAGGTTTCGTAGTTAGGTATTGTCTTGGCCTCTCAAGAAGGAGATTTTTCGTCCTCCGCCGACAACTTTTTATCTCAAACAGTTGTTACTACTATGTTTCTACCTAACTACCATTTCGATTTATCTGACTTGATATGCTTGATTTAAGACTTATAATCTTTTAGAACTATCTCAACTGTTAAAACCATTTTATAGGCATATTGATCAAATGTCAACAGCTAATTTATGTTGTATTTTTGCAACATTACCCTTTGAGGAGGGTCTGATTTGATTCAATTATTTGACCATTTTCGTCAAATTTCATTTTTTGTAATTGTTGGAGTTCGTGTTCTAAGGCACTAACGCCAGACCTAGATGTTGCAATCTGACCATAAATCTCCTGTATTCTTTGATAGGCCTGTGTTTTATTGGATACCGTATTCATTCTCCTGTTTCCTCCATTTCTAATTTAAAGTTTTTGTAAGTTGACTTGTCATGATGTTTCACTTTTTCATGTTTCATACCTTTAGATTTTTTTGTAAGTTTAGTTTTTTTAGATTTCAAAATTTTCTGACTGTACATTTCTACCTTTCTAAAATGTGATCTATAACTCCATAATCAATCGCCTTTTGAGGCGTTAAATAGAAATCGCTAGGCACTAGAAATTTTCTTTTTATTAAAGCTTTATCTACTCCTGCGTTTTCTAAAATTTTGAATGTTCTTTCTTTTATACTTTCATTTTCTATTGCCCATGATTTTATATCGTGATATTTTGCATTAACTTCATTTGAAAATTCATGACACATTAAAGTTGTTAATGGTCCTGTAAATCTTTGCCCTTTTGTTCCCGATATGAGCATATAAAAAGCCGCTGAACAAGCTGAACTAATAGCTACGGTTTTGATTGAGTGTGGGGAAGTATTCATCATATCAATAACACCAAAAGAATCAATCAAACTACCACCATCCGAGCTAATGTATATTGTCAATTCTTTTTTTGTTTTTGTATCTGTATTGTGGTAAATTAACCAACGTATTAGTTGATTTGCTGAGTCAGCTGTTATATCTCCGTTTAAGAAGTAGATATTTCTTGCAAATAGTTTTTTTTCAATATCATCTTCATTATCTTTTACCATTTTTGTGCCAATCATATGCTGTTCGTATTATTTCAACAATATCATAATCTGCACGATAATTCAACACTTCTTGTGCTTTACTAATATCTGCAACCAAACTTGATGGGTCACCTTTTCTCTTTTCACCTATTGTGTATTTTATATCAAGTGAACAATAATCTCTAATTAGTGCTATAATTTCTCTTATAGAATACCCAGCACCAAACCCTAAATTAAAAGTATCAGACTTTCCACCTTTATTAAGGTAATCTCTAGCATTTAGATGAGCTTTTGCTATGTCAGTTACATGAACATAGTCACGAACACAGGTGCCATCATTTGTATTATAAGTATCTCCGTTTATCACAAAGTTATTTATTTTCTCAAAAACTACTGGTATTAGATGAGTTTCTGGATCGTGACACTCACCCATCTCACCATCTGGATCGGCACCAGCAAGATTGAAAAATCGAAATATTACATGATTCAATCGAGAATCACGAATAAGGCTCTCAACTGCTATTTTGGTGTTTGCATATGGATTATTAAATGCTATATCATCAGTTTCTTTCAGAGGTCTATCTTTTGCCTTGTAGACACCAGCACTTGATGAATAAACTATATTTTTTACACCAAATACATTCATAAACTTAATTAACTGTATAGTGCCGGCAACATTATCTTCCCAAAATGGTATGAGTTGATCATACGATTCACTAATTTCTATTCGACCGGCTAAATGAAAAACAGTATCAATACCAGATTGTAAAATTGGTATTAACTCTCTAGGTTCTTTACTGAGGTCTTGAATGACCTTTCTATGATAGTATTTACAGTCTGTATCTTTCTTATCTAAACATATAACGAAATGACCAGCTTTGTTTAATTCTTTTGCTATGTGTTGACCAAGATAACCTGCACCACCTGTAACTAAAACTCTCATGCGTCCCTAAGTGAAGTAATTGGATTTTTAACTGGCCACCAAATGTTGTGAGCTTCTTCATCATTCCAACCAATTGTAAATTGATCTCTAAAATTATGATAAGCATCTAACTTATAACTAAACACAGCATGATCAGACATGACAACATGACCATTGCCAAATTTAGGTGGTATTAGAACTTGTTTTTTGTTTGAATCTGATAGTGTAACAGAAATCCATTGTTTGTATTGTGTAGATTCTGGATCATTGTTTATAACAACAAGGTAAATAGTACCGTATAAACATGAAACAAGTTTAGTTGTATAATCATCACCATGAATACCACGCAAAACGTGTTTTCTTGATGAGCTTATACTATCAACAACCCAATCCTTTCTCACTATACTATCTTCATATACTTTTTTATTCCAAGATTCTATATTGTGTCCTCTAAAATCTTGAAATATAAGTGGAGGTGTAAGCACAAAAACATTATTTAATTCTGTGAAATCAATTTGCATATTATTTTTAAATTTCCATAACGACATTAATATTACTCAATAATTGTTATTTGAGGTCCTATATGAGCTAATGTTTTAACTTCTTTTTCCCAAGGATACTCACCCTTATATTTCTTTTTATTTTCAGCATTACCTTTTTCAAAAAAGTCTTTACTAACTGAATTAGGATTTGAATCACCTTTACCCGTATTATTATCTAAACGATAACATAGTGTGTGTTTATTTGTACACTCAAAGTTTGGGTATTGTAATTTTAAATTGTGGAAAAATTGTCTATCTGCACCCCATTGTCCGTACCAAGCATGACCAATGCAAGTAGCAATATCACGCTTAACAATAAAAGATGAGGTATCAATGTGGTGTACCTTATCATCAAAATATACAGGCCATTTACCAAGCGATTCGCAATTGTCCTCGCATATAAACTTTTCATTTTGGTCATAAATTTTTCGTAATGAGTACGCCCAATCTGCTCCATTTTTTATCTTCTCCACTAATCGTTTTACATGATCTGGTTCAAACCAATTATCTTCATCAAGATAACATATTAAATCAGCATTTACAAGAAAAGAACAGGCAGAATACACTCTATGCCCATACCAGCCTTTACCAACATTCTCTTCTAAAGTAACTGTCTTAATTGGTATTTTTTTATCTTCAAACGGTTTTAAAGTCCCAGAACCAGTTTTTAGGTCTAGTTGATTTCTAACATCACACCCATATTCTTCACCATCTATAAAAACATAATGTACTATATCTTCATATGATTGATTTTGAACAGAGAGTAAACATTTTGTCAAACAATCTTGTCCTATTGTTGGTGTTACTATAGCTACTTTCATTAAATCATCACTCCTATACCTTTACATAATCTACACCATGATTCATAACTAAGGGTTCTTTTATTTGAATTTCTTTTTTTAACATCACTACCAACATCATACTCAAATTTTACATCTTGTATACCAGCACTTAGAATAGTATCAGGAGAATAATCCTTCATATCTCCTTTTTGACAACCACTAGCATATATAATCTCATCACTAGGATACCATTGTCTTACTTTTAATAATAAATCTGTAATTGGCCATTGATCTATATCATCAAAAAAATTTACACCATTTACATATTTAATACCTCTTAAAACTTTTTCTCGTTCATCATAGCTTTGATAGACAAAACCTTTGTCATTTTTTACAGCTTCATCTGAGTTTAGTCCCACAATTACATAGTTACCTAACTCTGAAGCACCTTCTAATAAGGCCATATGACCAGCATCTACTGGATCAAATTTGCCAGACACTACGACTATTTTCATAAGTTTATTTGAGGGAATGCCTCTTTCACAAGTTTTTTAGTAAGGTATTTTACTTTTAAATCTTTTTCAAATAAGTGTACAAGAAGCCTAGCTTCATCAGCGTGCAAAGCTTCTAGCATAACACCCAATAATTTTGTCTGTTTTTCTGTTGTAAGTCCTGCAGCCTTTGATGGGTGATTCTTAATGAATCTATACAATTTTGATACTTCTAGATTTAAATATGTGTAATTTAAACCAGCTGGTTCTAACGCAGGTCTATAATTACGAGGAAAGGCTTCTTTATCAAATAGGATCTCTGGATTAAAAGCCATTTGTAAAAAAGTTATAAAAGATTTATCACCATATTTTCTAAGTAGGTCTAATCTTTCCTCTTTAGTAGTACATTTATCAAAATCTTCAAATACTTCGGAATATAATTTTTCAGCGCTCATATTAAAACTCGTCTATAACCTCAAGTAAATTCTTGAGTCGTTTGTTAATCATGTAATTCATAAACACCTGTTTAGTCTTACCTTTTATAGTGTCATAACTATGTAGTATTTCTTCCTTTAAACTTTCAGGTATTTTTGATAAATCTATTAGAGTTTCATTTCTTACATAGTTACGATACATTTCATCACTACAAAAATCTTTAGGGTCTTGATTCAACCAGTTTATGATCTTTTTGTTTGTAATTGGCTTTTGACGACCACCCGTTACAAATACATCATCAGGCGACATAATATTAGGTATACCATCACTTTTATCACCACGAATAATTAGTTGTTTCAATTGTAGTTTAGGTAAATCTTCTTTGATATGTTTTTTTAAGATTGGTGAGTATTGTTCAACATTCTTAAACTTTTGTAATTGTGCAAAATCTTTATCGCTTGATAGTATCAATACTTTTTCGTTAGCTGAATACTTCGTAGCAATAGTAGCTATAATATCATCAGCCTCACAAGTATCAATTTCTATCACTTTGTATGGTGAATGTTCTTTCAATTCATCACGAATCTTATTCAGACATTCAAATATTTTATTCCAATCGTGACCAGAAGTTTCCCTCATTTTCTTTCTTGATGCTTTGTAATTAGGGAATATTTCTTTACGCCAGTAGTTTCTATTATCACAAGCTATTATAATATTAGACCCATGTGTTTTTTTAAACTTCTTCACATAAGTTCTGATAGTGTTCAATATCATGTGTCGGACAAGACCCTCTTCAACTTCTGTTTTAGAGAATCCTATTTGTTCCATCAAATTAGAGATGGCAACTTGGTTGTAGTCAAATATAATCATAATATTTTTATCCTAACACCTTGTTTTTTATTTGTCAAGCTTTTAACCTTAGAACAATCGTCTATTACCGAATTATAATAGGCAACCATTTTCTTCAGTTTTGATTTAGTTGATCCATATGCCTCAGTTAAATCTTTATCTTCACCTGTTGAGGCTTTTTCCCATTCTTCTTTTTCTATTTCAGCCCATTTTTTTATAAACCTAGTATGTACAGGTTTCATGTTAAATTTTTTAAGAATCTCTAAAGGACATGGTTTTGCTTTAAAATCAGAGTTCATCACCTCATCAACTTGATATTCTAATTCGGCAATACATTCATCTGCCTTCATACTTAAACGATCTTGAATAGTAATTTTTGGCTTATCAGGTTCAGCTACAGGATTATCTTTAATTAGTTGTAATAGAGTTTTTACATTCTCATCATAAAACTCTTTTAAACTCTCTGATAGTTCTATCTTATCATCAAGCATTATACAAATATAACCAAATCTAACTGGTATAGCTTTCGCCTGTTCGGAAGCATTAACCTTGTGTTTCTTTTTCATATGCCGTATAATCTGCCGTTGAGCTGCTTTAGCAGATTTTTGACCCATGTACCAATTCAAAAGATTATCTAACTTCTTTTCGGTCACTTTATCTGAAGTTTGCCTTTTTGTTTTGTTCATATTTAAACTCATATTAGGTATATAGAAAAAATATTAACATAAATATCAGCGATGGTTGGGCAGAAGTGTTTGTCATGGGTTAATAATAAATGACCTAAATTATTTTTTGAGAGGCAAACATGATAGATCCAGTATCAGCTCTAGCGCTGGCCGGAGCGGCTTTCAATGGAGTTAAGAAGGCGGTTCAACTAGGGCAAGATGTACAAAATGTTTATAACCAGTTAAGTAAATGGGCTGGTCATGTAGCAGATGTACATGAGCATATGAGTCAAAATGAAACAGAGAAAAAACCTGGTTTATTTGAAAAAATAGGTTTTGCTAAATCGGCAACTTCTGAAGCATTTGATCATATAATTGCAAAACAGAAGTTGCAGGAAATGGAGAAAGAAATTAAACATATGTTTTATTGGGGAGCTTTACAACATTTAGGAGCTGATGGATATAAGGAATTTATTTTTAAAAGGCGCCAGATTAAAGCCGAAAGAGAAAGGCAAGTCTACGATCAGTTAAGAAGAAGAAAAAAGTTTATCAGTATAATTAAACATTCAGTAATCGGAGGCACAGCTATAATATTAGCAGTATGGTTCCTATGGTGGTCAATAGAATTTATAATGAATGCTCCAGCTTTTCAAGGGTAAATATGTTAGTTCACACGGAGAGTATTTAAATGGTAAAGACTAAAGCAACAAAAGGAAAAAGATTACAACCAGGATCAGTATTAGAAAAATATGATATTGATGATGATGGTGAAATAACTGATGATGAGATAAATGATATTAAAGAGATTGAAGATATTGAAAGAGCTAATAGAAGGCAGAAGCATCAAAGAATGATGGCATGGTATGCTTTAGTTGGTATGATAAGTTATCCTGCTTGTATCATGTTTTGTGAACTTATAGGTTTAACCAAATCGGCTGATCTACTTGCAACTATGGCTCCAACTTATTTTATTGCGGCTGCTGGTGTTGCTGGTGCATTTATGGGTGTTACTGCTTGGATGAATAAGAAATGAAGAAGTTAAAAGATTTTAAAAAAGAAATTAAACAAAGAAATTTAGTGCATCTAAATGCTCCTAAATCTGGTGCAGGTAAACACTCTGACCAAAAAAGAAAAATGAAACAAGGTTATATGAAACATAAAGGAAAAATGTATGGCTGATCAATATGGAAATTTCACTTTATTCTCTAAAAGAAATATAAGTCGGCCGAAAGGTTATCAATATCCTGTAGGATTAGATACTTTGAATATTTCAGTAACCTCAAATGCGGCTACAAATACAACAGGTGGTACGCAAACAATAGATGGTACAAACGCTGTTCATGAATTTACATCTACTGCTAATTTTAAACCAAGTTTTGCTGTAACAGGAGAATTTTTAATAATCGCAGGTGGCGGTGGAGGTGGTGCAGGTGGTGCTGGTGGTGGTGCAGGTGGATTTAGATATAGTTCAGGTCTTTCTTTAGTTAAAGATCAAGAATATAAATTTACAATTGGCGGTGGCGGAGCTGCTGGTTCAGGTGGTCCTAGTGCATTTAATCCTGGAGTACAGGGTACTGCTTCATCTATTACATCACCATCACCTTTTACAGATATAGTTTCAGCAGGCGGTGGTTACGGAGGATCAAGAGCAGCTGGAGGTGCTGGAGGTTCTGGTGGCGGAGGCGGTGGTTTTCCTAATAATACTTATGCAGGTGGAGCTGGAAATACCCCGCCTACAAGTCCCCCACAAGGTAATAATGGCGGTCAGGGTCACTCTGATAACGCATCATGGACAACAGGAGGTGGAGGCGGTGGCGCTGGCGCCGTTGGTGGTGAATCGCCAGCTCCAGGTAGTGCAGGCGGAGCAGGAGGAGCTGGAACAGCATTATCTATTTCGGGTTCATCTGTAACTAGAGCAGGTGGCGGAGGTGGAAGTGGAACAACAGGAGCAGGTAGACCTGGAGGGGCTGGAGGATCTGGCGGCGGAGGTGCAGGTGCTGGAGGCGGCCCAGTTGGAACTGCTGGAACAGTAAATACAGGTGGAGGCGGTGGCGGTGGTTCAGATGGAGGTACAACAACAACAGGTGGTGCTGGTGGATCTGGAGTAGGATATGCAAGATATGTTTTCTCAGTAGGTAGTTCCGAAATAAGATATTCTATTGGCGGTGCAACAGGAGGACCTGTATCATAATTAAGAAACTTTTTCTACTTCTCATAGTCTTAAGCTTTAGTGTAGGTGCCGTACCACCACCAAGAGGTATAGACCCAGTTGAAGCTAAAAAGAGAGAACGCAAACAGAGAGTTGAAAGAGAAAAAGCTCGTAGAGATGATATGTGGTGTTATATCAAACAGAGAAAAAAATTATCTGATGGCGGATTTCAATGTATATACTCTTGTCCAGTAAAGTGGAAAAAAGGTAAAAAAGGTGAACCTATCGTAGAAAGTAATAATGTAGGACCTGGTTTTAGTTGTCCTAGTTCTATGAATGTTTTAAGGAGAGGTAGATGATTAAAGTAATAAATGCAATTGTAATACCAGTTTGGCTTATACTTTTTATTTGGATATTTACAGAAACAGCATTTGCTGGTAATCCAAAACTTGGTG
>Ga0181417_1000137_pt1 | contig 23029 bp, 10 predicted proteins | sample 40SPOviralmetaG_FD_130142 | JGI IMG/M metagenome (GOLD analysis project Ga0181417, IMG submission 130142) | Marine viral communities from the oligotrophic San Pedro Time Series (SPOT) site, San Pedro Channel, CA, USA - 40 SPOT_SRF_2013-02-13 | ecosystem: Environmental > Aquatic > Marine > Strait...
ATCTATGGTTTTAGTATTACCAATTTTCTTTAATTGTTTTCTAAAAGTATTTGCTGTTTTTAATTTAAATATACTATCTGCATCTGCAAAAGCTTTCTTTGTGTATAAAATAAATCTTTCAACGGCCAAAGGACTATCTACATTTAAAGTCAGAGCTCTTTTAGCTAGCACTAAAGCTTGCTTTGCAGATAGAGTTCCTTGTTTCACAGCCTCTCTTATAGATAAAGCCACTTCTATTTTAATTTTTTTCTGTTGTTTTTTGGATTGACGTATCGCTTGTTTGATTGCAGTAGATATTTTTCTAAGTAATGTGGCTGATGTTGCTTCTGTGGTAGAAGGTCTTTTCTTTTTATCTACTACTTTATCGACCACTCTATCTTCCGTAGTAACCTCATCCACCTCTACTTCTATATCTTCAAGTACCGTTATAGTTACTTCTTCATCCGCTGTTGTATCTGTTTCACTAATAGCAGTTACTTCGCCTGTTACTATTGGAGCGTCAGTACCCTCTTGATCTACTTCTATTTCTATTTCATTTAGAATGTCAAAGTCTGTATCTTGTAGCACTTCATTGTTTTGTATTTTTTTAGCTACCATTACTAGCGCTCTTAAGACTCTGTCAGGATCTTTGGAAAGTTCTTTTTTAGCTTTACCTAAACCAAGTAAAGATGCAATGCTTTCAACAAAATTAGTTACACTATTTAATGCTTTAGAATTTCTTCTGATTATATCAAATTTTTCACTTATCAACCCTAATGCTTCAGCTAAAAATTCTTCAGTTTGCATTGGTTTTTTATATAATTGAGTGAATTTAAATAAAGACTTACCAATATCCTGAAGCTCCTTGTCGTTAGAATTTTGTAAAGTTTTTTGTAATTCCTTTACCATTTTATCGGTAATTCTTCTCACCTTAGCTTTATCACGACCAAACCTTTTATATAAAACCGCATGAAACAATTCATGTACTAATGTTTCTATTCCTTTATCACCATCTAAATTTGTTACATCAATAATTATAGCGGTTGACCCATCTAGTTTATTAAATCTAAAAGCCCCAACTGAATTGCTTTTTCCTCTTAAATTTTGATAAGCACTTCTTGTTTCTGCAAAAATAATTTTTGTATCAGGAATTACTTTACCTAATAGATTAGCCGCCCTCTTTAAAGTTCTTAATTTTTTGTTATAGGCATTTGTTATTTCGCTTTTTATTTTATTAAACCTTCTTTTTCCTTGAGGTGTTTTAGTGTTGAATCCTTCTTCCCTGGTTTGTGAACTTGCTTTTCTAGATATACTTTTATTTCTTCCTTCTGTTCCAACATTAACAACGTTTTTATTTTTGTTTTCTGTTTGGTTAAGAAGACCTTCTAATTCTTGTTCTGCTTGTTCTTCTGTTATAGCTTCTACCTCAGCAACAACTTCATCTTCAGGTGTTACCTCCTCCTGCGTTGTCGTGTCGACGTCACTGTCGGTGTCGCTGTCACTCGTTCCGGAAGGTCGCTGAACCTCACTGGGTACTCCTTCAGCCACTTCCCCAACAGTTGTGGATTCGTCTTGGCTAGTTTGCGCCACTGCGCTCGGCTTCGTACTGGCATCTTGTTCTTGTTTTAAAATTTCTTGTTTTTTGTTTGCAATGTCTTGCTCGGAAAAGCCTATTAGGTTTTCACCTCTCTCTTCTCTCCCTTGGTTTTCTTTAGTTATAGCATCAATAGCTTCTTGATTACTTATTTCTCTTTCATCTTTTATATCAGCCGATGGAGTTACTTTTTTCTTGCCTGCTTCGTTAGAAATTCTTTTGATTTCTTTATCGATTGCAGCTATTCTAGTGTTAGTATCTTCACTAAAAACCTCATCTTGTGTCTTTAATAAATCTTGAAGTCTAGTTTTTTCTGCTAATAAATTAGTTAATTTAATAGACAATGATGAATTTCTTAGATTTTCAGGTAATTTATTTTTATACTGATGATAATTCTTAACTTCATTTACAATTTTGTCTGCGCCAATCTGATCAATTAATCCTTGCTCAACATACATCTTCATGTATTTTTGAAACAATTCTTGATTAGAACCTAAGCGGTTGAAAAAAGTAACTCGTGAAGTGTTAATACTTCCTGCTCCACCTAGTAGGCCTGCGGATGCAAACGCAGCAATAGAGTTATTCATTACACTAGTCTTAGTAAAAACAGGTTTAAATAATTCTTTACCTACATTTTTGTTTATTTTATTTTTTGCATATTGCTCACTAAGTAATTCTAGGTTTTCTTGAACTGCTTCGAAGGTGCCTTCAACAGCTCCTCCTTTTAAAAAATCTAATACTTTACCAGGGATATTGTTAGTAGTTTTATTTTTAATTAAATACTCAGCTATTTCTTTTGGTGATGTTCTTGAAAATAATTGTTGACCCCCTATGTTTGGAGAAATTGTAACTGCAGTTATAGCTCCTACCAAACCTGTTGTTGTAGCAACTTCATTAGCATATTTATGAGCTAAATTATCGGGTAACCCCTGCGCTCTAGCTTCTTCTAGTACTTGATTGTAAGTAGATGAATAAACTACAGCTCCAGTACTTAACATTGCGTTAGTTCTCATAGTAGCTTCTTTAGTTAATTTACCCATCCCTATAGCTGAAGTAAGTTTACCACCTCCCTTTAAAAGAGCTCCTGTACCCTTCATTCCTACAAGTTGAACCGCAAGATTCCCTGTTACGTTGGCCCCCATTTGATAAGTACCATACATACTAACTGTTGACTCTGTTGTGTCAGATAGTTGAGCTTTATTTTTTATTGCATTTAAATCAATACCTGCTTGTTCTCCAAAAAAAGCAACATCCACTTCTCTTTCTTCGTCTATTATTTGCCCCTCTGGGGTTACAATATATTTTTTTCCATCATGGATTACTACTTTACCTTCAGCATATCCAAATGATGTAGGATCTGTCCATAATAAATTATTTAAATTTCTATGTATCCTTAAATCTTCGGACATAGAATCTAAACCTACAAAATCTAACACAGTAGAACCTAAATCTACAGTAGCTCCGTAACCTCCTTCTAATATTTCTCTACCTCCTTCATATCCACCATGTATAATATCTCCAGGATTATATAACCCCATGTTCCCTGATGTATATTCTTCAGCTAGCCTAACCTTTTTTTTGTATAAATGATTATTTAAAAAAGGTAAATTTTGACGATTGTATTCACCAAAATTTAATATTAATTCTTTTCTGTTTTGTTTAAGTTTTTTTAAAGCATCTTTGTTTTTCTTTGGATTTAATTGTAACAAAGCCTCTCTGTCATCTAATGTTTTTATTTTATCTTGAATGTATAATCCTAAAGCTTGTGATTTCTGTACATCTAGAGCTAAAGCACCCTTGTCCGCATCATCTTCATCTTCAAAATCCTGGTTACTATATTTATCTATTAAATTTAAATTACCATCTTGAACCGATTGAATAATCCTGTTTCTTTTATCTAACCCAGCTTCTGTGGTAACTTCTTCGTCAAAGTAATTTGTAAGTTCGTTTAAATCAAATCCACTTAAGCCGCTATACAAGCTCTCAACTATTGCAAGTTTATCAGGGTCAGCATCAACTTTTTTTGATAATTTATTTGTTCTTGCGCCCATCATAGATTGTGCTTCTGAAGATTGAGTTGGATCAAAAGATTTATATTTATAAATAGAATCATCAGAAGTATTATCTACATAAGCTTTTAATTTTTCTTTAACTTTTTCTTCAAATTTTTCTATGACATCAGGGTTATTTTCTAGAAATGTATTTAATTCATCTTCACCTGTTATATTATCTAACTCAGGCATTTCAGTAATTATTTCACCAATCATTAAATTTTGATTTATAACATAAGGTTTGTTTGGGTTGAACTCTATACCTTTTTGTGTATCAGATGGTGCAGATTTTACAATAGACTTTATCTTATTGTCTAATGAAGTTTTTTCTAATAAGGTTTGTGTTACTTTAAATTGATTTACTCTACCTATTCGTTCTTCAGGTGGTTTAATCAAATTTTCTTGCACCTCAGTTATCCCCATCTCAGGAACTGTAGGGTCTACTCTTTGAATTCTAGGTATTGTTTTTGCTTTTTGTTTAAAAAGATTATCTACATATTCTGGATCAGTATTTAATTTTAAACCCGAAGGTAAGTTCGAGCTTTGATATTCGGAAGGAAATAAGTTTGGAAAATTTTCTTCTTTTTTTTTTAAGCCAAGTAATACTTCGAAGTTAAGCTGATCTAATTTATAACCCTCTTCTTTAGCCATGAGGTAGGCTAAGTCTGCAGCTTCAGTGTCTGTTTGGAGTAGTGTGTAGAATTCAGACATATCTCCATTGTAACCCTCTTCAACTGCTTGATCATATGATACTCTTAGTGCTTCTTGATTCATTTTAAATCCTTAATTATTAAAAGTTTGCAAATCTCCCCTCACCTCTAGTTGAAAGAGATCCAGCTGGAGCTTGTTTAGAATTTATAATTCTTTGTAAGGTTGCAAGATCTACATCCCCTGTTACTGTATTCACTATAGTAAAAGTTTTTCCGTCCTCTTTAGTCACTAAATTTCCTTCATCATCTTGCTCAAGCCTTAATGATTCAGTCTCTCCTGCCTTATTAGTAAACGAAAGAGAATTTCCTAATTGTTGTTGATATTGTTTAGTTAATTCTTTTATTTGTCTCTTCTTTTCCGATTTACTTAAATCGTCCTTATCTTGTATATTTCGAATATCTATTGTCTGTTGTTCTGCAGAATCTTTTAACTCCGTATTAATTATATTTGTTTGCTCAATAACCGTAGGTTTACTTTTATCTAACCCAAAGCTTTTTTTATCTAGATCAGTTGCTGAAATATCAAGAATAGGAGTGCTATACCTTGATTTAAATGTAGCTCTTTGCTCTTCTGAAAGTCCACTTAAATATCCAGATTCAATATCTGAAAATTGTTGAGTGGTTAATTCACCACCATTAAATATAGGAAATAATTCCGCGGTTATTTGGCTTTTAGTTTTTACTTTACCCTTTGGATCTATAAACTTAACTGGAACAGGTTTTGCAGATGTATTGGTATATATTTGCATACCTATGTTTCTACCTATGTTATCTCTCAGATGTTCAATTCTAGTTATGCCACTAAATTGATTTTGTAATTGTGTAGCTGCTGACTCAACTGCATTAGCATCTGCTGACTGTAAATCTGCAACTAACGCATAAACATCTCCTCCGCCTTTTATTTCATCCTTCTGTTTTCGGCTATATAATCTTTCAGATGGAGTGACAGTTCCGCCTGCTGTTTCTTTATAATTTAATTGAACACTAATAGCTTTACGCATAATTTCCTTAGCTTTATCGGAATGTTTATTTAGAGATTCAGAATCAGGTTGTAACATACCGTTTCCGTCATGCTTTACAAGAATTGTATTTTCATTTACTTCTTCAGGATTTTGAGTTAATTCAAATCCATTTTGAGTTAGTATACTTAAAAAATCTCTTCCTGTGCCTTGATTGAGAACCCCGTCAATAAAAGTATCTCTTGCCTTAACAAAATCAGGTTGCGACGCTATATCTTGTATAGTCATACTTGGATAAGCTTTTTGGTATTGACCTAAAGTAGCAGCAAATCCTTTAGCTCCTTCTGTTATATTGTAATTTTTAGGTAAATCTTTTTGTCTAGCATTCATGTTAGTGAATCCTACCAAAGTACCATCTTCAGTTTGTGAGTATAGTCTACCATCTGTATTAATTACTAGCCTACTATTTTGAATGTCAGTCGCTTTTTGCATTCCATCAAAACTAAGTAATGCTAGTTTAGAACTATCTCCTGCATTTACAGCTTCTATTGCTGCAGCATAATCTGTGTTAAAAGTGTCGGCTGCTGTTTGAAATGAATTCCAGTCATCTTGAAGTAGCTGTTGACTTCTAGTGTAAGAATTAGGATCTAGCTTTCCTTGCTTAAGTAATTTGTTTTGCATTAGCATATAATCTTTGACTTGTGTAGATCCATCTAATACATATCCATTAAAAGTATTGTTGCCTCCTGCTTGATAGTCTCTTAAATCAGTTAGTAGCTCGTCGGTTTTTGTTTGTATTTCACCACGTTGTTTTTGTCTTTCTTCGTCTACTGTCTGTATTTGCTGAACAATATCACCTGTTATTTTTGACCAATCAACTGGTACAAAACCTTCTCCAGAATCAAACATTCCTGAGAATCTATTACTGCTTTGATTATTACTTTTTGCCATACTATGTTATTTCACCTGATGTTTCTGTAACTACTTCTCCAAGTGATGTTAGATACTCTCCCATTAAATTCTTAGATAATTCACGATCGTTTAATAAGTCAGTTAGTTCTTCTGTTGATTCTGAGCGTGTATTTAAATAATCTACATACCCCTCTCTGTCAAAGTTTTCTGAAATAACTTCTGGTTGAGATTGTATTTGTGCGTCTATAGCTCTGTTAAATCTTCTTTTTTCTCCTCCAAATAAATCAGAACCCTCTAATAAAGATGAGCCTAATGCTCCTACAGATTTACCTGCCGAAGCTACTGCTAATGCTTGGGTGTTTGCTGCTGCTGCTGCTCTTTTTTGCGCAGCTGTCCCAGTTGCTGTTAACATTTGAAGTTCTAAATCTTGTTGTTTTTGTTCAGCTTGAATAATAGCTTTATCACGAGCAAGTAATTCTTTTTCTAATATTCCTCTATTTTTTTCTTCTTGTGTTAATATTTGCTCTCCCACTACAGGAACTGCTCCTAAAACACTTCTTTGGCCTGACGCTCTTACAGCATCTAATAATTGCTTTCGATTTCTTAAAGCATCTTTCTGAATTTGTTCCATTGCAATAGTTGGTATACCTAATTCTAAATCAGGTATTCTACTAATATTGTCTTTTGCTTGTGCGATTGCTATTGCCGCTTCTTCATTAGCTCTATCTATAGCTCTTTTAGACGCTGTTGCTTGAGATAAAGATCCAGCTAATCCAAAAACTGCACCCACCGCGCCTAATGCTGCTGATCCTGCCATAATAATAAATTTAAAATATTAATAACAAAGATACAAATTTTAAGGGTAACTTTTAAACATACTGCTTTTAACAGCAAACAGTTCCGTTGGTGTAGTGTCTGAATTAGTAAGTGTAAATTCTAAATAATGACCTCTTACGCCATGCGATTCAGCTACACTGTTTTTAATATAACATATAAATGAGGCTGCAGTTGGTATTGCACCACCCGCAATAGTGGTATCAATAGTTACTGTAGTTGATGTATGAGACATAACAGTACCTCCTAAACTAGGCGTATTTCCAAAATAAACTACATCTCCATCAGATATAATTGACCCCACATCTACGTTAAAAGTTAACACGACTAGGGCTGGATTAGTGGAATCTACTGACGCAACATCTCCTATTCCGTTGGCTGACCTTAAATTAAAATTAACAGTATTTTCATCTGCTCTTAAAAACGAAAACCAATCTGTTTCTTTTTGAACAAAATAAGAAGAAAGTAAACTACCTCCTGGATTATGCATATCAGAATTATATGTTGCTGACCATGCACTATCAGACTCTAATGATATTGTTTTAAATAATTTTACTTCTAATGGCTTGATGTTAAATATAGTAGATATGGAAGAGTTATATCTTACACCATAATATTCGTTTCTAGTTGTTGTATTTACATTATGCCTGTATAATTTACCACCTTTAAATGAATAAAAATAATTATTCATACCAATCATTTTTTCAGGAATGAATGAATAGAATGATGGCCATCCTTTTGAAGTTTCGCTATATGTTAATGTTATTGCTGCCATATTTTTATTTTATATTGGTGATCCACAGCTACCGCCGCTACCTCCAAAGAATAATCCTGTTATTAGACCACTAGCATTTATTTCGGCTATTCTGTATGTTGTACCCGATGGTGTGGATTCACCGCTTACTGCGCTATATGCTACATATTTGGTACCAGGTCCCGCGCCTGATGGAAGCTCACTAAACACATCACCAATTGTTACACTTGCAAAATTATGATTATTTGTTGTCTGTGCTTGTTGTGACATTACATAACTAGTTCCACTACAAAAATCAGATTTAGTTAATCGAGCACCAGTTATATATATATAATTACAAGTAACACATGCTGCTGTTGCCGTTAATATTCCACTTGATTGTTCTCTTACATTTCCAGAAGTATCTTTATAAAATCCATCTGTAGCTAAAGTTGTAAGATTAGCGTCGGTATAAACAGACGTGGCTGTAGTAAAGCTAGACGTATTTAAATAATATGGAGCTGATGTACCTAAGCAACAAGCATTATTTGCTGTTGTTCCATATTCTAATGTAATAGGAGCCACACCTGCGTAATTGTATATTAAGTATAAATACGTTTGATTAGTTGGATTACTGTATGTAAAGTTTGCTTCATAGTATCCTGTTGATGGATTAGTCACAGTAGTTATATCTGTAGCTGCTGCTGCTAATGCATTGATATCTGTTTGAGATGAAGTATATAGTGTATTCGATACTAAAAATGAAAACTTATCAGCTGCTGACGGAATACTTCCTGAATATCCTGCAGATGGACTAAAGACTAAAGTATCAAAATCTATTTTGTTTGATGCCATATATACTGTAGATCCACTAGCTGGAAACAATCCTTCAGACTCAACCCCTGTTATGCTAGTATACCTAGCTAATCTATTAGTATCAAACGGAGTAAAGCTAAAAGATGTTTGTGCACTTTCTACTGGACTAGTGGTTGTTCCATCACTCCAATAAAACTCATCATGTATAAACAACCCATCATCTGACACTGACCCTAGAGATACATTTACTATAGTTAATTGATTTACGGTAGGGCAATTAGCTTTAAACTTAGCTGTGTATGAACCTGTTGGGGTTACTGTAATTTTTAAATTAGTAGGATTTGCTGTATTTTTGTTGAAATTAAAAGTGCCTGTTCCAGTAGCAACTGGAATATTGCCAGTAGTAGAACTCCATTCATAGTCAATAGCTACTGTTCCTGTAATTACGTAACTCACGACTACATTTCCTTGTGCTTCTCCTAAATCTACGCTATATATAATTGGATCATTATAATTGTAAGGGCCAAATGTAGCCCCACACTGTACAGGTATTTCTGTATTAGATTCGTATGCGTTTGGAAGTCCTATTGTATTTGAACTTAAAACGTATTCATTCATATATGGATCAAAGGCTCCTATTTTTTGAGTATCTGGATAAGTAATAAAATTATCTCTAAAATAACTTCTCATTCCTAATTCAGAAATAAGTGTTAATTTATCACTAACCCCACCTGTACCTTTTAATTGAATTACTGCGCCTTTATTAGTGTCTGTAAAATATCTACTATCTCCGTATGCAGAGAAACTTTCTGGATTATTGCTTATACCATATTCTTCTATCCTAGCTATTTGAGTTCCTAATACTTCGGTAGAAGTTGCAACTACACCAGATCCTTCAGCTGCTTGTAATGCTTGTTTACTTAAAAGCACATTTGATATTTTGTTTTCTTGCAATACTAATAAATTAGTTTCAAATGAATGTAATATATTTATATCACCAAAAGATTTCTCTAAATCTTTAAAATTAGCATCGCTTAAATTGAATTCATTAAATCTATTTATGTTGGTCTCTGCATTGTATAGTCCGCTATAAGTTACACCTGCATATCTGTTTGCTTCTTTATAATCTTCTTCAGATACAGAAGTTGTTCTTTGTCCTAAATTAAAACTAGATCCATCTAAATCGTCTAGGTATTTATAACTTTCAACTCCATTACCAAAAGAAAAGCAATCAAAAAATCCTAGCTTTACTAATCCAACTTGCGAACTAGTTTGATTTTGGTCTCCTGATTTATTACCTGATTGATGAAATCCTCCGGTTATATCAAACACTTCATCGTTTTCATAATATATATCTAAGTCCGCATTTAATGGTTCTGTTTCTAGTATTAAAGACGCACTACCAATATTAATTGTTATTTGTCCTTCTATTCTAGTTCTTTGCCCACTATCACCTCCATTTCCACTAATTAATCCTAATGAAAGTTGTGATCCAGATACACCAGATGCTTGAGGGCCTATAGCAGGTGTTCCTGCACCATTTGTAAAAAATCTATATTGGTTTACTCCAGTTACAGGGAAAAAAATAATAGGACTATTGAAAGCAACTAAATCCCCTAATATTGAAGAGTATGAATTTGTAGGTTGGACACCTGTACCAGAGGCTACACCTTCAGTAAAATCAATTCCTTCTCCATTAACAAATTCATAAAGAGTGTTGTAGTCTTGAGAAGCTACCACCGTTCTATTATATACGTATGTTTTTTGTGACGAACTTCCTACTAAGAATCCACCATCACTGGCGTTTCTATTAAATCGTAATGCAAAATTAACTAAAGAACCTTCTGGGATACTTATATTTTCATATTCTATAGTACCAGTACTTGAATTTATTACATTTTTATAACAAGGTATTGCTACATTTGCAGCAGGAGCCCCGCGCTTAGCACTTCTTCCTCCTTCTTGACCGCTATCAAAAAATCCATTTACATTATCAGTAATTGTAAATCCTTGAGGTTTAAGGTTCATGTAAAGTCCCGCAGGTTCTGAAATAAATGGAGCGGTGCTTCCAATATTTTGTGAAGCTTCGGGGGTCAAGAAGTTATTTCCTTTTGATTCAATAGCTAAAACCTTAGTTTTTACTATTGTATTCAAAGGCCCACTTATGTCAGCCTTAACAATTAAAGTATCTCCTTTTTTTGATTTTACTTGATTATCTCCTTCAAGTCTAATCCATACTGAATTAGTAGAATCATCATCAAATGAAATCACTGAATAAATAGTTTCGTAAGTATCTTCTGCTCTTTTAATAACAAATTTATATTTGCTTGCCCAAGACGGAGGTATCATTGTAGTAGGTATAGTTACCTTTAAATTGTTAGCAGTGATAGAACTTGCAGGAGGAATGTATATGGCATTATTTCTAGAAGTTAATGCTGTTGTGCTTCTTAAATACTCATCCATATACACAATACCCACATCATAGTTTCTATTGCTATGTAAACTTTTTCTGTTTCCATTAGAAGAATAATCAGCTTGTGCTAAAATAAATTTATAATAACCAAACATATCTGGATTTGGAGCTACACCCGGGTCATCAAATTCTGCAGCCACTAACTGTATACTTACCGAAGAGCTTCCAGGATTAGTGGTGATTTTTATAGGTTCATCTCTATTATCTATTCCTGAATAAGTGTGTAAGTTTGGTGTTTGATCTGTTATAGCGCAATTTAAAATATCAGTAAATGTAGTTTCATTACAAGGATTATTTGTAGTAAAAGGGCCTGATACACCTGGGCCTATTTGCTGAGTCAAAAATGTCCCGCTAAACAAATCGTATATACTATTATAATCTTGATTTAAAGTTATAGTAAATGTAATACTTGTTGTAGCCTGGGTTGGGGTTCCGGGTGCTGCACCTCCACCTGGAGCATTAAATTCAGATGACTGAAAGTTAAACTCAAATCCTATTTGAGAATCTTGTTTTAACGAAGCTGCATTATCAATGTTAGAAAAATCAAAAGTAGCTACTGAGTTACTAATTGTTTTACTTATATCTATTGTGTATGCACCACTTGACAATACACTGCTGAATTCTTGCAAGTTTATTACGTCGCTTTGTTGAGAAATTGTATAATTTAACTGATTGTTTACATTGTAACCATCTATGTAGTTACCATACATCAATCTGTTAGCCATAATAGTTTGCGACTTTGCTGTTCGTGGAACATTATCAAATAATCTAGTTAATTGATTGTCACTTAAGGATGTGTATATCTGATTATGCCTAAACACTTGAGTTCTATTAATGTTATTAGACCACCCTAGTATACCTTTATTAAATTGTTCTACTACATAAACACCTGGTTGATTAGCATATTTAAATAATAAATCGATTTCCTTTACCAATTTGCTACCTGTATTAAATGTAACTTCAGCTGTGTTAAAGGTGTTTTCCATACCGCTGTTAGATAAATCACTAGTGTTTAAATCAAAAAAGCTTGGCACAAATGCGATGTCGCTAAATTGAGATATAGCAGAATATTCATCATCTAAGTACCTGTATCTATAAGCAAAACTTACAATGTTTTGTTTTAAAAAATTTTCTTCTTGACCGGATTGTAATAAATTAATTGTAGGCGCTGACATTGGTGGCGCTTTTATAACATTTAATTCTGCTGCAGTAATTTGATCCACATCTAATGCTGTTGGGGGAAGATAAGATCTATCTACATTAATACATCTTGGAGGATTAATATTGTCTGTAAAAAATAATAAATTATCTATTATGTTTACACTATTAATTAAGTAAGTAGGATTAAAGTTTAATACGCTTGTAGATATTACGTGATATATTAAATTATTATTAATAACATTAAATGAAACAATCATATCAACTTTAGTTGGTTGTGTTCCAGTTCCTGGATCTTGAACAAACCAATATATAGTGTTATTAGCGCTATCTTCAAGTGTCCCTAGACATCTTGTGACAGCAGGATCTAAAAGAACGCCGTCATAACTTAATTCAGCTATTAATAAATTTCCTTTTGAGTTTTCTACAGAACCTATTTCTGTATCTTCAGTAGAGCCTAACCTTACGTTCACAGCATCTACATACTCACCAGGTGGAAGTAATCTTTCATCGACCGATTTATTCATTCGGCCTTTAATAAAATTAGTTTGTATTAATGTCATTTAATCCACTTTGATTGACCTCTAAGATTCATTAAAAGCCTACCTGGATGTATGTCGCTTAGGCGAATTTTTGCATTTCTTAAAAGTGCTGATTTATCTTTCCTTGCTCTGTTTACAATATATTCTTGTACTCCTAGTCTTGAATTTAAAATTGCGTATTTAATATATGAATAAACATAATCCTCAAACATTTTGTTTACACTCACTGATCCATCGTTTCCATTTTCCATACCATCAGAAACATATTCTAGTACACATAATTGATTAGCCATTCCAGAACTAAAATTAATAACACCGGCTTTTTTATCTATTCTGTATGTAGGATTTATATTAGCCGTTTCTGTGTTTAACCCAAACCTTGCGCCAATTTGGTAATCAAAATACCAACATCCATCTACATTATATCCTTCTCTACCGTTATACTGACCTTGACCTAGATAAATAGATTTTTTTGTACCAGCAATTCTTTGTCTGTCTAAAGCTGAATATTCTGCTTCTAAAATATTTCCATCAATATCAAATAATATTCTACAATCATGAGCTTGCAAATAACTTTTAGCTGAATTGACTTGTATGTTTTCACTTAATGGCATTAAAACACCATCTTTATACATTGAGATTCTAACATAATTCACATAGTCAGGAGGTAAAACATATCTTAATCTATCACATACATCTAATTCTAATACTTTTATTTCTTTAAATGCATCATAGTTTAATTCTTGTATTCCTCTTTTTGCATAAAACAAAAACTGATATCTATTTACATTATTAATTAATTGTAAATTATCATTGTAAATAAGCATAAAGTTATTTACTATATCTTCTAATGACACATACTGATAGCTACCCCAATTTTTATCTTCTGGGATATTACCTGAATTTTCATAATATTGATAACCTGTTAAGTATGCCATAATCTTATTGTTCTGTTAATCTATCTTCTGCTTCTAATGATTGTCCAAATTTAGTTACATTTGCTTCTCTGACTGACACGCCAGCATATTGTAATATTTTATTTACAAGACCATTCATGTCTGAAATAGGTAATTCAAAATCCTGATAATCAGTAGCAGATGCATTAAACACAGGTTCTCCACCCGCTAGTGAAGTATATGTCCATTTAGGTGCTAAAGGATACCTCACATATTGTGCGTGTATATCTGCAGCTCCAGTAATAGTTGTAGGGTAAACAGTAACTGTATTTCCTAGCGCTGTGCCAGTCGCACTATCAAGAACGTATGCTGGGAACATTGTGTTTGGTGCAGCAATATTGGAATTAGTTAAATAAAATATTTTGTTTTGAGTAACTCTTTCTACTTCTCTAATATTGGTATTAGAATAAATAGAATAATTTTGTCCGGAAGCTATTATAGGGCTGCTTAGTGTTAATTGAATATCACTATCTACAGTCACTACAAAAGCCTGCAATGAAATAGTTGTATTTACCACTAAACTTCCTGGGGTAACAGTACTTAAAAAATTTTGCCCACCATCTATTAATAGAGAGCCAAGTGTAGAAGTAGCTGTACCAGAATCTAGTAAAGTGGAATAATAAAAAACTTTATCTACTAAATAATAATCAGCAGGTAAACTATATTGGTTTGCATTTACCTGTGAAAGAATAGTGTTAACTGAAAAACTATCAATTACTTCTACAATACCTTTAGTTATGTTAGCGTATCCTGTTCCTGACTTGCGCATAACTTCCGAATTAAGTTGGTTGTTATACAAGTAGAAATAATCCTCGAATATATCAAGTTGAGCCTGCTCTGCAAATAAATTAAAATCACTAGGAGAAATGTACCCATAGTTATTTTTATTTATTACAGCCATCACTGCATTTCGTACTTCGTTTATCATTGCATTTAATGTTTACACAAAGATACATAAAAAAAATACGATTTGATTTATTCGAGGATATACTCCTTTATTTATCTAGCATTTTCTTTAATAGCTTGTATGATTCAATACCCTCATCTGTTTGAAAGTAAGAAGCTACAATGTAAGATGGTTCTTCGCCATGAGGAACCGTAAGCATTTTAGTTTTATTTTTCTTTAAATTAAAATACACATCTCTATTTTTGTTTCTCATTTGCAACAATGTAGCGCTGAACATTTTAACTACTTCATCTTGTAACCCAACCATTGGGTCGTTAATTAAATCTAAAAACTCTTGCGGGTCTCTTCTAGCAAATACCATTATATCTCTTTTAAGCTCCGCTGTTGTCATTTTATCTGCTCTAACACCTAATACTACTCTAGAAATACTTTCGAGCTTAGAAAGCGTTAAATCACGCGCAGCTACTTGAGCTTCTAATTCAAAGTTCATGATTTCCATATCTGCGGCAGCATCTTGTTCATTATCTACTTCATAAAAAACATTGCCATTACCTGGGTGCAGTTTTAAGAATTGCTGTAAAATTTGATTTTGTCTTGGAACTCTTAGCATTCCTTCTTCAAAAATAATAGGTTCTAATATAGCGTTACCATCTTGCTCATCTTCAAAAATAGATTTTTGATTTCTGGCATAGCGTAACGATCTATTAATTCCTGTTTCTTCATCGAAGTGAAGTAAGGCTTTTCTTTTTGTGTGTTTAGATGCGAGCATATAGGAAAGTGGTGCTGCATCTCTTTTTAATCTGTATACCTTATCATGGTATACTTGTTTACTTTTTTTCATTTGATTTAATTTAAAATTTATAAAAAATATCTAGGGGGTGAATTTCACCCCCCGATATTATTGAACTACTTATTATGCATCTTGGAATAAGAAGAAGTTGTTTGCACCTAAAGTACAAAGCGCTCTTTCTGACAAGAAGTTAACTTGCATTACATCAGTTCCTGAAGTAGCAGCGCCACCAGCAGATCCTGTAATCCATGTTTTGTATCTTCTATCTTCAGTTTCAGAAGCTCTATATCTAACGTGTAAGAATGGTCTCTTAGCGTTCTTACCTAAGATTTGATCATATACTGAAGTTGAACCAGCTGGTACAAGTACCCCGTTGATTTTCCCTCCAACAATATCACCTCTCATAGTAGGATCGTTAAGGTATTTCCAATCTGTTTTGTAGAAATCATAACCTCTTCGGAATCCAGAGAAACCTAAATTTAAAGCCATCTCTTCATCATTATCAAATAATCCATAAGAACTACCACCTGCACCATAAGAATTTTGTGCAGCTAACATATCATCCATATCAAAAGAAAATTCTCTATTTAAGAATAATACGTTTTCTTCGATAGCTCCTTGCTTATCTAATCTTTGAATGATAGCATCAAAGTCTGCTAAAGCAGCAGGTATTCCACCGCCCCAAACATTTCCTCTTTGACCTAACACATAAAACAATCCTTCAGATCCTTTATTACCTGTTCCTGATGCTACTCCAGCTGCAATAGCTGCTACACCAGATCCTGCTTCAGCTGGAACTGCTTCCACCATAGCTGTTTCTAGGTAATCTTCAAATCTTAATCTTGTTTCATGTTCTGATTTTAAATACCATAAGTATCCTGTTGCTCCGTTTTCTGTAGTAACTTCAATCCATCCAATTTGAGCCATATCAGAACCAGATACTTCGTAAAGATCTTTGATAATGATTGGGCTGTTTTGGAAAATGACATCGTCAGCTTCTAAAGAATTTTCCATAGCAACTGAACCTTTTTGGAATTCAGAACCATATATAAATAATGAACACTGTACAGCTGCAGCCATTGTTTGACCACCTGCTTCATAATACGCAACATCAATTGTTCCTGCTGCATAGTTAACTCCAGTAACGATACCTTTGTTACTATTAGTTGAACCAATTGAACTGTCTGACAACATAAATGTTTGTCCTACTCTAATAGCAATTCCTCCTGTACCTGGTACAAGGGCGTCATTAATAGTTAATGTAGCAACATCTTGAGCTGCTGCTGCAGCTGAAGTTACATTGACGTATTTAGTGTGTAATCTTCCTTGTTCTGCCCATTTGATAAGGTCAGAATTAGAAGGCATTTCAGCGCCTACCATTCTTAAGAATGACGCTACTGTTCTATTACCATATCTTTCAAACTCCTTTTCATAAGTATCTGGAAGATACTGATTCAAGAAATTGAAATTAGTAATATAGTTTGATTGTACGGCTACTCTCTCAGCACTTGGTTGTAACGCAAATGATGGAGCGCCGGCTACTGCTCCTGGCATAATTTTTAATTTTTAAATGTTATTAATTATTTTTTTTTATACTTCTAATCTTTAAACCTCGACCTGAATCTTGATTTAGAGATCTTACTTTGAAGCCAGATTTTGATGTGACTTGTGGAGCTGATCTTACATCCATATTTATGTTTTTTGTTTTTTTGGATATATTATCAACAGCATCAGCCTTGCCTTGTTCGTAAAAGAACTTAGCATACTTGTCTGGATTCATGGCCATAGATAAAGCTCTATGATACTGCGAAGTGTTTTTTACCAAACCTCTATCATCAACATATTGTTTAATAAAATTATCGATAGACGATTGACTCTTTTTAACATCTTCAACAGCAGAAGGTAAATAAGAAATTTTCTTATCATTAATAACAAACTCAAAACCTTTGAAATCTTTATTAAATACTTTATTAGTTTCTTCTTTAAACCAATTTAGCTTATTAGCTGCTTCCTTTTCGTAAACAGCATTTTGCTCTATGTACTTTCTATAAGCTTTTATTTCCTTATCATCACTCTCAGAAACAACTCCTCTTGACTCAAGCGGAAGTTTGTATTTTTCTTTTTGTTCTTTAAAGTACTTTTTAGCTTTAGATAGTTCTCTTTTTTTTGCTAGTTGTTTTTTCTTTTTTTCTTTGTCATCATCTAAATCCTCATCATAACCAAACTTATCATCCATTAAATATTGTATATCTTCTGAATCTAAACCTTCTTCGGTTACAGAATAATAACTAGCAATTAAAGAATCAGGATTCATAGAATCATAATCTTGTTGTAATTTTACAAAATCATCAATCCCTCTTCCTGTTTCTTTTTTGTATTCAAAGTAAGCTTTGACGTCTTCAGGTAATTCCTCTGACGTATTACGCTTAACAATGAAATCATCCAGTGAAGATACCTCTTCACCGTATTTGTTTTCAATATATGAAAGAACGTCACTATCTGACATTTCTGGAGCAGAAACTTCTTGAGCTTCAACTTCAGGTTCTTTAACTTTTTCTTCTACTACTGATTCCTTTTCAGGAGGAGCCTTTTGAAGATTAATACGCTCTACACCATCCTGTGGTGCGGAATTGTCTAATGCCTCTTGCTGAGCTTCATGCTTATCAAGTAGTTCTTTTTCAATTTCTTGTGTTGATTTAGATTCCATTTCACCTAAATCTTTTACTTTAATTTCCATTTGATTTAATTTTTACAAAGTTAATAATAATTATAAATATAATTTTAGGTGTATTAAATATTTGAAAATCTTCTTTTGGATTCCCAAAATCTTCTTTTGGTTTTGCCTAAAATTAATTTTCTTTCTACCCTTAAATTAAATTCTTCTCTGATTTGGGTTAACTGCGGCCCACTTACTTTTTGCATTATATTTTATTTATCTTGGATTGAATTCAGCCAAATCAAAACCATCTAAAGTATCTTCATTAGATTCAAAACTTATAGGTGGTAAATTATTCTTTCTTTGTTCGATTAATTTTGATTGTTCGGTATTAGCTTGACTTATTCTTTTGTTTTTAGCTTTCTCTCTACTTTTTTCTCTTTGATCTACAGCTTCTTCTTCTCTGCCTTTTAATTGCATATTATAATCAAATTCAACTTGCATTAACTCACGTTTTAACATAGCTTCATTTTTAAGCCTTTCAATATCAAAAGCTACTTCTGCTTGTTTTGCTTGCATTTTTACTTGAGCTTCCATTTGAATTTTTTTCATTTCTTGTTCAGCTTGCATTTGTTGAACTTGCATTTTTGTTTGCGCATCCATTTGTTTTTGTGTCATTGCAAATTGCTGATCTTTCTCTTGTTTCTTTTGTCTTTTTACTTTAAGTAATTGATTTGCAAGTTTAATGTTTTTTAATTCTCTTATATCAATAGCATCTTCTAAATTTATATCGTTTTTAGATAAAGCCATTTGAATATTTTGTTCTAGCTGAGCTTTTTCTTCTTCATCCGGAGCAACTTCTATAAATATTCCAAAGTCATATATGTATAAATCTTTTATCTCTTCTAGTATACCTACATTGTATTTGCCTATTTGCATTTTAAATTCCTCTTTGAATTCTGCATACTGTAATATATCTGCAATTCTTACAGATAAAGCTTCTGCTAAAGTTTGAGTAATATATAAACTACCATGTAAAATATGACGAGTTGCTGTATTAGAATTTAAAGCCGCTAATTTTTGCACACCTACTAAAGCATATGGGTCGGGTTTTGAACCATCTCTAGCTTCATTTAAACCTGTCACACCTCTTAGCATATCCATATAATGATTATAAGTTCCTATTAAACTATTAATCTTGCCTTGACCACTACTAGCTGTTAGCTGTTGGATAGGTACTCTAGCGTTATTAAATTCACCATCTTGGGTATAGCTTCTTCCAATAACAGAACCGGTTTGAAAATATAACCTTAATGCATCTTGGGGGTTGTAAGCATTACCTGTTCCTAGGTCTACTTCATTTAATCCATCTGCATCTATAAAAACCCCATCCGGTACAGTCCTTGCGATTACTTGTTGAAGTTTTAAATGCGTCATTTGAATTAAATCAGCAAATGTAATCATACGTCTTACTAAGGATTCTATTACACCTTTATACATTCTTGGAGCGCAAGCCACATAATTAGGCATGGCATATTGAGAAGCCGACTGTGGTCTTACCATGTTCTCCATTTTATTCCATTGAAGCATTATATTTGTTCCCATAACCATAACACCTTCATACCATACATCTATTTTCTTCTCTACTTTCTCAAAGTTCCCTTCATCCATCATTTCTTCAGGGGGGTTAAATTGATCGTCTTTTTCTATAACTCTTGCTCCGCCTCCATCTAGTTTCTTTTTCTTATATACTATTGAGTTAGTTGTTTTATAATTAAAATATAATAACGTTGCAGTATCTCTATTAAATATACTATTTTCATAAAATTGAGCTACATTATAATAATCATACCACGCTTGACTATATTTAGAAATTTCATCTAAATCATCATTAGTTAAAGTTGGATCAATTTTAGGAAGCTCTGTCATTGGGACAGTTTTTATTTCACCCCAATAGAAACAATCTTTAAAATACGGATCTTCCGTATAACTATATACTACATTAGCTGGATCCACATAATCCACTTTTACTCCTTCACCAGCTAAAAAATACTGCTTTGTCATTCCAACACCTAGTACCGTTAAATCATAATCAACTCTTTTTCTAACTTGAGAATAATGATTTTCTTCAAATAAAGTATTTATAGCTTCTTCTTCTGCAATCTCGATTCCTGGTTTGTAATTTAACTGCATGTACAATGCCAACTCTTCATCATTATTTGGAAGTTCATCTGGATCAGTTGCAAAAGGGTTTACACCAAATCCTTTTTGTATTTGACTTAGTATAGGTTTAGCCACCATATCTGCCTCAATCATATCTTGAAATGAAGAACGATTCTCAGCAGACAGAGCATCTTGAGAATATGCTTGAACTTTAAACAATCTGTCTGACATTCCATTAACTACAATGTCAACAAACTTAGGTATAATAGGAACAGGTGTCCAATCTAAATTTAAATAACTTAAGTCGCCATCTATTGCTAATTCATTTTTATATTTTTGAACTGACTGTTCACCTCTAGCGTACAGTCTTAATCTGTGATAATCTCTCCATTGAGAGTAAAACCTACAAGTACTGCTGTCTTTTCGAAACCATTCATATTGAATTGCTTGTCCAATTTGCAATCCATATTCTACCGTATCTTTTTCACTATCAGAAACAAATAAGCTCGGAAACCCAACTGGGTTTATATCAATTTTTACATCTACCATTAAGTACGTATTTTGCTATATATTCCCTTATTATTATACATTGCAAAGTTAATCTTTATTTTTGACTCTTTTTTTTGCGGTGTGTATAAGTGTTTTTGATTAGCCATTATAGCCAGTCCGGTACTTATACTTGCATCAAACTTAGTTCTGTTGTTAATATTAAATCTAGCCCAGTCTTCTAAAGTACGATTAAAATACATACTACCCATATCCAATTTATCTCTAAACGAACCTTCCATATCCATACCTACATACTTTTCTATATAGCTTTCAATAGCACTAGCATGAGCCTGTTTTACTTCTTCAGAAGAATTAGGTATTCCTCCTATTTCTTTTTCTGATTTTGATAATTTATTATAAATTTTATCAGGCCTATTCATACAGTATTTTCTATACCCTCTGTTTTTAAAATGATATAATAATCTAGGTTTATTATTTTCTATTAATATTGGCATTCCATAAAACACACAAGCCATAAGAACGTCTTCAAAAAACAACTCTGCTGTTTGAGGTCTAGCAACATACTCTAAAAAAAACTCATTACTAGGAGCGTTATCCATATTAAATTTAGTTAGACCATGCAATGCTCCATTAGATCCGCCACCACCTACTATTCCAGATATATCATATGAGTCACAACCAAAGCTGCCTAAATGTTCGTTACCCGGCAAATACTTTCCGTTGTTATTTAACCTGCAATTTTGCAAGTTTTTTTCTGGTATCCAAGAAACTAAAAACCTACCTCTTGAATCTGGAGACCATACTACTTTAGAATCTTTGATTCCATCTTTCCAACTAAATTTGCCTTGCGTTAAAAAATGTTCTTTAATTAAAGAGTCATTGTAATCTATTTGCTGATAAATTTTTGTTAAATTAAATAATGACTGTTTACTTTCATCTCTAAAGGCATGTGAATCAGTTCTTGGAAATTGCCTGTAAAATTCATTTAAAACATCTGGATCTTTTTTTAATGATTCTACTTCGTTTTCCCAATAATTAATAGCACCATGATAAATAAACTCTCCATCAGAACCTATAATACTTTTGTCTGGAGTCTTAAACACAGGCATTCCGTACCTATCTATGTATCCTTCAAAATTCCATTCCATAGGTATAAAAAGATTATATAGTCCACTTTTTGTTTGACCGTTTTGATTTCTGTCTTTTACATCAGAATCATAAAATAATTTTTTAAAATTAGAACCTCCTTTATCTAGCGCGTTAGACGTAGAGCCCATCATGCACTTTCCAATAATTTTACTACCCAACCTTAAACAAGTCTTGGTTACATTCCAATTATTTATAATATTATCTGGCTTTAACCATTTACCTGATTCATCATGAATTAATAGTTTTAATTTTTCCCCATCATAACTGTTGTCTGCAGTGTTCTTCCAATCTATAGTTGTATCTAATCCTTCTAACTCTTCTTCATTTGCTTGAAACATATTTTTTTTAGTAATCTTAGAAGCTGGTACTCTGTAGGCTAATTCAGTTTTTGGTCTATCCATACCGTCCTGTATCGGTTTAAAAAAGAAAGGATAGTTGTTGGAAATAGGAACTACTTTATCTGTAAACATTTTTTTAGCATCAGATCCTGTTTTAGAAAGTACACCTACTCTTGCATCTTTACTTATAGTAGCTGTATTAACCGCTTCACAAGAACCCATAAACGAAAAACCTGAACGTCTTATTTTCAAATAACACATACCAAAACTTCTTTTATCAGCCTTGCATGCTTCCCAAAAAATATAAAATATTCTGTTAGCTTCTCGAAACTCTGGTTTACCAATATCTATTTTTGTCCATTGCAAATACATATAATGAGTACCTGTTATGTATGTAGGGGTTCCGTTATTATAAAACCAAAAACCTTCGTCTCTTCTATCAAACTCAGTTTCAATATAGTCAACCCATTGGTTTTTAAATTCAGTATTCATTTCGTGCCATTGAAATATTGAATTAATTTTTGATAGAATTTTGGGATACTCAAATACTGACCAATATTGATCTGAAGTTTTTTTAGATTTTTTGAAAATTTGCTTTGGAGTTTTTGGTAAACCAATTAACAGACCATTAATATTATATATGTCACCTACCGTACCGTCTTTACTAATAACAACTAAATCATGTTTAGGATTATAACCATAAGACCAGGATTTATGCTGATTCATCTTTAGCATAGATTGTTTAGATACATGGTTTTTTACAACAGTATATAATTTATTTTGATCGTCTTTCTGCAAA
>Ga0181417_1000143_pt1 | contig 22686 bp, 35 predicted proteins | sample 40SPOviralmetaG_FD_130142 | JGI IMG/M metagenome (GOLD analysis project Ga0181417, IMG submission 130142) | Marine viral communities from the oligotrophic San Pedro Time Series (SPOT) site, San Pedro Channel, CA, USA - 40 SPOT_SRF_2013-02-13 | ecosystem: Environmental > Aquatic > Marine > Strait...
TCATCAATAGCTGTTTTGCTAGTTGCAGTCCTAGTAGCAATAGAACCTTTTTTCTCTGCTGTCATTGCTTGCTGCCGATTTGAACCAGCTTTAGCACGTGCTGCTGCTACACCTTGAGGTGGAGCTTTCTTACTAGTTTCACCTGCCTTTTTAATCTGCGCAAGTTTTGCATCTAGTGCAGCATTAATCTTATCAATAGCAGCTTGTTCTTTTGCCCCTGTCATTTTAGGGTTTTTACGAACTGCACTACGAGCCTCACTAGCTTTTGACTTTACGTCAGTTTTTGTTAATGCTTTTTTAATAGCACTCAGTAATCCACTTAACATTGGTATATCTCCTATATTACCATTTAACTTTATGTGACCAATACTTGGCACTCAACTTAGTTGTTGGCTTACCTTGTGCATTGTGTCGTGCATAGTAGCTCTTCTTACGAGCTTTATCTTTTGCCGATGTGGGAGATTTACCTGCACCACTTACGCCTTGCTGACCAAAACGAACAACCTTGTACTTACCACCCTCTGAGGCCATAACTACATGCGACTTTGTTTTGTGACTAGGAGTACGTTTAGGTTTGTTGACGCCACTCAAACCTAGCTCCTTCATTTTACTTTTAACTCTTTCAGGTACTGCCATCAGTCCAACCTTCTTCACGCATAGCCCACTCTACATGCTCTAACGTAAATGTACGACCATAGTGGGCCTCCACTGCAGTCTTCACATAGAATACATCACTATGGGGAATATGTAACTCTTCAAGATTACCATCTATTACGTGTCGGTAAAATTCTTCAAGAACATTATCTGTATATAGTTTTACTGATTTTTTAGCCATTGTCAATATTTAATTTTATTAATGTACGAATATCTCTCGCCTATCGGCAATATTCATTTACGGATTAGTATATGTAAGTGTAGTCACTGTACGTGTATACTTACTATATATTTATAGTTAATATATTTAAAGATTATTTAAGTATGTACGTAAGTGTATACTGTACGTGTATCACTTTAAGTGACCCTACCCAGTTAACTATACATAGTTTTACACACTATATACCCCATGTCAATAGTAAATCGTACAGTGATGTCATTTTGTTTGTTTGTGTTGCATTGTTGCATATATGTCACATAGTTTTGTGATCACATAATGTGTGTAAACCAGTATATATGTAAAGTGGTTAACAGTGTATTTTACTGATCTGTGTAGATGTACATGTATATATAACGTATACCCCCCGTCTGCCCCCTGCCCACCCCCACTCACTGCGCAATTGCGTGCATTATGCAACGTCATGACACGTGGTGAAAACACAATCACTGCCACATTCCACCATCACATCAAAGATGTGTTAGATATCAACACCTTACTTGTCTACGACAACTGTTACACAATCAGTTGCCACTACTTGTAGTGAAAAAACAGGGCATATTTTCACACTGAAGGTGTGTTGCAGAGCCGATGTACAAAATACTACCACCCCCCATCTCTGATGGTCATATGCATCATCACATGGCATGATCCCACGAGCCGTGCAGCTCTGCCAATGAAACAGCATCGTCCAACATTGGACAATACACAGTTATACTGTGACATAATTGCAACACTAACCATTTTCCCAACCCAAATCAGCCTCACGAGTTTCACGCACGAACTTCGTAATTACTTGTAATTACTGCAGTCACACGGGAAACGACAGGCGCAGGGGATCACGAGGCAACTTTTCTCTGGACAAAACTTATACTATATTCTATTAGTTTTTAATGATAAAGTATATCTCACTTCTTGTGAGAGATATACGTTTCTCATATAAAAACAGAATATAGATAAAGGAAGCTCAAAATGGCAAACTCAAAATCAACAGCAAAAACTGTCACAGTTGAAGGTACTTCAATTCAAGCTGACATAGCAGAGGGCAAAGCCCTGTTCAACATCTGGAAAAAGAAAGAATCCACTGCTAAAGCAGCTTTCACGAATGATACCAAAGCTGAAGGCTTTGATACTAGACTTGGCAACTTGTTGCTCAAGTTACAGAAAGCATCTTCGATGGATGGTGGTCGGATTTCAAGAGAAATCTTGGCTACTCACAATCTTCATAAGATTGACAAACGCCGCCGTTCCGAAGCTCTTTGGTTTGTTAAAAACCAATCTGAAGCAACAGCTTTCATAGAAACCTCAAAGAAAGGTTTTACATCCCTCACAGCTTTACAAGCTGCAATGCGTAAAGCTGCCAAAGGCAGTGAGGAACAAACCACCGAAGGTGAAACACAAACTGAAACCACCGAAGGTGAAACGTCCAATGTTGGACAATCTCAACCGCCAAAAGAAAAGATCACACACACTGTAATGGTAAATACCATTGTGAAACAGGCTCACTTCAACGATCTTGATCTTGAAGAGATCATTGAAGATTTAATGATCGTTCTTGAAAATCGTGAAAAGCATAATGCAAAGGCGGCAGCATAATGGCTCGGATCAAAGATCAAACAAGTGTGCGGTACTTGCTGCCGCACACAAAGGCAAGCATAGATCAGCACATGCATGATATTGCTGAAAAGCAATTTGCAGATGCTCTTGCGCAGGAGATGGAACGTCCAACATTGGACAATCTAATTGCAAACACTAGGTCGCCTGAACAGATGCACAGGATCGCACCTACATTGATCCACGATAGTGGATGGAAGGACGTTAAATAATGGCTGATCGTATCATTAACCTAATAGTTGCCATAGCTATGCTATGTGCCACAGCTTTGGTTACTATCATATGTGTGGCAGTGTTTGGCTCAATGGCTGATCCCGTTGCCCTTATGGTTATAGTGCCATACGTAATGATGGTTGCCCTGTTGGTTTTCTATGGCACTTGACTATATAGTATTACATAGTTATATAAACACTTGATACTTTAGTGAAAGTGTTATATAACATATGTATAATACTAAACCGAAACTGAAAACGTCCAATGTTGGACAATATAAACGGAGTTTAATTATGGACAATCACCTCACAGAATATGCCATTGCTTACCAAGCATATAGTGATGCTCATAAAGAGTATTATGGTGTTAGACCATATAGTAATGGTCATAGCATTGACGTAGACAACATTGCTGAACTCGAAAAGCAAACCCAACGGTACTACGATTGGGTAGCAGAGGACTTGGCACAAGCACGTGCCGATGAGGATGCATCCATCAATGCTTGTATGGCAGCAGGTGCACCTGACATTGACACTGCAATGCGATGGCTTGAACAGGACAAAATACACCCACAATGGGTATAGGCAGATATAAGTACACTTGGAAGTTATATTTAACTTTCACTATACATAATCAATGGTGTGAAGATAGGCCATCCCGTCTACAACCCAAGTGTACTTTTACCTGCTAACTTAAACGTCCAATGTTGGACAATCTTACGGAGTAACTGCAATGTCAGTAAAAAATATTATCAACATATACCTTGCCGCAACAGATGATGAAAAGGCAGACGGCGTTAAATGGTATCGTGTGGCACTACGTGAGGCCACAAAGATAGGTAAAGAGTTTGGCGTAAGCAAACACACTGTAGTGGGTGTTATAGCTGCCCTGTCACCTAATCTTGGATGGACGGTCAATGTCCGTAATGCTCGTGATATGGTGCAATGCTTTACTGGTGGTGGTAGTATTGACGACGTTACTGTGTCATCTTATCCATTGAACAAGCAAAAGGCATGGCGTATGTTAGAGGAAAAGATAGTACGCAAAGACAAGCTAATGAAGATACTCAATGGCCCTAAGACAACGGCATTTTTTGCCAATATATTTGGCATTGACGTAGTGACTGTAGATGGTCATGCCAAGAACATTCACGATGGTGAACGCCGTGTTCTAAAGAACAATAACGTAGGTGTCAAAGAATATCGTGAGATTGCCAAGGCATACCACGAGGCAGCAGATACCATTGGTATCAAAGGTTATGAGATGCAAGCTATCACATGGGTAGCATGGCGCAGAATGCACAACATCAACAGGTAAGGACTGAACTAATGAAACAGAAAACTGTAACATATCGCAACCCTGTGGCGAAGGCAATGTTACAGGAACGTAAATCGCCACAGGTGATACTGCCAAAGAAAGGCAGTAAAGCCAAACGCAATCGTGGAAAGGACAAACGTAATGCAATACGAGATGCGCAACTTCATTAAGATGAGCAAAAAGAAAACGTCCAATGTTGGACAAAAGCCTAAACGTGACGATTGGAAACGTGAACGTAAGATCGCACGTCAAAGTAAACTTAACCTTCGTAAATCAGTAGCATAGGAGCTAACACAATGACAAACTCAAACACACACGCACCAGTAGTAAAAACATCTAACCCTGCATTGTATGAGAACCATACATTCCACATGCAGAAAGCACGTAAGTACACATACAACTACGTTGCCATTGATGAGGTGCTAGTAGATTTGTACGACACTATGACCGTCAAGGAAATCGCAGAGGCACTCAATGAGTACCCTAGCCGTATCAACTATCGTGTCAACGTGTTGAAAACCCTTGGCCTGATTAAGAACAAGTACAACATGGAACGTGCGGAGTTGATGCGTACTCGTAAGGTACTGGTCACGTGGCTAGATGATGTTGACAACCAAATTGCAGCACAAGGATAATAAACCATGAGAGTTGAAGTTTACTTCAATCTACACAAACACACATTCTCTGTCCGTTCATGTAAAACGGGCAGAGTACTAATACACACTGACAGAGTACACATTGCAAACCCTAAGTTTGTAGTGCGTCAGTCAGGTCGTAACCGTGTACTACGTGAGGGCAAGAAGAATGTCCATGCGTTTGTACGTGGCGAGGTCACATACTTTACAGACCTTGATGATGAAAAACGTCCAATGTTGGACAATGTAAAGTACAACCCATATAAATATGTTGGCTTCGTAAAGATGCCAGACGAAACACTAATACACGATGCTGACCGTGCCTACATGTTAGTCAGTGATGATGGTGTACCATCTATATATGCAGAAGGAGCTAGATACTAATGACAGACAAAACAATATATGCTTCACTAACACGTGAAGAAGTGCAGCAACTGTGCGATTTGTATAACCACATAGACAGTATGATAGATGATGCAGGTGAAACACTTGACATACAGCTATCTGAGTTACGTCAGTTACGTGAGAAATCGTGGGAACTACGTCAACTGTTTGAGTTCAAGCCACAACGTGATGAAGATAGACCTGACAGGCCCATGCCTTGGAAACCCTCTGTGCTTCCTGACGATGATCGTGCGTGGTACTACAACGATGGCAGTTAATGCCTATGAAATAATCCTAGACATTGGTGGACAGGAGAGCACCATCACACTTGATGATACTTTTCCTGCCATTGATGGATGGGCTAGTGCTTGCAGCATGGCAGTGCTGATGGCGAAGCACATTCACCCAGAGCTAGAAGTAGAACTTGTATCTGTCGCAGAGTATGAGGCAGATGAATACAACGACTACGGCTATATACATGAAGCACCTATGGCGGTGCAGTAAAGGAGTACACAATGCCAGATGCATACATCACACTAACTCAACGTATGTTGAGCAAGTCAGAGATCAATGCCAACAAAACTGTACAACAGTTTCTATTGGAAGACTTTGGCATGGAATACACAGACAAGTTCTTTGAGAACAGGAATAAACTTACTGTCATAGGTGAGTACATTGACGGTGAAGAAGCAAACATAAACTTCTTCAGACGGTCAGGCCGTGGCGATAAGATGATCAGCATACAAAAGCTAGGTCAATATGCAGATGCAGGTGACAAGGTACGCCTGTTATCAGACAGTGAAAGTGACGGAGATGGTACACGTATTTTTATCCAAGTCCACAGACCAATCGAAGCCGAAGCCGATGCAGCCTGATGATCCATGTGATGATTGGTCAGGTCTACCTATACCCAAACCGAAAGGATAAGTAATGATTGAGACAATGCTAATGTGCCTTGCACTAAACGTGTACTTTGAGGCACGTAGTGATAGCATGGAAGGGCAGTATGCCGTAGCCCATGTTGTTATGAACCGTGTACAAAGTAACCGATTCCCTAGTGATGTATGCTCAGTCGTGACGCAGCATCGTAAGGGACGTACATGCCAGTTCAGTTGGTACTGTGACGGTAAGTCAGACAAGCCAAAGGATGCGTATGCTATGGCCTATGCTACTATGGTAGCTGCTGATGTACTACGTGGTGAGGCTGTCGATATAACAGACGGTGCTACACACTATCATGCAAACTATGTACGTCCTTATTGGGCTAGTGAACTAGAGTATACTGTGACAATTGGATCACACCTGTTCTATAAATAGCTAACACCCCTTAGTGGGGCATGTACATTACTATATAACTATGGCACAGTTGCCATATAACTAATGCAAAGGAGAAAAACATGCCATTAGACACAACAACATTCCACGTACCAGAGCATCTTGACTTTGGTGTAGAGTTTGAAACAACTAAAATGAGTGACAAAAAGTATGTCATTAATGCTGACACAGGTCAGTACCTTGGTATCGTAGGCACAGGCTTCAAGTGTGCATCACACGGTGACTTCTATCGTGGTGTTCTTGACACTGTGACTGAGGAACTAACCTCGCATGAGGTAGCAGATGCTCGTATGAACTGGCGCACTGCACGTGATGGTGCATGGGCTATGCTTGACATCACTCTGCCCAACATGAAAACTGTTGTTGAGACAGAGAAACATAGCACAGAGATTGGTAACAGGATCATATCATTACATGGTATTGATGGGTCGTGCTCTAACCAAGTGTACTTTGGTGCTATTGATTTCTTCTGTACCAATGGGCAGATTAGTGGTGACTATGACAAGGTACGTAAGAAGAATACATCTAACTTTTCTATGGAAAGTTTCATCTATGAACTGACCAAAGCACGTACTGATTTCTATGAGCAAGCTGCCAAGATGCAGGTGTGGGCTAAGACTAGCCTCAAATACGTAGATGTAAGCTCATTGCTTGAGGGCATGATCACATCCAAACGTAAGGCTGAAAAGATGTACAGCTTGTACATGCAAGAAGCATCACAACGTGGTCACAACAAGTGGGCATTGTATTCTGCCTTCACCAACTATGCATCGTATGCTGATGAACGTAATGGGTTCAACCTGCGTAACACTGGCAACGATACACAGGCTATCAGCATGTGGTCACGTGAGCAAGAGGTATCTAAGTGGGTATCAGATAGTAAGTTCATTGAATTGGAGGCTGCATAATCCATGCCTAAACTACCACGATATGTACAAGAACGAGAGTCACCTTCGGGTGACATCTCATACCGTTTCAACCCACCACAGAACCTTGTAGATGAGGGCGTGGTCAAACGTGAGGAATATGGATGTGACTTAAAACAGGTACGCAAGATCGCACGTGAACATAACAAAGAGATTGATACGTATCGTGCAGAACAAGCACAAGTTGTACGAATAAAGTCAAGCAGCAAGGTGACTGATCTGATTAACTATTACTATATGTCTAATGACTTCAATGCTTTACGTGATACAACTAAAGTAGATTATAGGTACTTTCTCACTGTGTTACACCAGACAATGGGGTGGCGTAAGTATGAGTACGTTACCGCCAAGGTTGCAAAGCAAGCATACGAAGAGTGGGTCAAACGTGGCATAAGTTTTGCCAACCATGCGGCAACATGTGCCAGTAGGGTGTACAACTACGCCATTGACATGCAGCACACTACGTACAATCCTTGGGCAAATATAAAACGTAAGTCACCAGAACAACGTAAGGTAGTGTGGTCACACGGTGAGGTGAACAAGTTCCTTGACGTTGCATACAGTGACTTTGAGTACAGGAATGTGGGCTTGATTGTTCACATGGCATACGAGTGGTGTCAACGTCTGGGTGACATGCGTACCTTAACGTGGGACAACGTAGACTTTGATAACAGTATGCTTGAACTGGAGCAGAGTAAACGTAGGGCAGATGTAACCCTGCCCATATCGGATGGCCTGTTGCACATGCTCAAGGAACAGAAGAAAGACTTTGGGTTTCAGACTTACGTAGCACCACACCCACGTCCTGTTGACGGTACATACAATCCATATGCTATGGAAAGATTGTCAAAGGTAGGTCGAAGGGTTATGCGACTAGCTAAACTACCCGAAGAGCTACGGCTTATGGACTTACGTAGGACAGGAGTAACACAGATGGACAAAGAAGGTGTACCAATCAACCAGATCATGTCAGTGACAGGACACAATAATATCTCATCTGTTAAGCCTTATCTAAAACATTCGTACACAAGTGCAAATAATGCCTTGACACAGAGAAATGTATCTGTATCCTTGAGTGGAACGAACAACATAGAAAGTGATGTAGTATGAATATACATGATATTATAAGTGACTTATCACTTGTTAATGGTGAGACTAAACGTATGACATGTCCTGTATGTAACACAAAGAATACCTTTACTGTTACAAACAACATGGGTTCTATCGTATGGAATTGTTATAAGGCGAGTTGCACTGCGTCAGGTGGTACACGTACTACCCTCAGTGCAGAAGACATTCGCAAGTCTTTGGGTAGTGTTGCAGAAGAGACACACACTGCAACTTTCTCAAAGCCTGATTGGTTTGTGCGTGATGCCAAGAAGCTCAAGCCTTTCTGTGATGAGTGGGCTATAGACCCACAAGATTTAGGGTTGTTGTATGACGTTAAGGAACATCGTGTGGTGTTCCCTGTTGTACACAACAATGTTATGGTCGATGCCACAGGCAGATCACTGGGTAAACGTATACCTAAGTGGAAGAGATATGGAAAAAGCCACTTGCCATATGCTCATGGGTGTGGTAAAACGGCTGTAGTTGTTGAGGACTGCGTGAGTGCTGCTATTGTAGGTGATGGTGGTGTATATGTCGGGGTCGCAGTGTTGGGTACATCATTGTCCAGTGGACACAAGAGGTACTTGTCGCAGTTCTCAACAGCAATAATTGCATTAGACCCCGATGCTTTACCCAAGACATTGCAATTTGCAAGAGACTTACGACAACACGTTAAGACAGTAAAGATACTGTACTTGACTGACGATTTGAAATACAGAAACCCTACCGACTTTGATAACCTTACAACACTAGGAGACTGACACATGGAATTATCATTAATACGTAGCCTCATGGACAAAGAGTTCTATGATGAGCATCGTGGCGCACGTTGTCCCGACAGGCTATTCAGCAAAGATGTACGTAAGATCAAGCAGTCTATCGACACTGCTATGGATCGTTATGAACGTACCATAACACCTGCTGAGATTGAGGCGTTGTTCATGGCTAACAACCCAACCCTCACCACAGCACAGAAGCAAGCATACAGTCATCTGTTTCAACAGGTACAGAAGGAACGGCCTATGGGTAGTGACGTAGCACAAGAGGTGCTATCCAAGTTGTTCCAACAGGTCATTGGCGAGGACATTGCTAACCTTGGCTTTGACTATGTGAACGGTAGCAAGTCTAGCCTTGAGCCACTACGTGATATGCTTGAGCAGTATGGTGATGACTTCACACCTAACCTGCGTATTGATTGGGAAGATATCAACCTTGATACCATCCTTGCTATGACTGACCTTGAGTCACAGTGGACGTTCAACATCCCTACCCTTACACGTAAGGTAGAGGGTATCAATGCAGGACACTTGATTGAGGTAGGTGCTAGACCTAACACTGGCAAGACATCCTTCCATGCCTCACTGGTAGCAGGGCCGAATGGCTTTGCTTGGCAGGGTGCACGTGTCATTGTGTTGTGTAACGAAGAAGGATACCACCGTGTTGCCCACCGTTACATTACTGCTGCTACTGGCATGGACAAGTTTGAGATTGTGAAACACAAGCAGCAAGCACTGTCTATCTTTAACCGTATCCGTGACAAGATCATGTTCAAGGATGCGACTAGTCGTGACATGAACTGGGTTGAGTCTGTATGCAAGTCATACAAGCCTGACATTGTGATCCTTGATATGGGTGACAAGTTTGCACGTACTAGTGGCTTCTCACGTCCTGACGAGGCACTCAAGGCCAATGCCGTACATGCTAGGCAGATTGCAAAGCAACAAGAGTGTGCGGTGTTCTACATGTCTCAGCTATCAGCAGAGGCAGAGGGCAAGGTTGTACTCAACCAAGCCATGATGGAAGGATCACGAACAGGTAAGGCAGCAGAAGCTGACCTGATGCTAATGATCTCTAAGAACCCTACAGTAGAGGGACAAGAGGAAGAAGACAATCAACGCCACATCAATGTGGTCAAGAACAAACTGTCTGGGTGGCATGGCATTGTACACACAGACCTAGAGTACAAGATTGCGAGGTACGTAGCATGACACCAGATGAAATGGATCAAGTCATAGCTGATTTAGAAGAGGATTTTCCTGCACTGCAAGAGATTCTAGGATTGCGAGGTAGTAGCATGACCCCAAGAGAGTCATCACAGATAGAAGCTGAAAGAACTTTTGAAGAGTTCATAAAGTGGACAAAGAGATCGTGCATGTTTATTGCAATAGTATTATTACTGGTTGTCTTTGGTTGTAACAATGGAGTAGAGGTTGGTACAAAAAAGACAGGCAGTAAGTACAATGGTGCAGTCTATGAACCAAGTAATGTAGGAGAATAAATATGATTAAAGCAACATACATAGACCACATGGGCAGTGATCTGTCTGTCGTTAATGCAGCTAGAGTTAGCTTTGGTAAGAAGAGTGATTGGAAACACCCTTCTATCGGTCAGGAGTTTGGCCTGTCTGATCGTGACACCAAGCTAGTATACTACTTAGCAAAGCACAAACATACATCACCTTTTGGTCACTGCTTTGCTACTTTCCATGTCAAAGCTCCTATCTTTGTAGCACGGCAGCTAGTTAAGCATAAGTTCCTGCGTTGGAATGAGATTAGCCGTAGGTATATAGATAACGATCCTAAATTTTACGAGCCTAAAATATGGCGTGAACGAAGTGACGATAAAAAACAAGGGTCGAGTGATATAGAGGTCACTGAATTAGAGGATTCTGGTTGGGGTGAATATCACGAGTTTGATATAAACCACTACGATATGAAAAAAACTATAGAAGGTTGGCATCACAAATGTTATGACCTATATGATTTACTTATCCGTAATGAGGTCTGCCCAGAACAAGCACGTATGATACTACCACAGTCTACTATGACTGAGTGGTACTGGTCTGGATCATTGGATGCATTTTCTGATATGTGCCTGTTACGTTGTGCCAGTGATACACAGGTAGAGACACAAGAGGTGGCTAATCAAATCAGTCACAAGATGCATGAGCTATTTCCTGTGTCGTGGATGGCACTAGCTAAAGGGAGAGAGTAATGCCTTATGTAATAGAGATTGAAATAGAAAAAGGTGAGTACACCTTAGTAAGAAAAGAAAATCCGTGGACATACTCTACAGATGTGTGGGTGTTTGACTCACGTGATGAGGCTGAGAAAGAAGCAGCTAGGTGGAACACAGGCAGGGTACTGTATTATATAAGGCCCATGTCTGATCAGGAAAGACAACGAGCAAAGGAGAAAAGCTAATGTCAATTAAAGAATGGAAAGAAATGGTAGCAGAAAAACTGGAAGAGTTTGAGATACCAAGTGCAGTTGACGTTACTCGTATAACAGATGCTATAAAGAAACACAAACTATCTATTGATGATGTTGTAACTGCGATACAAAACTTTGCAGAAGACAGAGACTTTCATAATTCTCTTGACAACATGTATGGAAAAGAGGTAGAGATACTAGACGAACTAGACTAGGAGACAACATGATACTGACCCTCGACGTAGAAAACACAACAACCAAACGTGACGGCAAGCTGCACCTTGATCCGTTTGAACCAACCAACACATTAGTTATGGTGGGTATGCTGGATGATCACATGAACGAAACTATTGTAACATTCGATCACGCAGAGCAACAACCTACCACAGATGGGCGGCGTATAGTCCAAGACGCATTGGATGCTGCCCATCTACTTATAGCACACAACGCACCGCATGACTTGGTGTGGTTGTGGGAGTCAGGCTTTACCTATGACGGTGACATCTTCGACACCATGCTTGGGGAGTACGTACTGCAACGTGGACAGAAAGATGTACTGTCACTTGAGGCTTGTGCTGAACGGTATGACCTTGACACAAAGAAGCAGGACTCTCTCAAGGCATGGCTCAAGGATGGCAAGTCTGTACGTGACATGGATCACGCAGAGTTGTCAGAGTATCTGTCTGCTGACTTACACGCAACACAACAGTTGTACCGTAAGTTAGACAAGCAGTATGCTGACAATCCTACACTCGTGCCTACCATCAAGCTGACCAATCAACTTTCCTTGCACCTTGCACGTATATACCAACGTGGGTTTCAGGTGGACATGGATGCACTGATGGAAGTACGTGACGAGTTTGAGCAAGAACGTAACATGCTTAAAATTGCACTTGAGGAACAGGTTGCTGACATCATGGGCGACAGACCGATCAACCTTAACAGTCCAGAGCAATTGTCTTGGGTTATCTACAGCCGCAAGCCCCATGACAAGAAGGTGTGGGCAGACTTGTTTGATGAACGTATGCCTGACTCTGACTATCGTGGCACAGTCAATGCACACAGTCAACGTCTGTACAAGCAGAAGGCACACCAGTGTCCTGACTGCTACGGCACTGGTCAGATCAGAAAGACCAAGAAGGATGGTACACCATTCGCCAAGACAAACAGGTGCAATACTTGTGATGCTACTGGCTTTCTATACAGTGACTCTACTACCATTGCAGGTCTGAAATTTATTGCACCTACATCCAAGTGGGTTAGTAATCACGGGTTCAGCACCAGTAAGGACAACCTCATATTCCTTGAGGGCATTGCCCGTTCCAAGAACATGAAGGAAGCTGAGTCGTTCCTACATAATGTACGTAGACTGTCTGCTGTTGACACGTATCTTAGCAGCTTCGTAGAGGGCATTGCCACACACGTAAAGAGTGATGGCAAGCTGCATGTACGTTTGTTGCAGCATCGTACTGGCACAGGCCGTTTGTCTGGTGCAGACCCCAACATGCAGAACATGCCACGTGGTGGTACATTCCCTGTCAAGAAAGTATTCATATCACGATGGCATGGCGGTGAGATTATGGAAGCTGACTTTGCACAGTTAGAGTTCCGTGTTGCTGCATTCCTGTCGCAAGATATGACTGCCATTGACGAGGTGACTACTGGCTTTGACGTACATAGCTACACTGCAAAAGTTATCAGTGATGCAGGTCAGCCTATGTCACGGCAAGAGGCCAAGGCACACACCTTTGCACCTCTGTATGGTGCTAGTGGTTTCGGTAGGTCTAAAGCAGAGGCGGCATACTATCAACAGTTTACGACAAAGTATTCTGGTATTGCCAAGTGGCACGAGGCACTAGCCAAAGAAGCATTGAACACAGGCAAGATCACTACACCATCTGGACGTGAGTTTGCATTCCCTGACGTTACACGTAGACGTTTTGGTGGTGTGACATATTTCACACAGATAAAAAATTATCCTGTGCAATCGTTCGCAACTGCTGACATAGTACCTATATCTTTGATATACATTGATAAGTTACTAACAGCAAACAAACTACGCAGTTGTGTAGTAAACACAGTGCATGATTCAATCGTTATTGATGTGCACCCACAAGAAAAGGAGACAGTACTAAAAGTAATACGTACAGCCAATGACAGGCTTATTGACATCGTGAATCGCAAGTGGGACATTGACTTCAACATTCCTCTATTATTAGAGGCAAAGATTGGTCCGAATTGGCTTGACACAAAAGATGTCGCATGATATAACTACCATCCGTAAAACAAAAGGAGACTTACATATGACTCAAGTAACAACAATCGACACTAATAACTACAACGTAATGGCACAAGCAATGGGCATGAGTGCAGATGCATCACCGCAAGCTGCCAAGGCAAGTACACTTGCACGTTTGCGTATCAATCACTCGCCTATCATGGGTGAGCAAGACATGGGTGGCAAGAAGGTAAAGCTAGAGGTTGTGTCAGGTGGCACATACAAACTGGAAGTACCTGACGGTGACACATACTACGCAGAGAGTGTACGTATACGTCCATTCCTGCAACGGTTCATGCACAAGAAGTTCGTTAAGGGTACAGACCACACCCCTAATCGTTACATCAAAACTGTTATGGTCAATGACCTCAATGGTGATATGAAGGACAACGATGGTGGGTTCAACTGTGGTAAACCTGCAGGGTTCATCAAAGATTGGGCAGCATTGCCTGATAGCATGAAGGACTTGATCCGTTCTATCAAACGTGTTCGTGCATTGTTTGGTACAGTAGAACTGATCAATGCTACAGATGCAGAGGGTAACTCTGTTGACGTAGAGCCTACAGCATTCGTGTGGGAGATTGACAACCGTGATGCCTTTAAGATTATAGGTAAGGTGTTTGCTGATCTTAGTAAGATGCGTAGGCTACCACCACAACACAGTGTAGTACTAACATCTAATGAAGTACCCTTACCCAACGGTAATAGCTTCTATATTCCTGTTACGGCATTGGACTTGAACAATACACTAGAGATGGACAACGATGCACAAGAAGTGTTTGGTAACTTTGTTGCATGGATTGAGAACTACAATACGTATATTCTCAACTCATGGAACGAGAACATGCACAAGAACGAAGAGGTGGATACGGATACAGTAGAAGCCTTTGTGGACATTAGTGAAGAGGACTTCGTATAATGAACCACCCTGCTGAACTGGCGATCAATCAGTATCTTGAGGATGCTACATCTGGTAAATCAACAATGTCCGAAGAGACAGTACAACAGATTGGTAAAGATGTAATGGATGCTGTAAGACGCCAGTTTGGTGGGGGCAATAAACGTGATAAGTTTCGTCTGCGTATGTCAAACATAGGTAGGCCAACTTGTCAGCTTTGGTTTGAAAAGAATAAACCAGAGAAGGCGTTGCCCAAACCGACAACATTCGTTATGAACATGCTTCTAGGCGACATCGTAGAGGCTGCGTTCAAGGGTATCATCACAGAAGCAGGAGTACAGTACGAGGATGAGGACAACTACGTAGAGCTAGAGCTAGACAAGACCACAGTAAAAGGATCATACGATCTTGTTATTAACGGTGCTGTGGATGACGTTAAGTCTGCCAGTGATTGGTCATACCGAAACAAGTTTGAGTCCTATCAAACGTTAAAAGCCAGTGACCCCTTTGGTTATGTGGGTCAACTGGCTGGATATGCTAAAGCATCTGGTAAGAAAGCAGGTGGTTGGTGGGTAGTGAACAAGGCCAATGGTAATATAAAATATATTGCTGCTGACGGTCTTGACATGGACGAAGAACTTACTAAGTTAAATGATACGGTGGCTACCGTAGATAGTAACGAGTTTGTCAGATGCTTTGACCCTGTACCCGAAACGTTTAGGGGCAAGGCAACTGGCAATCGAGTGTTGAATAGTAACTGTAAGTTCTGTGACTACAGATTTGAATGTTACCCAACACTGAAAGAGTTACCCTCTAAGGTGTCACAGGCTAAGACAAAGCCTATCGTAGCTTACATAGACTGAAAGGAGTAGAACATGCTAGGTGATGATGAAATAAAAGAAATGCAGGAGCAGATCGAAGCTATGGAAAATGAAGTACGTGTTCGTAAGAAAGCATTACATGAAGCTAAGTATGCAGGACTACGAGCAGCAATGCAGACACGTAAGGATGCAGATGCAGCCATTAGAGAAGAGTTAAAGTCTCTTGGGTATCCATCTGCAACTAGTTTTCCTACACTTGATTGGTTCAGGTTCTAATGAACGGCAAGCAATTTGCTGCTGCTTTAAAGTATGGGTATAGGAGTGGGCTTGAGATAAAAGTAAAAGACTATTTGGTTGAGCATGGTGTCAAGGTTAAGTATGAAGCCATCAAGATTGAATGGGAAGACCTCATGTACCGAACCTATACTCCAGACTTTGTACTACCTAATGGGATTATAATAGAAACTAAGGGCAGGTTTACAGCAGACGATAGACGTAAACATGCAGCTATTAAGAAACAGCATCCAAAGCTAGACATTAGGTTTGTGTTTGAGAGTAGTAGACGTAAGCTGAGTAAGGGTGCTAAGACTACCTACGGTCAGTGGTGTGAGAGAAACAAGATTCCGTTCTACGACAGGATCATCCCAGAAGAATGGCTTAATGAGAAGGGGAAGGATATGCATCCTGACCTGATACATTTCCCATACAAAAAAGTGAAGAGGAATTAAATGTGGCAGATGAGAAAATACTACTTGACTTCGATCCTAATGATTTCATTATACATATCAGTCCATTTTTAGATGCACAAGGTAAGTGGACAGGGGAGTTGTTGGTTGGTAATACAACCACAGATGAGAACTCTCTTGATGATGATGACTATATAAACTTAATGCGGCTGGTGCATATGGTATGTGCTTCTGTACCTGCTATGGAAGAAAACGAAACTGTTAGGGAAACCCTTTACAAGTACGTAGAAACTGCGTTAAAAGAAAGTAATGAGAAAGTGCCAAAAGTAAGGCATAATGAAAATAGTAATGTGATAGAACTTAGCTTTAAATAAGGAGACACGTATGGCAACTAAAGTAGAACCCAAACTAACATCAGATGTGGACATGGTAAACTCACCCGATCACTACAACTACGCAGGTATCGAATGCATTGATGCTATTCGTGCAGCAACAGGAGAGGAAGGTTATCAGTACTACCTACAGGGTAACATTATGAAGTACCTGTGGCGATACAGATATAAGAATGGTATAGAGGACTTGCAGAAAGCACAGTGGTATCTAAACCAGTTGATTGTGGAAGAGTCTGGTGATGGTGGTTAAGATATATCTTACACTGGAACTAGACGAAGATGAGTATCCTATTCCTGTAGATGGTTTTGTTGATGAAGAAATCAAGGAAGCACTACAGGAATTTATCTACGATGTAGATGGAATGAGTATAAAAACAATTAAAGTATTAGGAGAATAGATATGACACAAAACTACCTATCTACAGATTATCAATCCTTCATACACAAGTCACGTTATGCACGATGGCTTGATGATGCAGGGCGTAGGGAGAGTTGGGCAGAGACTGTATCACGATACATAACTAATATAGTTAAACCCAACATAGATGATTTTACAGCAAAGGATATTGAAGAAAGTATTCTTAGCTTACAAGTCATGCCTAGTATGCGATCAATGATGACAGCAGGTCCAGCAGCAGACAGAGATAATACATGTATGTATAACTGTAGCTATCTACCCATAGATGACCCTAAGTCCTTCGACGAGGCTATGTTCATCCTCTTGTGTGGAACTGGCGTTGGGTTCAGTGTTGAGAGGCAGTTCATTAGTAAGCTGCCCGAAGTCCCTGAGTTGTTCGACAGTGATACCACAGTCGTTGTAAAGGATAGCAAAGAAGGTTGGGCTAAATCTCTCAGACAAGTAATGGCTCTTCTTTGGGCAGGTGAAATACCACAGTGGGATGTTTCACGTGTACGTCCTGCAGGGGCTAGACTAAAAACATTTGGTGGTAGAGCTAGTGGCCCTGCACCTTTAGTGGATTTGTTTAACTTCGTGGTACGTATATTTAAAGCTGCACAAGGACGTAGGCTGTCTAGCATTGAATGTCACGACATCATGTGCAAGATTGGTGAGGTAGTTGTAGTTGGTGGTGTACGTAGGTCAGCCATGATCTCATTGAGTAACCTGAGTGATGATCGTATGCGTCATGCTAAGTCAGGTCAGTGGTGGGAGAATGAACCACAACGTGCCTTGGCTAACAACAGTGTTAGTTATACAGAGAAACCAGATGCAGTATCCTTCATGCGTGAATGGATGTCATTAGTAGAAAGTGGGAGTGGTGAACGTGGTATATTCAATCGTGAGGCAAGCAAGAAGCAAGCTGCAAAGTATGGTAGGCGTGATCCTGACTATGAGTTTGGAACTAATCCGTGCAGTGAAATCATACTTAGGCCGAACCAGTTCTGCAATCTTACGGAAGTTGTGGTACGAGCCACAGACTCGTTGGAAGAGCTGGCTAGAAAAGTCCGACTCGCCACAATACTTGGGACGATCCAAAGCACGTACACAAAATTCCCATATTTGCGAAAGGTGTGGAACAGAAATACAGAAGAAGAACGATTGCTCGGTGTGTCTCTCACAGGGATAATGGACAACCCGTTAATGACTACAGCCAATAAAGGATTGGATAAGACCCTTGAACATCTACGTGGGATTGCTGTATCTACTAATGCTGAATGGGCAGAACGTCTTAACATACCTGTTGCTACAGCTATTAGCTGTGTCAAGCCAAGTGGTACTGTGTCACAACTTGTTGACAGTTCTTCAGGGATACACCCTCGCCATAGCCCCTACTATATCCGTACTGTGCGTGGTGATAACAAAGACCCTTTGACACAGTTTATGAAGGATCAGGGTATACCCAGTGAACCTGACGTTATGAAGCCCGATGCTACTACAGTGTTTAGCTTCCCTGTCAAGTCACCTCGTAAGGCTATCGTAACATCAGACCTGTCAGCAATAAGCCAACTAGAGACATGGCTTATGTATCAACGTCACTGGTGTGAGCACAAGCCAAGCATTACCTGTAATGTACGTAAGGATGAATGGTTTGAGGTAGGTGCATTTGTATACAAACATTTTGATGAGATGTCAGGTGTGTCATTTTTACCATACAATGAGCATACATATCAGCAAGCACCCTATCAAGAGGTTGGCAAGACTGACTATAATATGTTACTATCTGTTATGCCTGATAAAATTGATTGGGCTGGGCTGTCTGAGTACGAGAAAGACGATAACACTGTAGCAATGCAAACTATGGCTTGCTCTGGTGACGTGTGTGAAATAGTAGACTTAACATGATAATTTCCCCACCTTACGGGGTGGGGGAAACTAACAATAAAAAGGAGAAAGATAAATGATAAAACGTCAATTCAGTAAAGCACTATACGATGCATATGATGCACCTGCAAAGACAACCCTCGTACAATATCTGCAAAGTATTGGTCACGAGATTACAAACACAGAAGAGAACTACAATGTAGATGTTGTATCAACTAAGAAAGATTATACATACTTCAATGAAGCAGAAGTAAAGGTTTCATGGTCAGGGGATTGGCCTACTCATTGGGCAGAGATACGTATACCAGAACGTAAGGGACGTTTGATTGAAAAGTACGAGGGTGAGAAAGGAGTGCTTAACTTCTACGTGTTTCGTAAAGACCTAAAGCAAGTGTGGCGTATCAAAGATACTAGCCTGACTAAAGAAAGATTACGTGAGGCACGAGGACGTAACATTGTGAAGGGTGAGAAGTTCTACCACATCCCATACACAGAGGCTGAATTAATTAACGTAGCATAAGGAGATTTACTATGCCAAAGAAACTTAACAGAAAAGAACGTGGCTTGGGTAAGTATGATGCACCATTACGTGTGCAGTTTCAAATGGGCTACAGTGCCTTTAAGAGTGGACACAAGTTGTCTAGCCCATTCAGCATCCATACGATGCAACATCGTGAGTGGGAACGTGGGTTTAATAAAGCCTACTACGATCAACTAAAAAGGATTAAGGAGTATGAACGAACTACAGGCAGAGGCAGAGCAGTTTCTAAAGGAGAAGTACAGCATGTCTGACTTTAATTCGTATCAAAGGAATGCATCAAGTACAGCTATCTATCCTGATCAGCACAAAATAATATACCCTGCACTTGGATTGGCAGGGGAAGCAGGTGAGGTAGCTAACAAAGTCAAGAAGCTCATACGTGACGGTCCAGATAAACGTCCTGATGATTGGCGAGAGCAGATTGCCAGTGAGATAGGGGATGTACTATGGTACTGTGCGGCACTTGCCACTGACCTCAACCTCACACTAGGTATGATAGCAGGTCAGAACCAAGCCAAGTTAAGTGCCAGAAAAGATGCAGGTACTATTGGTGGAAGTGGAGACAAACGATAGACAAAAAAAATGGGGGCTTAATTGCCCCCTTATTTATTTAGTTTGTTGCTTTCTTATATATATCGGCATATCCTTGCAATATTGCCATGTGTTCTGGGTTTGTTAAGTCTAACTCTTCATCCTCTACTCTATTAAACTCACTTATGGCAACCTTACGTATGGATGCTGGCATACGTTTAAATTTTCTGTGGGCTACTAGTATTGGATTTGTTTCTGCAAACTTAGCATCACCCACCATTTGTTTTGATTTACGCATTAAACTCTCTACAAAAGGTGCAAGATCAGTGGCTACGTGTTTTTCTATAGATGTTTTGTCTCTATACGATTGTTTAGTTTCTGTGCTATTATAGTCTTCACGAAACATTTGTTCTAAGTCTTTTAGTACTTCAACCTGAGTCGGTAGCATCTCAAGTAAGAATTGATTTTCTGCTCTACGCACAGATGGTATACGTTCTTTACTGCTCAACTCATACTCATCGTAGCCTAACTTTTCTAAGTACTCTGCTTCAGGGGAGTTTTTAGAGAACTGTGTAATCCCCGTTGTTGCACTAAGCATAATTCCCTTACGTTCCTTACCGTCCGAAAATATAGACGGTCTTACTGGACGTTTCTCTTCTTCTGATGGTGTTAATAGATTGGACAAGCCACTTGATCGACCCATCCTACGAACATCCATGCCTATCTGTTCGCCCATTGTAGCACCAAGAGTGGCTTCATCGTCAGCAGCATCACGGTAATCTGCTGGCCTGTCACCCGTTGCTCTTTGTACCTCTACTATTTGAGTAAGAGGTATTCCCCAAGTACGTAAGTAATCAGACACGGCACGTCCTATTACCCTATTACGTCTTTCCGCACCTGTTATATCTTCAGCACCTGCCAATATAGTTTGTAGTTCCTCAACAAAGATATTTACAGTACCTGCACCACGAAGTTGTGAACCAAGAAAAACCTCTGTAGCTTCATCCATATCAAACCAGTTATTAAACGTTCCTTCTGCTGGTGTTTTTTTACCACTTAAAACTTCTGCCATTTGAGCAGGTATAGCTGCTATTGGTATATTTTTTTGTTCGTCTTTACCCAAACGTTTGATGCCTTCAGCTATCCACAAAAATTGACGTAAGGGGTATATAGCACGTGTGTCCATAACACCTTCTTTTGTATTCATATTTGCGTAGTTAGCAGGTGCGTCTTCAGAGTTCCTATACATAAGAGCAGCAGTAATACCAGACAAACCAACTATGTTACGAGATATTTGTTTTCTATCTCGTGCATCTAGTGGTCCTTTTTTGTAACCCAATACTCTTTTAAGTGCAGGGTTAAATGCACCTGCAGAGTACTGTGCTGTAAGTTCTAAGGCATTAAACATAAAACGAGGGAAAGGTGTAGTAACCGCAGTCAAACCATTACGACTTAACCAATTACTAAAGTCGTTAAACATTTTAGTGTCAGGTGCTTTTGCATATGTAACATCTAATGCGTGTCTAGTACTGTCCTCTATCAAGTCCTCAAAGGTACGTGCTCCTTTAGGTCTGACTGTACTAGAGTTAGACATAAGATCGGGTAACTTACCTTGTTTCAATGCACCCATAAGATCAAGATCATACTCACGTAAAGTTAGACGTTCCAGTTCACCCATAAAAGCACCACGCCTAATTATAAATTCTTGTATGCGGTTAGGTGTATTGAGAAAAGTTACAGTATCTTCCATAACACCTAAAGTACTGTCTACTGCTTTGCCTATACGTGTAGTAGCCTGACCCCTACCTGTATTTTTCTGATATTCATTTACAAGGTTAAACAGATTATCGTACTGCTTTGCAAACTCAGGGCGATCTAGGACAAACTCTGTGACTTCTCTAGCTAAATATGGATTTGCAAAAGTTCTCTGTAAGGCACGTGTACTACCCTTCCATTGTCTAGGAGAAACAAATGTTGTAGTACCTTTTGCTGCAGCATTAAAACTAGCCTTGATAAAACCTGCATTTTTAGTCTTGTGAAATGTGTCTGACATATTATATAATACAGTATCAAAAACATTTTCTAATGCTTCTAGTGGCGTTCTTATAACGGCAGACTGTAGGTTTCTACCTGCAGTTTTTATCATGGATACCATACCACCACGTCTAACGTTTTCAACTCTACGAAATACCTTTAGCCACTCAGGTTGACCCATTTCAAGAGCTTTATTTTTCTTTTGTTTAAATACGTCTAGATTTCCTGCTCTGCGAATTTGAGACAGCTTGTTTAGAATCTTACCTGCTTCTGAACCAGACCCTACAACAGTAAGTACATAGTCATCAAAAGTTAATCCATACTTAGCTAGGGTATCTGCTAGTTCTTGACTACCTTCTAAATCATTAGAAACAGTGTAATCAAAAAGATTGTCAATGATAGATTTATTGTTACGAAATACTTTAGGATTTGCTTTTTGAAAATCATTTGCTACAGCTACAATAGCATTAAACTTTTCTGGTAATAGTAGTGGGTTTACTAACTCTTCCACATTATCGGTTAGATTATTGTAGGCAACTTCATCAGATAATGTACCTTGATAGGTGGAACTAAACTTCTGCCTAGCTTCTTCAGGGTTACGTGCGAA
>Ga0181417_1000144_pt1 | contig 22594 bp, 25 predicted proteins | sample 40SPOviralmetaG_FD_130142 | JGI IMG/M metagenome (GOLD analysis project Ga0181417, IMG submission 130142) | Marine viral communities from the oligotrophic San Pedro Time Series (SPOT) site, San Pedro Channel, CA, USA - 40 SPOT_SRF_2013-02-13 | ecosystem: Environmental > Aquatic > Marine > Strait...
ATTGATGCCAAACTTTGGCACTACCATTTAAAAGATAATCTGTATCTATACTTCTTGCAGTGCCATCTATCTGTCCACTTGTTGATAATGTATCAAATGCTATTGTTCCGTTTGCCATTATGCTAAGTCTCCTATTGCTGCTCCACAAGGTTGAGTATCACCTGCACTACCATCAGTAGAACCTATACCTTTTTGTCTAACTCTAGTAGTAAGCACACCAGTAGTTAATATTACATCATTTCCTGTTGTATTAAGTGTGGCACAAGGATAGGCATAGTCATCATTAGCCATAGCATTAGTAAAGGTAAAATCATACGTTGAACCTGCCACATCAGTTATACTAGCTATATTAAAACTATCTTTTAAAGTAACATCATTGGAACTCCACCATGCCTTTGCCAACCCTTGCTGAATACTTGTCTGATTGCTACCCTCACCTCTAATAGTCATAGAGTTTGCACTTGCACTAACTACAGGTGTTGAGCCAATGGTTATGGTTGTTGCAGTGGACTTGCCTGTGATTGTGTCTAATACTACTGTACTCATGCTAAATCTCCGTGTATTGAATAACTCCAATATGCATAATCACCCATGCCTGAAGCATTTGATGTAACATAAGAATGTACTAATGCTATACTTGCAGTTGCAACACTACCATCTTGCAAAGGTTGACTTTGGTATTGATACGCAGTTTGGTCTGAGCCATCAGCATTTGCTCCTGCTATAGAGTAACCTTTTGCAGTAGCCATGTTATTACTAAAAGATATTGTTGATTTTCCTGCTGTTACATCTGTTGAAGAACTAAAATTTAAACTATCTGTAACAGATATACTACCACTGCTATTATCTCCAGCAATCCATGCTTTTGATAACCCACCTTGCAGATTTGTTGTGTTTGTTCCACCTTCTGCTACTACAGATATAGAAGATGCACTTGATGCACCTTTTAGTTTATCAATAGCTATCTCTGATGCACCACCACGAGTTAAATATGTATCTACTTTAATTGTACTCACGATACCACCAACCTTCCACCATCATTGACAGTCAATGTAATCCCACTATTTACAGTAAGTGTTCCTGTTACCTGTGCATTTTCTGTGGCAAGTATTGTTACGTTTGTATCTAAGGCTTGTGCATTAGTTCTAAACAAACCACCACCTTTAAAGTTACCTTTAAACTCTGCTGTAGGTGTTATTGTTCCTGCCGCTAATTCAAGAAAGTATACAAAGATATTGCCTGTACCACTTGAAGGTGCAGCCGAGAATGTCAATGTTGAACCATCAGGTACAGTATAAGCCGCACTATCTTGGACAACACCATCAACACTTACAAGTATTTCTTGTACTGAACCTATTGTTCTTCCAAGTGCAAAGGTTGTATCAGAACCATCACCATTAAATCTTACGACAGCAGGTGGAGCTTGAAAATTAGCTGGTACTACGTTTCCAATATAAGCCATATTTACTCCTATGTACTAATTGCATCCACAACAGATACCCAAACATCTGCTGAACTTGCAACACTTGCCTTTACCTTTAAGGCATCACCTGAAACCATAACAATCTTAGCACCACCATCAAGAATCTGCAATGTTCCTCCTACTGGTATTGGTGCATCTTTAACAATGTGTATGTCGTTTGATCCATCATTGATGTAAACTTCTACTGTAATTTGTGCTGTATGCACATTTGCTACTGTTATACCAACTATGGCATCATCTGAGTTTGCAGTTCGCAGTGTCGTTGCACCTGTACCAACTGCATTTGCTGTATTTCTTTCAAAATCTTGTGCCATTTACTTCTCCTTTAAAGTGCAATCGCCATAGCTGTAGCAAAACCTTTTGTTGCAGCACCAATATCGCTTGCAACTTCGCTTGTACTTCTACTTTCTAGTCCATTAGCTGTAAATCTAGCATATTCATCATCTGCAACGCTACTGCTATCTATTTTTACTGCGTTTGTATTTGAAATACCAAATGTTAAAGATGCTTGTCCACCTATATCTGATAATACTTCAGCAGCACTTCTGCCTTCTACAGAAGTGCCATCTATTCTTAAAAAATCATTATCTGCAACACCTGATGTAAATACAGCTAAATCACCACTAGATATGCCTGTGGTAAAACTTTGTATTGTTTGCCAAGCTGAACCATTGTAAACCTTTAATACATTGGAGCCAGTATTAAAATACAAATCACCTGCATTAAGTGCGTCACCATCATTATCTACAGACGGATCACTTGATTTTGCACCTAAATATGTATCATCAAAATTATCCAAAGCTGATGCTGCACTAGCTGCACTAGCTGCTGCTGCTGTTGCACTATTAGAAGCATTAGTTGCTTGTGTAGATGCTGTGCTTGCACTTGTGCTTGCATTTGATGCCTGAGTAGATGCCGTGCTTGCACTACTAGCTGACGCTGTTGCACTGTTTGCTGAAGCTGTTGCAGAACTTGCTGCGTTTGTAGCTGATGTCGCTGCCGTAACTGCGTCAACCAATAATGCAAAATGGTCTGTATCTGTTAGTGTATCCCCAACAACGGAAGCTGCCACACAGATATAAACATTATTAAGTTGCCCAGCAGTTGTTGATTTTATTATATCTCTTTCGACATAAGCTGCTGTTGTAGTTGTTGCATCTGTGCCCTTAAAAATACCTAACTCTTGTGTAACAGATAACTCTCCTGAACTATCAAAAGCTAAAACTTTACTTGCTCTGTCTGATGCACCTACTGTGAATTCTGTAGATGTCATAGTATTAGTACGAGATATTTTTATAGACCTGTCTAATTCTTCTTGCATTTGTTGGTTAATAAATGTCAACCTGTCTAAAGCATCTTCATGTGTAGCTGCTGGAAAAGGATCATTTGCAACATAGTCTGTGGCTTGTGTAATAGCCATGTTGCGTCTTATAACAACAGTAACACCACTAGCAGGAGCACTCCCAAAAACAACATTACCACCACTAGAGTTACCTGCATTTGTAACTGTGTAATGCGTTGTAAGAGATTGCACAGTTTCAATTCCTGTGCTTGCTCTAAGTATTACAGTTAAATCAGCATCAGCAAATATCTTAAAGCCATAAGCAAAAGTAGTGGTACTGCCGTTGCCACTATAGCTGTTTCTTGTTGTGGTGCTACTAACTGTCATATCTACCTCATTTTTTTGTTATATACTTTTTTTGTAAAATAATCAAATTAAAACCTTACTGCTGATCTTGATGGTGGTATGTAATATTCTTGGTCCATGTCCTTTTCTATTCTTCGTTCCATTCTTTTTAAATAACCAGGATTTGTTTTTTCCATTATTCCGTATAAAAAAAGATAATCTAAAGCTGTTTTTGTATAAAATAAATTTATGTATGGAGTATTAGAAACTAACATTTGAAAACTTTTTCTTGTTGCTGCATCTGTTTTGCCTTCTTTTAAATCAGCATACAAACTAAACACATCATCAGCCGTTCCAAAAGTAGGTCCAGCCATAGTTGCTAAAAAAGAACGACCAAATCTATTAAACTCACCAAAAACAAAATCACCATATATACCAGCACCACCACCCTGCGTAAATGCTCTTACAAAAGTTATGTAATTAAAACCCTCTCTATCATCATATACTTCTGCTGGACTTTTACCTTTCAATATATCTTTAGTTGTCATAGATAAATAACCCATAACAGTAGTACCAACCATCATTTGTGCTATACCATATATACCACTTTCTCCAGCTTGTTTTTTTGCATGATATTGTTGTGACATACCTTTGGTAACATATGTTATTGGAAACCCTTTTAACTGCATGATTGCTCTGATAGCTTCGCCTAATACTGTACCTCTTTCTGTACCCATATTCATTATGGCTCTTTCTTTAGCACCTGGAGTTGGTATAGCTGTATCGGCTGCATCTGTTAAGTATGATGACAACTTTGTTCTAAGATTATCTTTGTACCTTTGTATTTCTACATCAGTTACTTTTCTTAATTTTCTTTTTCTTGTTAGGTTAGCTTCTCTTAAAGCACCTGCTTGTAGTATAGAAGCATCAACATCATCAACAGCAGACGGAACCAAGTAATCGTTACCATCTAACGCTTTTTTTTCCATAGAACTATAAACTGCCCAATCTTCTGCATTTATGCCGTATCTTTGTAGATTAAGCCTTGTCTTTGTAGGTATACTATCAAATGCTCTGTTTGTGTATGACGCTAAATCTGCTGAGATCATTCTTGCCAATCCAGTTTTTTGTGCATTGTTCCACCAAGTCATACCATTTAATCTAAAAAACATCTGGTGCATTTTACCCATCATTCCTGGCAAACTATCATTAGCACCAAACCTAGAGTGCACATCACCTAAAAAGTTTTCAACACCTACATTTAACAAGTAAGCTAATTGTTTTTGTTCTTTACCACTATAGTTCCTAAAAATATCACTAAATGCTTTTGCATATGAGGTAAATATATTTCTATCTGTTCTTGAGTTGATAAAAGATGCTTTTGTAGCTATATCTGAAAATGATGATATTGTTGCTGCACCTAGTTTTGCCATGTTTTGTAACATACGCCAAGCTGCACCTATACCTGCAAAATCAACAGTTCCACCTAACAATAATCTGCCTGAACCTCTAGCTCTTGTTGTGCCATCTAACTCTTTAAACTGGTTTTCTAACCTTTTTGTTTTTATTGTATCTTTAGCCTTAAAGTTAGTTTTATTTATTTTTTGTGCGTCTTGTAATATTTTATCAAACATAGCTTTTGGATTAGTGCCAAATGTTTCCATCAAACCTATTGACTGACCATCATGTATTATACCATTGGTGACTGCTTCACTAAACTTTTGTCTGGTAAATTTAGACGCATACTCAAATGCAGCTTGACCATCCTTAAAATGTATTACTCTTGATGTACTAAGTTTTTTAGCTAAGTTAGATGGTCCTGTAAATCCAAGTAACTGATCTCCCATTTTGTCTGTACCATCTACTTTTTGATGTTGTCCTGACACTAAGTTGTCATATATATCGCCTATAAAATCTTGATCTGTATATTCAACACCATCTTTAAACTGACTTTTACTTTCAAATGTCTGCTCACTAAGTCTAATATATGAACCACTACCATCCTGCTCTAACATATAATTTACCCAATTATCTTTACCTTCTTTTCTCAACATAATTGGATCATGTCCTTGACGCACAACATAATTTTTCAGTTCGCCTATCACAGCACCATTTCTATTTTTTCTTTGTAAAATTTGTTTTTGTAATTTTTGCACAATTTGTGCTATTTCAACTGCTTCTTTTGCACCAGATACACTTAAATCCATAGAATCAGGTCCATCAAACATAGCCTTATATATCAACTCATCTAAATCACCTGACTTAAATAAATTTTCTAAATCTTTGTTTCTTAGAAGTGCAAGTAATTGTCCTGTGTATTCCGTACTTATTGCTTGTTGTCTTCTGTCAACGCTGCCTAATCCATCATCAATAACCCTTATGTCACCAGTTAATATTGCTTCTAACGCAAGACCTGGATTGTCAGGATTATCTTTTAACTTTGTCATAATTTTTGTGTAGGCTCTCATGTTGAGCAACCTAGTTTTTCTCATAATAGCAGCGTTTATTCTTGCCTGTTTTGCTATTTCTTTTGCTAAATTAAATAAATCTAAGTTTTGATCTGCACCTGCATTAGCCATTTTTTTAGCTAATTTTTTTTCTAGTATAGCTACTATCTCTTGAGCTTCATCTGCTCCTAAGTTTATACCTGCTCTTTTAGCTGCTTCTAATACCTCATCCACGCAACTCATTAGCTTTTACTCCTAATAACGCATTGTGCTCCAACCTGTGTTGCCGTATCATAAGATACTCTTGCTTTTTCTGCTGCATCATCTACTTCTTTCATAGTCCTTTTTGCACCTTCTAAAGTTTTCTTGGCAACATCTGGTAGTGAATTTATTATTTCAGGGTCCTCTAATTCTAACATCATAGCTTCGTTTTCTGCTTCTATATCTTCTACTTTAATTTCTCCTAGATCAGCAGTATCGGAATCTATTTCATCTACTTTGTCAGCATACTCGTCTAATTTACCTAACTTTTGCTGACCTATACTTGCTGTATCTCTTTGATCGTTAAGTTGCTGTGGTGTTAGCTGTGCACCTTCTTGTGTAGTTACAGTTTCTTCTATAGTGTTTGTATCTTTTGCACCAGCTTCGGCAGTTTGATTAGTAATAGGGTCTTTAGGTCTAACAACAGTTTCTCCTTTTAGTTTTCGTATTTGAATATCTAATGCTTTTAGACTTGCTTGTTTACTTGCAACCTTTGACTCATCTACAATCGTTTTTTCTTTTTTAAATATTCCCTGTTTTACTTTAGTTCCTTTTTTTGCATCTTCTAATTGACTACCTATAATAAATTTTGCATCTTCTAAAGATTTAATTGCTTGTTTTTTGTTCATGCCACCAGATTGACCAACTCTTGTTAGATCGTTTACAGTCGCAGACATATCATCAAGACCAACCTCGCTTAAATCAATGACAAAATCTTCATCATAAATAGATTTGCTAACTACATCACTTTGATCTACAACCTTTTCTGTACCATCAGTATCTTTAATAGTAACGATACCCTCGTCATCAACCCTTACCTTTTCTACTATTCTTGGCTCGCCATTTGTATTATAAACTGTAATAGTCTCATTTTGTTCTGTTTCAGGTTTTATTGTAGTTGTTTCTGCATCTTTTATTATAGGCTCAACTTTTACTTGCTGATCTCCTAATGCTTGCCCTAGTGCAGTTTGCTCTGCTCTTGCCCTTGTCTGTGGTGGTGTTTTATTTATTCTATCTGATATTTTACCAAACCCAACATGAAGTCCACTTCCTAAAGCACTACCTACAGCAACATTAAGAAAACTATCTAACAAAGTATAACTTTGATCTTGTTCAGCAGCAGCAGCACCTATAATTAATGGCTCTAAAACAGCAGCACCAACGGCTCCGTCAACAGCACCTTTCATAGCTCTTGAACCACTTTTGCCAAACTTAGCTGCCATTGCTGCAACTCTAGCAGGACCAACGGCAGGGATAAAAGCACTGGCTATATTTAACGGATCAAGAAAGCTACCAGCTATAGCTACACCAAATTGTGCAGCACCTAGACCAAAACCACCCTTAGATCTTTGTAGAGTTATTTGAAAATCACGCCTTCTATCAACTCTTTCAGCTAAAAGTTGTGCCAATCCTTCTTTGATGCCATCATCACCAACTTGTATTCCATCTCTGTAATATTCGCTTTCTTTCCATGTTTCTTTCGATATAATATTACCTGCATCTGCTTTGCCTGTGTATTGTTCAGCTAGTCGGTCTAAAGCATTTAAAGGATTATAGTACATAGTTTCTTGAAATGTCGCACCTAAAACATCTAAGGTTCCAGCCTTTGATAAATCAAAATATTGGTTTGTTAAATTAGGATCGTCAGTCTGCTCTGGTATATACATTCCTACCATTAGAATAATTGCCCTGTTGTTTTAAAATGATCTATTAGCTTACGTTTTTTTTCTATTATCATACCTGCACCAGACTCTATTTCATTATACTTATCTAGTGTTAAAGCAAGATTTTCAAAACTTACAGTTATAAATTGTGACATACCTGACGGAACTCCAGGCATTGTACCTGAGTCTTTTCTTTTTACCATGTTACCTAGTTGATCTACCATATATACACCAGTGCCATCTGTTGTTGTTCTCCATGTACCTCTTTGGGTAAGATCTGTATAATATTGTTCTCGCCATTTACTTTTTGCTGCGTCATCTAATCCTAATGGTGCAGGTGGTGCTTCTATTGTTTGTTTTAAATAATCAACATTATAAACTATAGATGTTTGTAAAATATCACCAAGAGAGTTAGCAACAGGTTCATATTCAATTCCAAATCTTACAGGCGTTTCATTGACCTGAACAAAGGTATTATGATTTCCAACAACTTCATTGTATGCCCTTTTAGCTGCTTCTGTAGGATCGGAAACCAAGCCTTCTCTCAAATAATAATTAGCTGTATTTATTGCTATGCTTCTTAAATTTTGAATATGGTTAGCTCTACCTTTTGTAAAACCACCACTTAAAACATCATCAAATCCACCACCAACTATACTTATAGAATAATCACTAAACAAAGTAGACATTTCTGAACTTACAGTTTCTCTGTCAGTTTTAGGCACGCCAACAATAGAATCTTTGTTCAATTTAATATTTTCTGCTGTGTTAGCAGTTATTGCACCTTTAATCCTTACATCATTCGGATAAGCAAGCAAAAGATTATCTACAGTGGATATTTTTCCTGTATTTATTAAATGTCGTAAAACTTTGTTTTGATGTGCTCCAAAACTTTGTATAAAATCATTACCAATTTTTGCTTTTTGGTTATACGAAATACCTGTTTCATTAAACTCTGTTTCAAACGCATCTAACTGTGCATTAGATGTAACCCTTCTTTCCATTGCAGATATATCCATTTCAGTTTGTATGCTTAACATTTTGCTTATAGTTATTTCTTCTGTAGGATTTTGTGATTTATAATAACCAATAAAATCATCTTTTATTAATTTATCTCTTACACTTACTTGTGCTTTAAAGGAATTATAAACTAATTTATCCTCTTTTTTTCCTGATTTATTCCAGTTAAGTTTTAATTCATTCAACTTATCTGCTGTCGCTTGTTTGCTGTTAAACTTAATTGATTGAAAAGCACTTGATGCTTTGATTTCAGCGTTTATTGTTTGTTTAAATTCATTAGCCAGTTTATATTCTTCTGCTAAATTTAAAGTGTTAAAAACCTGATCTACTTTCTGTTTGTTTTCGTCACTAATAACACCATCACCACGCAAATCAGATGTTATGTCACCAATAACTGTTACAGAATTAGCAACTTCCCTTTTTGCCTTTTCTTTAATTTCTGTATTAATAATTTGCCTTATAACTTCCCTTGAACCAGCGTTTTCTATTTCAGGAAACAATCTATCATTCCCTTTGACATCAAGATTGTTAGACATATTTTTAAGCTCAGACAATGATTTACCTTGAATATTTACATTAAGATTATTTCTTATGTCATTGATTTCTTTAGATAATAATTCGTTACGTCTTGTTTCTGCTTTTGCTTTTACGCTTTCTAATATTCTTATAGGTAACTTACTTGGATCTACTTTTATCTTTATTCCTTTTTTATTTGTAATTTCTATTAAACCACCAGACTTTAATTTTTGTAATTCTTTTTCAAATTCTTTGTCATCAGTGTATGCTTTGTCATTAGTTAAAAATATATTACTTGCTAATCCATCTGCGTATTCGTTTTCTATTCTTTTTTCTTCTGCGTCTAATAATGTGTTTAACTTTAAACTTGTATCAGGCATAAATGTTTCGTTTTTTAAATTAGCTTTTAATTCAGTTACTTCTTCTAAGCTATTCGCATTTCCTGATAATAAAGTATAATCATTTATCTTTATGACATTAGATGCTTCGTCATATGTTTTATAATCTAAGTTTGCAGTTTCACCATTTTCGGTAGCTATATTTATAGTCTCTCGAAGCTCTTGCTCCATAGCATTTCGTAAAGGATTACCTATAGGTAACTTACTTATTTCAACAATTAAAGCATTGCTACTATTTTTATGCAATGTAGAATTATAATCTCTACCTCTGTCAAAAGCTAAGTTTTTGCCAACTTGCATCTTTGATCCCTGATGCAGAATCATTTGTGTTTTTATCGACTTAATTTGATTAGGTGTCAATTTCAATTTAGAATAATTTTTTTCAAATTTTTTATTATAATCTTTCAATTCATCTTCAGCTTCTTGCGTACTTGTAGCCTTACTATTTCTTATCAAATCATTTACTTCATTATTATATTGTGTTTTTAATTCGGCAAATGCAGCTTTTGTATTTTCTTCTTTTTCTTTCATGCCAAACTGATAAGCTACATCACCAGCCTTTTTAAATAAATCAGCCGTAGCTAGTTGAGCACTAACAAATGCCTGTGGGTTTGCTCTAACATTAAATTGAGTTGCAGGAGCCTTTACTCTCTGTCCTAGTTGGTCGTATGTAGGTATCTTTGGCATATCTTATCCCATCAAAGTTGCAGCTTTAGAGCCACTTTCTATTAAATTTGCATAGGCTTGTGTTTTAAGAGCAGAAGATCTTGACGCACCTTCTGCTCTTATCATAGCAGCTTGTGCTGTTTTTGCTTGTTCTTGTATACTGCTTGCATACCTAATTGCTATAGCATCTTCTTCTGTTTTCATAAATGTATCTCTTAATGCAAGCAAATTACTACCAGTACCTACAACAACACCTGATTTTGCAGCAGATACTCTTTGTGCTGAAACAAGTTTATCCGAACCTTCTCTAAGTTTAGCTTGTTCATCTCTTGCAGAACGCTGTAATAAAACTTTTTCATTTTCAGCAATTTTAGCATTGTACTCAGCAGTCAACTTAGCGTTTTTAGCTGCTGCTTGACTTGCTTTAAATCCCATAATAGCAGTTATGCCTGTTGCTGCTGCTGCTTGATTACTCATTACGCCACCCTCGCAAAACGATAATAGTCTGAACCATCAGGACCATACTTTTTCATTAAACCTTCATTTTCAAAACCTAACCACTCTACATATCTAACAGCTTGCTTATCATTTGTATGCACGCTTGCCTGAATACGTTTTAACTTAGCGTTATCTTGCACATGATCTAACAATAAACTAGAATATTTTGCAGCAGCAAATGGCTTTTTGTAAGCCATGCTTGACATAATAAACCATGCTTCACCTACGTTTTCCCACAATCCATATACACCACCAATCATAAAAACCTTGCTTTCCTGCAATGCTGTGTATGCACTAATACAACTTTCTTTCATCATAGCTGCTTTTGAGCTTTCTGGAAAATGAAAATTAGTTTCTATCATTTCTAAATCTTTTTTTTCAAAATTTTTAATTTTAAGCATCAAATGTATTAGACCTTCTCATAATAGCTAATATTGTCATAGGCAATGGCTGTGTCTGCCTTATAACAATCTTTGCATCATTATCATACCCTGATGGAAAAGATATTTCTTTATCACCAGTAAACAATGGTACAGCTTCATCCATATTCATACTGCTATCTCTAAATGGCAATCTGTCAAGGTTACTTGTATCAGGACCTAACTCTGCACCAACTGTTTGAAAGAATCTAGCCGTAACACCATGTATTCTTTTTATTTTACCTTGTGCAATACCATCTTCTGCACCTGCTTCCATACGCAATGTTTCTAATGATGATGTATAACCATAACCAATATGAACTTTAGATGAGCTTCTATCTAATGTAATTGCACCACCACTAACTGTTTTATCAGCGTGTGCAGACCCATCAGCTAAAATGGTTACTGTTACACCTTCAAGATGATTTAAGCCTGTAATAGACGTTGTAGCACTACCACTGTATGTTAACCCACTATCTACAAAAAAAGCATCTGCCACAGCATCATTAAAATATAATGACTTGAGAAAAACTATATGTCTTACAGTCGCACTGTTAATAGTTCTCTTTACACTTAGATAAACCTGATCTTCTGCACCACTGGGTATAGCTGTAATACTTTCTACCACACCACTACCACCTAAACTGTGCTCATGCCAACCCACTGTAGCATTAGCTCTGTCATAAGTTAACCCAATAAGTCTGCCATCACTATGAACAAACCACAATAATAACTCAGGCTCCTGTTGCCAAACCATGTCAGTTAAGCCACCTCTAGCCAAATGATCTGCTAATACAGTTAAATCAACACCCAACAATCCATCTGTATCTAAATCAAAGGTAATCTCTTTTACTTTTTCTGCACCTTTTTGTATTAATATTGTACTGTTACCTGCTCTCAATGGCTTTACATTACCTGTACCAAACGTAGTTTCTCTAAGGACATTTACATTTGTAGGTGTGACTGGCTCTGAACCTGCACCACCTGATAACGTAAACTCAGCACTTGTAGTTAATAACTGTAAGAATCTAGCTGGTAATAAATGCTTTATCACGTTTACTTGGTCTGAAGCTATCGTTACATTTATAGCTGCATCATCTGTGGTTCCTGGTGTATGGTTTTCAAAATCAGCAGAAACACTACCAAATATAGTCTGTGGTTGATCTGTGGTTGCTGCAAAATACAAGCGTTCCTCATAAAATCCGATAGCTCTTGGAAACCCTGTAGTTGCACTAAAACTACCTAATGACCACTTTGTTGTCGCATTGCTTGATCCAACAACCTGTGCTGGTAGAACAGCTATGCCACCATCATCTGTTTGAACTGAAGCTGTAACAGTTGTTGCGTTTGTATACCCTGTAATCTTTACATAGCCAGTATCATCATGCCTATATTCCCAATTTAAACTGCCATATGTTTCTGTGCCTGATGTGTGTACTGGTGGCGTGTTACCTGATGTCTGCGTAGATCCAGTCGTATGTTTATAAACATGACCATTATATCTCACAAAAACATTGTTTGCATAGCTTGTGCTTGCTGCCCATTCATCATAAGTTATTTCTAATACCTCACGAAACCTAATTAATCTACCAACATCTGTGCTTGCAAATAAATCAGCACTTGCTGTTATTGTTACAGAACCATTATCTGCTGAAGCGTACAAAGTAGTTGTCGTTATGTTTTCATCAAGATAAGGACCATCAGTAAAATCAATGTCTGTTAATGTCCATGATGTATGACTTGTTCTTGTTAACTTTGCAGGTTCATGACTGTTATGTGCAAGAAACAAAACATCTGCTGACTGTGCAAAGTTAATGCTGGATAACTGACTTGTCGTGTAAGTTGTTGTTATCTCTACTATTTTTCCAACTGTTCCTGCACTTCCATAAGTTGTAAAAGATGAACTGTTTACACCACTTAACTGGAATGTATTTGTTGTCTTTCCTGCAACTGTAAACTCTTTGTTGTTTACCTCTGTCATACCAACAACACCAGTAATAAACACTCTGTCACCATTATTCAAACCATGTGAATTAGATGTCACCACTGCTGGGTTTGCTTTTGTTATTGCAGATATTGTTGTTGTAGCTTCTGTCACTAAGCCACCATCTTTAAATACTCTTATGTAATTATTACCAAATTCTAATACATAGGCTTGTGTATCACTAAACTCAAAGTTAATTAATCTTACCTGACCACCATCTTTTGTGGTTCCTGCGTAATATGTTCCAGGTCTACGAGTAACACCACCTTGAGGAAACACAATCATGTTCTCTAATTCTTTTACAGCTTCATTATATTTCTGTAAATCAATTCTACCCTCTAGGCGTGGAGATATTTCACCTGCCCTAAAGTTAGTGATAATAGACGATACTCTAGCCATATTAGAACCTTGCGTTAGTGTAAGTATCTGCCTGTAATTGTTCTGGATAACCCTCTAGTGCATCCATGCTCCTAGCTTCACTAAGCCTTGCCTGATATAAAGAATACATAGATTGAGCCAAAGCATTACTACCAGTTATAGCATAAGCTGTTTCAGACGCTAACCTGTGTGCAATAGTGCTACTAAGCAAAGAATCAAATTGTTCTGTATCTGTAACCCTACCTATATAAATAATAGAACAAGTACCCTCATTAGAAAGTATTTTCCTGCCTTCTATTTTATACATAACATTACTGTCATACGCAGCAATTTCATTGTTAACGTTAGAGTTCCAAAAAGAAATAACTCTTAAACAATAAGGATCTGTAGGTAATGTAAATTGATAAGTAAATCCAAACGAAGGTGCAGTGCTATCTTGTGCTAAAGATGTCCTTGATATAGCTACATTCCAAGTGTGTGCTCTTAAAACAGCATCTCTTACTGTTTCAAATCTTCTATTACAAAGTCGTGCTTCTTTAGAGTTTTCTGTCAATGCAGTAATGGTCGCTGCACCAAGTAAATCCATAGCTTCATTACAAATGTCTACTACTGACGGCATATCAAACTCCTAAAGGTAAGGAGCAGATTAACTGCTCCCTACATTTTTTTTAGTTAACAACATAGTGTATGATAAATGACATATCACCTGCTGTTCCACCTGTTGCATTAAAAGTCGCTGCAACGTAGTAGTAACCACCTGGATCAACTGAAGCACCAGCATTTTCCCATAACTGAGTACCAATAGTATTTATATCGGCTGCTTCTGTTCTGAGATCTGCCACTGCTGTAGTTCCATCAGCAACAGAAGTTGCATATAGATCTTCGTCTACAACTGTTCCATTTGTCTGATATAACCCTACGTTAAATGTGCATGATCCACCGAGTGCATCTGCTGCAACACTTAAAGCTGTGATTGATGCGTTACTAGGAATTGGTGCAAGCATAACAATATCATTGTCTGTGCTATCACCAGCAGCTAGTGCGACTGTGCCTTGAGCAACACGCAAAACGCCATGTAACTCGTGAGCATTACTTGCAACTTGAGGAGTAGCTTCAAAATTTGCTACAAGAGTTGTGTTTTTAGTAGTCATTGTTCACTCTCCCTTAAGCTGATTCATCACAATCGATTTGCACAATCTTAGATTCTTCCATGCGTGTGGCTCCAACACTCATGCAATAATAAACCTGAGTAGCATAACCTTTGTCTGCTCTCTCGTCTATTCTTGCTGCTACGTCTTTACCTATGCCTAGAGCAATCCCATCCTCTGCCCATGCAAAGCATGATCGGATGTTTGATGCAAGCGATAGTCTGTTTGTTACAATAAACTTGAAACCCATAAAAGTATCAACTTCACCCTGAACAAGAGCCTTAACTGTATTAAAGTCAGAACTTGTTACTGATGTAGTATTTAACAGAGCTTCAATCTGATTAGGACCAACTGCAATATATCTTGGTATTGATGGGTCAACGTCAGCTAAATCTAATATTTTTTTAGCTTGAATTAACTTAGCAACAGACATATCTGCACTACCATTTGCAATCTGATTATCAGATGAAAAAGCAGTAGTAGTTGAACCTGTTTCGCCTGTAAAAGCATTTCCAAGTGCAGCAGTAATGATAACGTCATCCATTGCTCTACCCATTGCAGCAGCAGCAGCCATTGCATAAGAAGATGTTGGATCGATTAACATTCTGACTTTATCTTGGTCATCAATTAAATCGGCATACTCGTAATCAGCTAAACTCACTCTACGCCTTGCGTGAGGTGTGTCTATCTGTGGAGTGTCGGCATGACGGCTGGTACGCAACTGAGCAGTAGCAACGCCTACCTGATCGAAAAAAGCATTTTTCCCTGTAATATTCTCTACACGAACTGCATCTCTAAGACGGCTTCCCATCTGTTGAGACAGCATCTGTACGTTAGCAGAATACTGTTGGACAAATGCTGTAGTTACTGTGGCTGACATTTAAGTCTCCTTTGTAAAAGTTACATTTGATTTATTTGCAGTGTGCTACCCTTTACGGACACTCCTAGTTTTTAAAGCCGACTTTAGGCTATCGTCTATCCGATTGTCTTGAGGACTCGTTGCCAAGCTACCCTGCATAACCCATTTGTAATATATATCAGCTTGTTTCTCTGGATGCAACAAATCTCTTTGCGTTCCAAATTCTACAGCAAATCTTAAACATTCCAAACGAATATGTTGAATTGGGGTTAACTCATTATCCATGAATGTACCCCATTAATTCTTGCATACGTTCTATAGCACGTTGCCTTCCTATAGGATCTTTCTTATTCCAATAGGCGTGTGTTTTATCGTTCATTATAGTATCAACTTCTTGTTGTGCCATCTGTGGTGTGTAAGCTCTATTAGTTGCATTGTCACTAACAGTATCTTCACTTGTTACAGTAGATTTAAAATCTCCCATAGCAGCAAAAGCCTTTATAAAAGCTGGGTGATTGCCAATTAATGTTCCATCTTCTAGTTTCATTTTCAACAAATCACTACCACCAAACTGCTCAACAATATCTTTTGCAGCCGTTACTTTTTGCTCAAAAGCCTGACCCCATTCTTTCTGAAGTTCTGCTGCTGTCTGCTCTGCTTGTTCTTCTGCTTGCTGTGCTAGACCTTCGCTTGTTTGTTGAACTGTACTTTTATAATAATCCAACACACCTTGTGCTTGTTGTGGTGTAAGTCTTAGATTATGTGCAATGTCTGCATATTGTGTAGCTATTTCTTCAGTTATAACATTACCATCAACAGGCAACTCATATCCCTGTGGTGTTTCTGGTCTGCCTAACTTACTATAAATATTATCTAAATCTTCGTCTGTAGGATTTTTTGGTAACGGAACCTTGTCGCTACCTATCAATCTCTGTGCATTTACATAACTCCTAGCTAAATTACCAACATCTTTTATTGGTGATAGACTAGGATGTTCTCTTAATTCTTCTGGTATCATTTCCATGAAACTGTTACCAGACCCACCTTGTGCAACCTCTGATGGTGTTTCCATCACTGTAGGCTGTACTGGTTCGGCTACCTGTTCAGCAACTTGTTCAGACATATCTACTCCTCTTTCATCATGTTATATATGTGTAGTATTACTGCCCTTTTACCTTCTTCAAAGGCTGTAGCATTGGCATCTCCAGCTACATAACTTGAAGCACGCCAGTTACAACGTATCTCCAAATCTTTTAAAACTTTTTTACCAGCGTTACCTTCAAAAGCATCTTTATACATTACTTTTAGTTGTGCTATCTGTTCACTCATTTCCACCAACCATTCTTACAGCTTGAGCAGCTTGTCCTACTGTAGCAACATCTTCTTGCTCCATTTGTCTTTCCATTTGTTCTTGTTGCATCATTGCACGCTGCTCTCTTTCCTCATCAATAGATGACTGTGGCTTTAAAACTTTTTTCGGAACTCCTAATGATTCCGTTAAGTAATTTACTAATCCATCAGGATCTATATGATCTCCAACTGGTAATTGTTGTGATAGTGGCATTAGTATTTCTAATGCTCTTATTACACCATTTACAGAACTTGACTTTTGTGCTCTAGCTAATGGTGACACATATTCAATATCAATATCTAATCCTTGTAAAACCTCTGGTGGTGTAGCAAGCATATCTGCACGAAGCATCAAAGCAAACGCCCTGTCAATCAAAGGTCTTAGCATTTCGTTCATTAATCTACCAAGCACAGGACCTATAACTCTCATTCTTTCTTCTTGTCTTTGTATAACTTCTGTCGCTGTCATGTTAGGTGTACTGCCACTTAATAATTGGTCAACGAAGAAAGCAGAACGAATTGCTAATCTTCGTTGTTCTTCCATATTTAATCCAATAGGTATGTTTGCACCAGTTTGTAGTGGTGTTATTGTATCTCTTGAGCCTGATCTGTAAAAGTTGAGACCTCCAGGCTGGGTTCTAATGGGGAGTAAGAACCCATCATCAGGCACTAATAGTGGAGGATCTATCATTTTTTGTGCTGCTTGTATGATTGTTTTAGACATTAAGTTAATCATCTTTACGTCTGGCAATGCAACCATAGCTGGAGATCTACCCATCACTTCTCCTGTTGCCTTTAAGAAGCGTGGTACAACGTAAGGTAGTTCCTGAAAACCACTCTCTGCCAATATCATTTTTGTTTCCATGCAAATATACATAGATGCAAATGGCATATTCTTATTATCTTGTTTCGTTGGATCTCTTTCTTTTCTAGGCATCACAACATGAAGTATCTCTACATTTTCATCAGGCTTCTTTTCAAATGTCTTTCTTATAAATGGACCTACATTATCAACGCCAAATCTTTGCACAGCTTGCCTTGCAGGAAGTTCATACTTTCTAAACACTGTATCAACAATACCATACTGATCCTCTGTTACATAAAACTCTGATATATGCCTTGTGCTAAATCGTAATGTCTTGTCATCCATTTCAACAAACATACACCCAGTACCAAATACAACAAGGTCAACATACATTTCATGGACTTCTGTTTCAAAGTTAGACATAGTAAAAGCACGCATCATTCTTTGCGAACTATCTTCTAACCATCTTTGTACTTCTTCATCCCTGCCCAGTTCTTCATTTTTCATAGTTAAATGAAACCAAGCACTTGCACCTGATGTAAGCATACCATGCAAACTAGATGATAATAAATCTACTGATTGCAGAGCCGTACCATCAAAGATAAGTTCCATTCTCTTTTCACCACGACTTCTTTTCTTAACTATGTCTGCTTTTCTTGGCAACATATAGTCAGCTAACTCTTGGTAATGATTATTCCAGTTATCTCTCTGACCTTCAACGTGTTGAAATCTAGCAACTATATCTTTGACATTCATCATAATTCTATCCTAACAAAGTTGGTGTGCCACCTGTAGTGTCTGTTGTATCGCCTAATGCACCAGCAACAATCGTACTGCCACGACCTCTGCGTTTTTTTCTTTCTTGTGCTTCAGCTTCTCCAGCCAATGCAGCAGCCTTTTCGTAATCAGCTTTTTCAGGTTCTTCTGGAACTGGTGGTGGTGGTGGAACATATACTTTTGGTTTTAAAAATGACATTATAATCTCCTACGTTACTGCTCTTTTAGAAGCAGGTCTTGTTAATACTCCATAACCTTCCATAATAGTACCAGCTTGCCCAACACGCCTTGTTCTTTTTCTAGCGTATCTTGTTGTTATAGGCTCGTCATTAGGTATTATTTCAGGCGTAACTTCTGGGGTTTTTTCAGGCGTCAGATCTGCTTTTTTAGGTGGTTGTGTTGGCGTGTTGTCATCACTACCTTTATTGCCGTCACCTATAGGATCAAAGTCTGGATTACCACTGTAAACCCTTGCACCTAAAAAGTTTTTACCAACAACACCTTGATAATCTCCTTTATCGTCAGTAATCATTTCACCACCACGCCTTAACTCTTTAGCTTGTTGTGCTTTTGAAAATTGTGTAACTAATGATAAAGTACCTGCACCTGGTATTGCAGCATCCATTAATTTATTGCCAGTAATTGACGCAGCTTCTGCTTCTCGTTCTAATTTTTGTGCTTGCAAATTTTCTGTAAGTCTTGTGAAATCAAGTGGATCTTGCACACCTGATTTTGCCATTTCTTTCCTTTGTTTGTTAGCTTTTGCTTTAGCTACATCTTTGTTAGTCATAGAGTTTCCTGCTGAATCTCCACCACCACTAGGACCACCACCCATGTTACTTTCCTTTCACAATATGCCACCCTAACTTTTCAGTTTCAGGTCTAAACCAAAAGGCTTTTTTAAAACCACTACGCATAAGCATCCTTTTTAAAACAAGGAATCCCATTCTTGTATAACCTTTTTTTGCAATAAAGTCTACTAACCAAACATCACTGCCACCACCTTTATATCCATTTACAGGAAAATGTTTTGTTTCCACATACTCATCTACCTGTTCATTTGTAGGGAATCCCCATGTAGCAAAAACTAACGGCTCATGTAAATCGTTCTTCATAATTTTATACTGTCTAATTGATAAAGGTTTTTCAATATATTTTTGTATCATACCAACATCCCAATTTCTGTGATGCTCACTATACTGCACCATTTCTAAAGCATCTTCATAGTCTTGACCATACATCATAGCGTAAACGGATTGTACTCATTCACTGCCACAGACTGTGGTGGTTTACTCATTACAGTACGATTCTCCAACCCAATAGCTAAATACCTAAACGCATCAGCACTGTGACTCGTAAAGTCATGGCGTGGCTGATCTCTAAATATCCTTTTTCTTTCATCCCATTCCTGCCTATATTGCCGTAACATCTCTAGACCTTCAGCACATTTATCCCTATCAAAGTAACATTTAGGTATCATCATCCTTGCAGCATTGATACCATCAGCAACTTTCATCTTCGGTATAACCCTAAAACGTATACCCAAACTAAAGGCAGTCTCTAATCTCGATTTCCCACTACCCAGTTCTCGAACCTCAATATCATGTGGAGCAAGATGATCTCCCCAGTGATAATCTTTCTTTCGCAATACTTCAGCGTAATGGTCCAAACCAACGCCACTATTCTCATAATAATCAATAACATTAACAGCACCCCCTCTGTAAACCTGTGCAAACCAAATAGCCGTACTATCATTAATACCTAAATCCCAAGCCGTATGTACTGGCAGTGCAGGATCGTATGGCACTCTCGTAATCTTTCCATTGTCATCTAAGTCAGCAAGCAACTTACCATAATACGCACCAATAATCGCAGCCGTAAACGAACACTCATACTCTTGCTCATACTGCTCTGGTGTCATTTGCACTTGTGCAGCTTCTAACTCTGTGTCTTTTACAAGTTTTGTCTCACTAGCTTTTGCAATTTTCCAATACCACTGATCAGAACCTTCTTCACCCTGTTCTTTAGCTTGTTGCAATATATCAAAAAAATGATTATGCCCTGCTGGTGTACCTAAAAAGATGGCACTACCCTCTCTATCCGATAGTGCTGGTCTTACAACCTCCCCCCATACTCTAGGGTTCTGCATCCCATACTCGTCAAACACACACAAATCTAAGTATATACCTCTCAACGCATCTGGATTCTCACCTGACAATAACATAATCCTACCATTATTAGGAAAGTCTGCCCTTAACTCAGTTTCGTTAAACGTTACGCCTGGTATAACTCCAGCATAATACTTTACATAATCCCAACTAATCCTCTTAGCTTGCGTAAACGTAGGAGCCACCAAAGCAACTCTTGGTCTTGGTAAAGGACAAGTCAAAACGTGCTTTATCATATGATTGACAGCAAACACAGTCTTACCAAATCGTCTGTGCATCACAAGCACATTCCATCTTTTCAACTTATTGTGCATTTCAGCCTGTAAGTCTCTAGGCTTATAGGGTATCTTAACTTGCATCCTCTGTACCAGTCTCCCAAACTATCTTCAATGAACCATCACTAATCTCAACGCCTGTTCTATTCTTAGCTTCACCAAACCTGTCTGGCAATACCTTCTGCACCTTCCATCTCACATGATGCCCATAATCCCTCAATAAATTAGGGTCATAGTTCTTTCGCCCATGCAACGCATCACCATACATATCCTCTAGCTCCTCAAGTGCTTTCTCAGCAGCCTGACGTTGTGCAGTCTTAACACTGGTGTCTAGTTCTGTATCTTTGCTCATATAGCGATATAACGTAGCACGACTAACCTTTGCATCTTGACAAGCCTTTACCAAGCTGTGCCCGTCTGTAATGGATGATATGATGTGCTCTTGTTTTGCTTTGCTTATCATGTGTGTGTAGAACTACCTATTAACATATATAAATGCGTGCTGGTCGTGCTGGGTGGTATACCTTATTATTTACCCCCCCCATGCCTTACCTTTTTGCGTTGTATATACTTTTTATTATTGCTTGGTTCATGTTTTTTAATTTGCCGTGCAAGATTGTCTTAACTCAATGTGAATTGAAACGTAAATACTATCCCTCTTTTATATGCAATCAATAAACTATATTGCTATTACAATCAATAATATTTTTACTATAATAAATAACTACTGCTGAAATTAATTTGCTAAGTCATTGTTTTTATTTGTTTCTTTTTGCTTGTATATAGAAATTATTTCTATATCATTATATATATTAATAACTAGCAAAGGAAGTAAAATGAAATATCAGACATTCTTATTAATAGCATTGTTTCAATTTATACTAATATTACCAATTAGTTTCTACTTAATGACTATTGGCTATGTTGGTCTATATTTTACATTGCTAATGATTAGCAGTTTAATCGCTGTAATAGCTTTATATTATCCATTAATTAACATTAACGACTAGAAAGGCAAAGACATGACAAATTATATTGACAATGACAATTATAAACACTCTCACAAATACGAAGAAATAAAAGAAACTTTTGATGACTTCATTAATGAAAATTCAAACTACTTGGAGGAGATAGGCGAAGAATTACATCATGAATGTTTTAATGCTGATTATTACATAATAGGGAGATATAAAGCTACTCAATGGTTAGGAGACCAGGTATTCAACATCATTGATATTATAGCAACATATGAAAAGGATAATTTTGGAGAAGTTACAACAGACTTCAAAGAGCCTGAAAGGGTTGTGAATATGTACGTTTATATTCTTGGAGAATACATAGTCCAAGACTATCAAGACCAATTAGAAACAGTTTAATCTTGTTACTCTTGTTAGTCTGGCTTGTCCAGACTAGCGAGAGCTACAAGCTCACAACCTAGCAACAAAGAAAGGCTATAACATGACTAAATTTGATTTTTACGCACTGTGTGGCAAGTATCTAATTGACGTTGATATTGCTTTACAAAGTGAAGAACTAAAAGAGCTTTTAAGAAACAAAGCCAACACAGAAACAATAGAAAACTTTTTAAAAGAGCAATTCTAAATGAAAAACATATTTAAATTAATAGCTATTAGCTTAATAGAATTATTATTTTTATTTACTATATTTGGCTATGCAATATTCATACTAATAATATTTAGCTAACAAAGAATTGTATAGGCTGGTTTTGTACCAGCTTATACATTAACAGAGCTACACGGCTCTTAAAACGGCAACAATGCCATAACTAGCAAAAGAGAAAGCATAAAACATGACAAAAGAACAACAACAAAAAATAATCGATCTTGTTAA
>Ga0181417_1000146_pt1 | contig 22438 bp, 31 predicted proteins | sample 40SPOviralmetaG_FD_130142 | JGI IMG/M metagenome (GOLD analysis project Ga0181417, IMG submission 130142) | Marine viral communities from the oligotrophic San Pedro Time Series (SPOT) site, San Pedro Channel, CA, USA - 40 SPOT_SRF_2013-02-13 | ecosystem: Environmental > Aquatic > Marine > Strait...
ATGAAGGAACATCGCAATCGTTCGTCGGGGGAAGCAGGTGGAGTTCATAAAATAAGGTGGTGACACAATATATCCCAAAGAGGTGATAGCCCATGTGGAAGACGTACCAGTATTTGAAAGGATAGCGGTTTCTAAAGAATCGCGATAATTGGTAGCATAGTGCGATTATTAAAACGCAGCATAGGGAGAAGATCTTCTTTGGTTTTGTTGCGATGATCATGGTTGTGTAATAGATAAAAAAAACTTTGGCAAAGGCGCTGTCCAGTTGGCGGAATATGATGTTGGGGTCGGCCCAGCGGCATATGGACAGGGCGGACATGATGATGAGGAAACAGAGGTGGCCGAACTGTGGTTGTTGTATGGATGATGAGTGTGGCGCGGAGAGGATGAGAAGCATGGCGGGGAGACAAATGAGGGACGAGCTGGCGACAAGAAAGTGGTTGGGTTTGAGGTGGCGTTCATGGAGGGTGAGGTCTACGGAGTTTATTTGTATTTTGTCCATGTTGTTATAGGAATGGATTTTATTTTATTTGCTTTGATTTATTACACAAACTCATCGTCGTCGTCGTCGCTGTCATGGAGGCAGCCGCCGCGACCCATGTGGGCGAATTGATTGGGTTGGTCTTCTAGGCATCCCATACATGTTTCTATTGTGGTTTTGTTTCTATATAAGATGCGGATTTCCTCTTCAAATTCATGCAGGTCAAAGAACTCGGGGACGGCGTGGGTGGGTTGGGAGGCATTGTTGGGGGGGACACTCTTCATCATGGTCCAATGGTGGGTCGTCCAACATTCAAAGAAGTGGTCCATGAAGTGGTCCATGAAGTGGTCCATGAAGTGGTCGTCGATGTCTTGGGGGAGATGATGTGCAAGCAATGTGCGTAACTCGGTTAAGGTGACCCTTTCAAGGGTTTTGTCTTCGCGGTTGAGTTTATATAATTCGCGATTGTTTTCGTCACACCACTGCTGATAACAATCAAGTATCGTTTCTAGGGGAGACTGGGTTGTGAATTCCATTATTTGATAAGTGGATGAATGCGTGGCTATTAGTGGATGAAAAATGGGGGGGGAGAGGATTCAATTTTTTTTTGCTTTTTTGCTTTTTTGCTTTTTTGCTTTTTTGCTTTTATTATTTTATTTATTGTTTTTATTTATTGTTTTTGCTGTTTTTGCTTTTTATTATTTTATTTATTGTTTTATGGATTGTTTTTGTTTATTGTTTTATGGATTGGATTACACTTGAAATCATTTCCTGGCACCGTCCTTGACTTGGGAGCTTGTTTTCTTTCATCACGATCCAGGCGATGCCATCGTAAAACGGTGTGAGGTTGCAGTTGTGTTCGTTGATGTAACTTTCCCATTGCTCCTTGGCATAGTGGGGCGATACAAGGTTGTCTTTATTGAAAGAAGTGAATTCCGGAAGCGGCGCATAGGATGATTTCGTGACATGGCTGACCACACGGGCAATGTCATCCAAACGCGACCGGTAACTCAAGGGATCATGGAGGCGAAGAGGGGTTTTTTTTTCTTCATCATATTTGAGAAAGGCGTCTATTTGCTTTTGCGTCATGGATGCGGCGGAAGAGGTGAGGGGAGGGAGGGGTGCGTTTTCGGGGATCATATTCATGATGGTTTTATGATTGGCCTTGGAAATATCTTCGGCCCACGGGAGCTGGGGTGGGGGGCGACCGACAAACTGGTTAAAGGCCGTGGTCAGTAGCGGTGCGCGCATGGTTTCCGGGAGGCACTCCATGAACGCAACTGGAGTTGGGACATTGCGGGCAAAGTGGGTGGGGATATCTATGCTTTTTTCGCAGATATTTTGAAAGACGCGTTCTTGTTCCGCAAACTGGGTGCGGAGGTAGGTGTTGTCCTGGGTCATGGCCTTGGTGCCATTCATGGATTTGTCGGGATCCGTTAAATCCCCCATAAATATACGGGTTTTGACTTGGAAGATCCTTTCAAGTTGCGCGGGGCTGATGTGCCAAAGCGGTGCAACATGGAGCAGGTAGTCTACTTCCAATGGGGTGGGATGGGGGGATTGAATGGACTCTTCTACCTGGTCCAACGTGGCGATAGTGAAGATGGAAGGCGACCTTTGCCGCGTGGCCATTTTATGGGGGGCGCTGGGGGCGGTCCAGAAGTTTTGTTGGTTTCCGAATTGCTGGGGAAACACGTCGCGCAATCGCTGGATGCGGGCATGGACTTGGGTTTGGATTTGTTCTTGCGTTGGCATCGGGGTGGTTGACGTGACGCCGGGCACACAGACGATCCACACGTTGGTGTTGGTTGTTTCTTGGGTCATCAAAAGATGGATCAAAATCTCGTCGTCGATCTCGTTGCCGGGGTCCGTGAGCACCACGATGGTTTTCGTGGCGGTGTTAGAGAGAAACGAAGTCATGATTGTTGTTTTGCGAGGTTGTTGTTTTGGTATGGTTGTTGGTATGGTGGGGCAGTGTGTTTCAATTTTTATTGTGTTTAATTGTTAAAAATTGAATTTTGTTTTGTGGGGATATTTACATGGTTATATTTATTGATCCTATGGGAAAATCATTGCCGATTGTGGGGGAACTCTTGCGGGATGATCTGGGATTGCCGATTGTGCTGGTGCTAGAGGTGCTGAAATTTGCGTGCCCGGTTGCGCTGTGTGATTGGGGTGGGAAAAAGGTGGTGTATAGCCGCGAGACTTGGGTGCAAGACGACGGGGGGTATGGACCGACGAGGCTCGGTGTTTACAATGAAATTTATTGCTATTATCCGGCGAATGAAGAATTGCGATGTGTGCGGGAATTGGGAATTGACCACGAAAGGGTCACGACATTGGGGGAATACAGTGGGATATTTCGGAGGTTTTGGGTTGATGAACCCAGGGACTGGGCGCGACGGGAGACGGTTTACCGCGGTTATCACCATGATGACCCCAAGTTGTATGCTTTTTGTGAGAAAAATGGGATCAGGTTGGATATGCGGAGATGGTATGAAGATGGGGCACAGGCGTATCGCTCGGAGTTGTGCAGGGAGTTGATGGGGATGTGATAGGGGGATCATTTCCATACACGACAATTCTGGGTTTCGTTTTCATATATGAAACACCCAAACGCAAACACGCACCATGTCACCTCACAATAGGGGTAAACGAGAAATGAGTGATAAAACGCAGAAATGAGTCATAAAAAAATAGGGGCATTTGGGCGGGCAAATTTCCACCAAAATGGCAAAAAAAGGTCAGTGATTACTAGATGACAGCTAAACAAAAGGGTCTCTCTTGATTTTTTTTATGGGGTTTTGTTTGTTATTTGTTTTTGGTGTTTTTGGATTTTTATACGGCAGTGGTCAGGTCGTCGTAAAACTCTTGTCGGTCAAGGGGTATGCCCCCGCTGGCAGAATCAGGGGAGAGGAGACAGCGCGCGTGCTCCCCCAACCACCATGAACCAGGGTTGTCGGTGGCGGGCATATCCTGCATCTCGTCCTCGTGGTCGTAAAAATCTTGCCAGTCAAGGGGTATGCCCCCGCAGGGGGAATCAGGGGGGGTGATACGGCCACACACCTGGGCCTGCTCCCCCATCCAACATGAACCAGGCTTGTCAGCAACAGGCTTGTCGGTGGGGCGCATACTCAGCAGCGCCTTCTGGGCCTCTTTTATCTCTTCTTCGTCGGCTTCGCTCAAGATGCGCACCGGTTTACGTACCTGCTTGGGGCGCGTGTTCTTGCTCGTGATCCAGTACCACGGCTCACTGTGGACCACTTTCACGCGCTTTCCGGATTCAATGTCGGCAGCGAAACGCGCAATCAGGTCGGTGGTAGGCAGTGGCTTGAAGAAGACGGACGCAATTTGGTAGAAACAATCCGTGCGTTTGAGATCTTCCTTCAGGATCAGGTCAATGTGGTGAATCGGCGATTCTTCCGTCTCAAACACGGCACGAAACACGTGCTCTATGTAGGCCTGGTCATGATACGCCGAAACACGCGGGAGAAATACGGAAGAAATCTGGGTCAGATTGGAAGCCATGATTGATGTGTTGGATGGGGAATCGGTGGACGATTGATGATGAATAAAAGAAGAGCGGAACCGCGTTTCAATTTTTTCGTTTTTCGCAAATGACGACAATTCTGGGTTTCGTTTTCATATATGAAACACCCAAACGTAAACACGCACCCGATCACCCCACAATAGGGGTAAACGAGAAATGAGTGATAAAACGTAGATATGAGTTATAAAAAATAGGGGCATTTGGGCGGGCAAAATGCCACCAAAACCGTAAAAAAAAGGGTGAGTGATTACTAGATGACAGCTAAACAAAAGGGTCTCTCTTCATTTTTTATGGGGTTTTGTTTGTTATTTGTTTTTGGGGTTTTTGGATTTCTATGCGGCAGTGGTGACAGCAGGCTCGTCGGTGGGGCGCATATTCACATTCAGCAGCGCCTTCTGGGCCTCTTTGATCTCTTCTTCGTCGGCTTCGCTCAAGATGCGCGCCGGTTTACGTACCTGCTTGGGGCGCGTGTTCTTGCTCATGTTCCAGAACCACGGATCGCTGTGAATCATCTTCACGCGCTTCCCGGATTCAATGTCGGCGGCGAAATTCGCGATCAGGGGGGTGGTAGGCAGTGGCTTGAAGAAGACGAACGCAATGTGGTAGAAACAATCCGGCTTCTTGAGATCTTCCTTCAGGATGAGGTCAATGTGGTGAATCGGCGATTCTTCCGTCTCAAACACGGTCCAAAACACGGACTCAATGTAGGCCTGGTCATGATACGCCGAAACACGCGGAAGAAATACGGAAGAAATCTGAGTCGTATTGGAAGCCATGATTGATGTGTTGGATGGGGAATCGGTGGACGATTGATGATGAATAAAAGAAGAGCGGAACCGCGTTTCAATTTTTTTCGTTTTTCGCAAATGTGAAAAATTGAAACACAAAAGAGAAAAATCTCGATAAAACAACCAGAATACAGATAAACACTATGCGGACCAGTGATGTTCTTTGCGCTTTTGCCATCAACGTGGTTCTTTTCTTGCTGATGGCGTGTGTGTGCAACTCGTCGCGCGAACAGAGGAAGGGAACTCGCCGGCGAATGCGCGGCTGATTATGAATTAAAGAAAAATTGAAATGAAATAAAAGAGAATAAACTCATTTTTACCAAACTATGGAACTTCCTTCTGATGTTATTCGTATAATATCTGAATTTTCAAAACCAATGACACACGAGAGATGGTGGTGTGGTTCTCCCACCGCAAGCACCTTGTATAATTCTGCACTATGGGATGAATACGATTATGACACCACGGGGGAATTGTGCCATGACAGCGACAATTGGACGTTCTATCGTTGGTTAAAACACCACAACCACTTCTACTACAAGCGCATTGGATCATATTAAAAACAAAAGTAAACGGGAAATGACGGATAAAAAGGGATGGATTTTGTTATTATTTGTTTTTTATTTGGCGAGAAAAATTGAAATGACCTCGGGCCTATAAACGACAAATAGGTAGTCCCGGAGACTATAAATTCAAGGATCATGACTAGCGCACTGGATATCTTTCATGGTGAAGAGAGGAGGATACTGGAAGAGAAAGTGATCAACGCAGTCGAATCTCAAAAGATACGGAAACACCGACGCGCTGCGATAGTTCATTCCCTGCGTGTGGCGCTATACCGAACAAGAGTCCCCAAGGCCATGTGTTATTACGTGGCCGAATATCTCCGCGTGGGATTCAAGGAACCCCCGAAGCGAGAGCATGCGTTGAACGTGGTGGTAAACTACCGGCGCCCCCCACCCATTGGGCTGGATTTGAACGGCGGGCTCTGCGCGTGCGAGTGGTCGGTGTTTGACCGACTGACCCAGTTTGAGGACATAGGGCGGCACAATGTGGAGCGCGAGGCAGTGGTGAAGATGCTATACCCCACAATTGAAGGACAAGTGGAACGTCACTTTGTGCCTGGGATGCGCGCGCATTTGGAGAGAATGAAGGTGGTAGAGTTGAAGAAATTGACCCGCGAAAAATTTGGGATACGCAGTGGTACCAAAGCGAAACTGGTTCGTGGTCTGTTGTTCAGTACTTTCACGAAGAGGACAACCGAGCTTTACTAAAACATGTGAAATAAACACCGCAATTAGTCCAACTATGACGCAAACGAGAAATGAGTGATAAAACGCAGAAACGGGTGATAAAAAAGGGGTGGGGGGTTTTTGTAATTTTAGTTGTTATTTGTTTTTTTGTTTTTTGTTTGGGTTTTGATTTACTCCCAGTTGAGGTCCTTGTGGAAGCAAATGAGTTCGTTTTTAATAGAGTCGCTTGTTACATCAAAATCAAGCGCGATGGGGTCAATCACCGAAGACAATGCGGATGGGTTCGTGTCGTGGTAGGCAGATGCCGCTAAATTTTGAAGTTGCACCGTTGTCAATGTGGGAAAGTAGACCTCTAGGTTTTCCTCGCATTCTTCCTCTTCTGAATCCGAATCCGAATCCGACTCATCTTCATCCCCCTCAGAGTCCGAGTCCGATGTTTCATTGTTGAATACATGTTCTAGGTTGATGGGTTGGACCGTGATTTCTTCATCATCATCGGCAAGAATCTCATTCAAATCTGTCACCTCGTCATCTGTAAAAGGGATCGCTTCAATGGAATCAGTGATAGGGATCAAACACACCATGGTGAATATATACAGGGAAACAATAGAGAGGGACGGGGTTCAATTTTTTCAAAAAGAAATAAAAAAGGGGTGTTTTTATGGATTTTTTTGTTGGGGGGGGGGAGTGAGAGATGAACTACCTCACATACATGGAGAGAAAATCACGCAAGCTTTCTTCGGAACCATAGGGGTTAAAAGTGGTTTCCATGATGCGATTGAGGAGGGTGACTGTGCCATCACACTTGATAAGAATGGCATTGTAGAGGGTTTTTTCCTCGCCCGCGCGCCAGGCGGCGACGATGTTGTCGTGGATTTGAGGTGTAGATACCATGGTATATTATGTGGATGGACGAGATAGGACGATGTTGTTTCAATTTTTCATAGCGCACAAAATAAAAAAGGGTGTGTTTTTGTTTTTTGGGATTTTGTAGTGTTTATAGATTTTGATTTAGAAAACATAGGGCGCGCAAGTGGTGGGGCGATTCACCTTGTAAACTCGCGACAAGTTCAGGGTAGCAGGGGTCTGCGCCCATTCGCTGGGTGATTTCTTGTCTCGTTTTTTTTCCTCGGGGGTCGCCTTCCGCAGTTGCTCGGTGGGGATGACATAGTATTGTCCATTGTAGTGAAGACGAAACAGGGTCATAGAGTGTCCATCCCGCTCCACAATGGCCATTGCTTTTCCTACACGACGGAATGTCCCGTCACAGCGTTCATTGGTGCAAACGACGATGGATCCTGTACGAAGAGAAACCATGGTGGTGTGATATACGGTTCCATTACAGGGAACATTGAGGTTCAATTTTTTCAATAGAACTCTATAGATGTGGTAGGATATATGGGGTGATCAAATAGGAGACAATGCGCGATTTAACTTCGGTCGGCATTTTGTTTGGTACTTTTTTATAATAGGAGATGGCGTCATTGAGTACTATCGCATGGACATGTTTTTGCCACTTCGTCAACGTGACCAGTACTAGACGAGGGTTATATGATATCGGGTGATTCCCTTCGCGGATATTTTCCCGAATATACTGCTTTACATCCACTGCCTTGTAGAACGCATCTTTTGTCATCTTCCAACCCCTATTTGCGGGGCATTCAAGGGGGAGCTCATGGACATTGTGGTTTGCATCAGTGATGAATTGTGGGGCGGTTAGTTCAATCCGGTTTCGTAATAGCAATAGGTATAAACTACGAATCCTCCGAAGTCTTTCGCCAAATGTGTCAATGTGGTAACGAAGGCTGTATTCAGATTCTATAGTTTTTTTTAACACTTTTTTTGATAGTACTTGTATATTCTGTTCCCTTGTGGTGAGTTTCATGGTTTCCGCATCCTTGTAGATGCCCTTTCCATAGCTCGTTCCACCTCTCCACCAGCGACCCTCATAGACACCGCCGTTCGCATACTTGAGGGTGCCCTTTCCATGCTTTCTGCCATCCTTCCAGCGACCCTCATAGACATTGCCGTTCGCATACTTGAAGGTGCCCTTTCCATACATCCATCCATCCATCCATTCACCCGCATAGACATTGCCACACTCCCACTTGTAGGTGCCCTTTCCATTCCGCTCATCATCCTTCCAGTCACCCTCATAGACACTGCCCCCCCTCCCCCACTTGATGGTGCCCTTTCCATGCCGCTGGTCATCCTTCCAGTCACCCTCATAGATGCCCCACGCATACTTGTAGGTGCCCTTTCCATGCCGCATGCCATCCTTCCAGTCACCATCATAGACGCCGCCGTCCGCATACTTGTAGGCGCCGTTTCCATACTGCAGCATGGTTTTCATTGAATATAATGCCATGAAAACAAGAAGTGGTTCAATTTTTTAATAAAAAATATTTGTGTTTTTTTTTGATTTTACAGTGTTTGTGGTTTTTTTATTTAATTGGCAGCAATGTACTCGGTTGTCACCCACTCGGGCAAGGTGGTATGATGTGGTCCAGTGAACCAAGAGTGGTCGTCTGGGTGCGGCCACGTTTTCATCCACGGGACATAATGCGCGAGGAACTCATCTCCGGTGAGGTAGCTTTCATCCATTTCGGCCAGTTCGCGACCTGTCCGATATCGCGGGGGACCCAAAATCAAGCGATGCGATAGCCAGTCCAATAGATTGTCGTCTTCGGTGCCCCAAAAGTCCCACATCCAAGGACTATCATTTAGGGCTTGGGCGCTTGGTGTAGATTCCGTTCTCCAAATTTGAGCCGGTTTAGAAAATTCGCGAATAAGCCATAGTGGGCGGAGCCCAAGCGTTTTCACAGGTTTCGTCATGCCGAATCTATCTGAAAACAAATAGGAGTTATGAGGTTTCAATTTTTTGATAACGCAAATAAAAAAGGGGTTGTTTGTGTTTTTTGGGTTTTATGGGATATCGACATTTAGAGTCAAAAAGTGTGCGTTTTGATGATTAGATGATATACCATAAAAGTGTGTGTTTTTGGGGGCAAAAGTGTGTGTTTTTCATGAGAAATGGGTCAATAGGGTCGTTTTGGGGGGTGTACTCAAAAGAGGTGTTTTTACGTGTTTTTTGTCACTATTTAGGTGGGATTGTGATATGCGGAAAATGTCGCGATTTGGGGGTGTTTTTGAGGTGTTTTGGAGGTGTTTTGGAGGTGTTTTGAATGTATCTTATGTAACCTCAAAAAATTGAAACTCCCCATTCCATGTAAAATAACATCATATACCATACGCAACTACCCGTTTCCGTATCTCTCTCTCTAATCTTTCGCATACTATCATGAGTTTCAAGAACCTTCAAGTGATGTCGGAGTTGGCGCTGGCACAGTTCGTGTACGTCTACGACGAAATCCTCAAGGAAAAGAATATGTCCCATGGGCCAGCAACTGGCATGGAACTCAAGGAACTCATGGAAGAGGCGATTTATCAAGAAAAAGAAACAGAAACCGTGGATGTGATGGTGGAGGAACGAGAAGAAGACGTGGAGCCAGTGGTGGAGCCAGTGGTGGAGCCAGTGGAGGAGCCAGTGGAGGAGCAAGTGGAGGAGCCAGTGGTGGAGCCAGTGGAGGAGCCAGTGGTGGAGCCAGTGGTGGAGCCAGTGGTGGAGGAGCCAGTGGAGGAGCCAGTGGAGGAGCCAGTGGTGGAGCCAGTGGTGGAGCCAGTGGTGGAGGTGGTAGAACAACCGCAAGATCATGTGGAAGTCATTGATTTGGGAGATGAGCCCGAGGAAAGTGAGACCCCTACTCTTTTGCCGAAGGATGTGCTCAAGGCAATCAAGTCGGACTTCCACTACAAACAGGAAGTAGGAGAAGGGATGAAACCACGTGTTCACCGCCTGAATCTCCCTTACCTCCCTGGTTCTATTGACTACACTCAGGGGTGCCAAGCGATGTGCCTCAATGGTGGACTGTGTAGTCCATGCATGACGCGCCTGCCCAATGATGCGGAGGGTAACTTCTGTAAAGCGTGCGAAAAGAAGGGTGGTTGTGAAAGCGACCGCGTCAAATTCTTGTGCGCTTCATCCACAAGCAAAACGGTTACCTTTGGTACCTACTTGGCAAAGCGTGGTGTTCCCACCGAGTTCGTGAAAGAGTGGATCCATAAAAACTTTGGAGACAAGCTCGTCATCCCCGAACACGAGTGGATGGCCGTGAAAGAGGAAAAAAAAACTACGAAAAAATCCAAAAAGACGAAAAAGACCACGGAGACGTCCAGTGACGAAGAAAGCGTGGCCTCTTCCGATGCGGAGTCTTCTGTGAGCGATGCGGAATCTTCTGTGAGCGATGCGGAAAGTTCCGAGAAAGTTCCTGCGAAGAAGGAGGTACTCACGGACGAAGAAAAAGTCGCAAAAAAAGCCGAGAAACTGGCATCCAAGGAGGCGAAGAAAGCCGAGAAGGCCGAGAAGGAGGCCGCCAAGGAGGCGAAGAAAGCCGAGAAGGAGGCCGCCAAAGAGGCGAAGAAAGCCGAGAAGGAGGCCGCCAAGGAGGCGAAGAAAGCCGAGAAACTGGCCGCCAAAGAGGCGAAGAAAGCCGAGAAGAAGGCTAGTCTATCCGACGGGGAAAAGGCCGCCAAAAAAGCCGCAAAGGCTTTGAAGAAAGCCGCGAAAAAAGCCGAACAGGAGAAGGCGACGGAACCCGAAGAACGTTCCGAGAATGTTCCGCAGGAAGAGGCGGAGGAGGAGGAAGACGACTTTGGAATGAAGCATATCTTTGTATTGAATTGTAAACGCTACGGGGTGAATGAAGAGAACACCTTGTATGAACTGGACGGAAAGCAGCCAAAAGATAAAGTGGGGAAATGGGACGAGGTGGAGAACAAGGCGATCTTTAATGAAGACTACAAATACTAGGCAGATCAGAGGGGGGTGGGTGTTAGGGGTTATTTAGAACGATTTTTTATTTGGCGTGGAAATGGCGATAAAAATTGATTTGTTTTTTTATTCAAGGGTAAACAAATATCTACAACACAACATGAAAAACTCATTCCAACTCCTATACGATTCGGACAGCGATGACGAAGAAACAGTCAACGCACAAACCTTGAAGATGAGGCAACTGGGGCGGGCCTTTTGGGAGGACCAACGCAGAGGAAACACCATGAAATGGGGTGACTGGTGCAATGACGACGAAGACGGGATTTACAGTGAAGACGAGTGTATACTGTTGAAACCACAAACAAAGAGAAACAAAAACGTCGTGTGTCTATGTAAACGGTGCAACTTCCAGAGACATTCCAATCCACCGAACCATTTCTCGGATCAAGACAAGGCGTTTTGCTGTAGTTTATGCCGGATCACAAACGGAAAGAAACACGGGGGACACTGCCAGAGGGCCATGCGGTGATCGGAAAAAAACAAAAAACAAGAAAACATACATAAAAGATAAATAACATAACCAACCTTTTTTATTTGAAATGGGTAAAAATTGAAACATGGATTCGGCGCTACATGAAAAGTATTCAAACCCAAACATGGACCTCTCTTATCACCTTGCGGAATTCGTGCGCGTCTTCAATGTCATGGGGGATATTTCTCCACAAGATATGCTTCTCATCTACACGGCGACTCTGGTGGCCCAACACAGGGATAAAAATACTCCCATTGAGGACTTTCGGGCTATCATAAACAAGGAAAAACTACAAGACAAGATTACGGGGGCGTTCATTTGTGATTTCCAGCACGGGGAAGAGCGAGGCATGGTGCAAGCGGCCAAACAACATGGCGGGCTATGGGAAACAAAACTGGAATCTACTGGCGACCCGGAAGATAACGAGTTTTATGCGGTATTTCTAAACCCCATGGATGCATATTCATTCATGGGGGAGGCAACACGGTGATTTGTCGAGTTTGTCGAATATTTTGATATTTAATCCTTCATTTCAAAAAAAGAGTGGGGACGTATTCTATACCCCTTTTTTTATCTCACCCTATCTTTTATAAAAAAAGACAAAGAAGACAAATGGGAGGAGAGGGGGAATTCAAAACAGGGGATTCGCGCCCTTTTGAGGGTAGGCTAGAAATGAGTGATAAAACACAGAAATGAGTATGGATTTTTTATGGGGTTTTTATTTAGATACACTCCAAGATGCGACGCTGAATTGGGTAATTCACATTGCCGGAAAATATGGTCAGGGTATTGGGGGTGGTTTGCCGACGCATGGCGTTCCGGATCACCAGGCGAATCCGGATGCGACGCAATAGGAGTTTTAGTTTGATGATCGCCCAAAACAACGTGCGAAACACGGGGCGGATGATGGTGATAAAGTCCCCGGATCGCAGTTGATTTGTGGGAGTTGTGGAACGGGACACGCGGTTATGGGGCCACCAGTACAGTTGGATGTGGGTGAAATCCCTATGGACTTTCCATTGAACGGGTACATAGCTTCCATTATGCCGATACAACACGGTATTCACAGGGCTGTCAAGGTGAGCCATGCGGTTGGGGTTGGTATTTCGCACAGAGACGTATTCCCCGCTGGGCGAGGGGAACATATCATCAATGAATTCGCGGGCGTTTGGGGCGATTTTAACCACGAAGCGTATGCGTTCGTGATGCATGGTTGGATAATTATATAGGCCTTGGGGGGCGGGTGACAGGGTTTCAATTTTTTTTGGGTGGGGGTGTAACCACGGCTCTTGCAAAGAAATTGAATATGGGTCAATTAAGGCGGAGATGTGTCAATTCAACGATTTGATCGCATCATGGATACCGTGCCATCTATCAAGCAAACTACTACCGCAGGGCCAATTGACATGGGCGATTATAAGTACTTCCACGAAACATCATCAAAAGATCGTAATGATGAGTATAATAAAAAGAGAGAGACGATTATTTGCGCCATGATCAATGACCAAATACCGGAAGACTTCTATTCATCACCCCATTGGGAAATCTTGAGACAGAACCTTGCGATCTGTATACAGGATGAAATACTTCCTATATTGGGGATTGAGGATATGGAAAGCATTTGGTGTGAGGTCAAGGCAGGCAGGAAGAACAGTCATGATTTCCTTTTGAAAGTTAACGGTGTGAGTGCTCCGTTGGAATTCAAATATGGGGTGGACTGTGTGAACGACGCACCGCAATTTGTGTCACTTATGAAACCATCTCAGTATCTTGAGGAGAACTTTGAAGGTTATTTCTACGACAACTATCTTCCAAAACTAGCAGAGGCTGGGAATTTGACCATTCCTGATAAAGAGGAGTACCTCAAAACGATCCACAGAAACAAGGTGAAATGCATGGAACATTTTAAGTGTCTAGCTCTTGGTGATAAAGTGTTTAATAACTTATGTAGATCTATTGAGGAAGAGGCCGTTGGGCGGTTCATCCATGAAGTAGACCCAAAACTCAACATTTTATCAGACAAGCTTAAAACAAAGCAGAAAGACAAGATTTATTTGTTATACAAGGATGGGAAGTTCACAACCGAAACCATGAATGAAGATCTGTTTCAACTGGTGTCGGTTGTAGAAACAGTGGACCGATGCTATATATGCGAAACTGTGAATGGAATGAAACTCCAGATGCGCTTGCGATTTAAAAATGGTAGTAGCCTTCAGTTTCCGGCGTTGGATGTGAGAAGGAAAATTCCAAACATCAAACAGTTACAAGAGATTTGTTCCGCAAATAGTATCAAGGCGCCTCGGTTGAAAAATGAGATATTACAAATTCTGGATGAAAAGGGGATTGTCTATTAGGGGGTGGCGTATTTTGCTTAGGGGTTATTATAGAATTTTGGGGTTTGAACCTTTTTTATCGACATTCAAGGTTTCACGAAAAAAATTGAAACCCGAGTTATCCTACAAGGAAGATACAACCAATATGTACTCACTAGAACAGCTCAACACGATGAAGGGGGCGGGACTTAAGGACATTTTGCGTGAAAAGAAACTTACCATGTCGGGGACTAAAACAGCGCTCATTCAGCGCATTTGGGACTTCCAGCAAAGCGAAATCAAGGCACAACATGAACACGAAATTATGCTCACACACGGCGCGCAAGTTTACTCGCCAGTGTTTGAGAAAATTATGGGCGCGTTTCAGCAGTGGTGCAAACAAGAGAAATTTCAAGTGAATAAGTATGGAAACACACCGTGCACGTTTGAGGTCGTGGACATTAACGAAATTCGCTACAAAATGCGCACCATCACTTCGCTAGAAGAGTTTTACCACGAGTTCTTCAACACCTTTCTGGATTCAGAGTGGTACCTCTTTTCAGAAGACGGGCATGACGACCGCGAGTTTGACTGTGACTCGCAATACAATGACGAGTGGATGATCAAGGGGATGAATGAGATATTTGAACGCGCATAGAGAGAGAGAAGGGGGACGAGATTTTGTTTAGATTATGATTTAGAATACTTTTTGTCTTTTTTGTCTCTTGATTGAAAAAAATGGATTCTCCAAACACAAGGGGCGATTTCACGGGAGCCTTTCATCGTTTTTATTATACCTTTGATTTTTCAAAAGAAAGACAAAAGAGACAAAAGACAGGATACGGAGAAATGCGCGCGTAATTGGCGATTTGAATTCAGTTGTCTTTTTGTCTCTTCATTGAAAAAATGGATTCTCCAAACACACAGGACAATCCCACCCAAGAGATTCATCGTTTTTTATTTTACCTTTGATTCTTCAAAAGAAAGACAAAAGAGACAAAAGACAGGATACGGAGAAATGAGTGAGAAAACCCAGAAATGGGTAAGAAAAAAACAAGGCATATTAATGCTATTTTATATCAAAGGGCATACAAAAGGGTATATAAATTTAATCTAATAGCGCATCGTATTGCAGCAGCTCTTCGGCATGCAAATCCGCAAAACACACGCACCACAAGTACCGCAAGACGCCTTCGCGATTGCCTTGGACTACATCTAACAAAAGACTCTCTTTGGTGGGGGGTGGGATGTCACGACTTACATGAATCAAACGCTCCAAGGGACTCCATTCATGATGCAACTGGCGAAACAAATGACCCTCTTGGAGGCAAGCTAAATAGTCATTCAGATCGGGCGGGGCGGGGTCGTGATGGCCATGGGCGAATTGTTCTTTTTTGCGGGCATATTGACTGTGGATGTAGTAAAGCGCATTTGGCAATTCCCAACGAAACGCACACAACACACGCTGGTAGTCATGCTTTTTTTTATCATAGGGACTCAATGGAGGCAGGTCACTTCGCTCCAGACGCGGGGGTGGGGGCACGCAAAGCCCTTTGTAATCGACGATCGCTTGGTGAAGAAACATATATAGAGGTTAAACAAAACGAACAGGACATTTCAATTTTTTACGAACAAAAACAATCGCAAAAAATTGAACCACAAAGTTGATACAAAAGGGGATTCAACAATTAACATGCAAGACCCCATGGTGGTATCCACATTATTTAAAGACGTCATTATACCCATCCATAATAACAAGGAGAGCGCGCGACTTTTACGAGAAAAAACAAACCAAATCACAGAAGAGAGAAACCCCATTCAGGAGTGCTATGACGGCATTTTCCCCAATCAGAAGAAATTCGCAAACGACATCGCCGACTCTTTTACGGACAGGCGGGTCATTAACGTGCTGGCACTCGCACCGACACAATCAGGAAAGACCGGGTCTATGGTGGGCGTCATTTACGAGGCTTTAAACCGACGCGATTTGGCAGTTCCCAAGGAAAATATTTTCGTTTTCACGGGGCTATCGTCATGCGAGTGGGTACAGCAGACCGCGCACAGATTTCCCACGTGGATGCATGACCGCATTTTCCACAGAAACAAGTTGGACCTGTTTATCCACCTACTGAAAGGCAGGAAAAACGTACTCATCATCGTAGACGAGGCACACATTGCCGCAAAGCCCGGGCAATCACTATTCAAACTTTACCATGAGTTGCAGGTTTTTGACATGCTGAAGCTATACAACAGGGACATCAAGATCGTGCAATTCACAGCGACGCCAGACCACTTGCAAGAATCGTTGCCTAAGCTATTCGGGCAAAACGCACACAATATCGTTCACATGGTTGTTCCAAAGGAATATGTGTCCGCATGGAGCTTGTGGGAACAGAAGCGCGTGTGCCAGGCAAAGAAGTTGCACGACGAAGAAGACCCCGCAAAGGCGTTGGAGAACATACGCGAAATTAGCCAGGTCGCTTTGACGGGACAGCCCGCTTACCACATCATCCGCACAGAGAGGGGAAATAAACACAACGAGACCATTCGCGATTTCAGGAAAGTATTTAGCAATGACAACTGCGTGTTTATTTCAGAACCGGCCGTAAAAAAAACCACACAACAGTTGATAACAGAAAAACCGAACAAAAATACATTCATTTTCATTAAAGACAAGTTGAGATGCGCTCAAACAATTAATCACAAATGGGTTAGGGTTTTATACGACAGATTAGCACATAAACAGAAAAAAGAGGCCATTATTCAGGGACTTTGGGGAAGGGGGACGGGATTTCACAAAAATAAAATGGCTGTCATTTGGACCAACGGGGAGGGAGTGGGGGATAAAACTGGAATTTAGGTTGGGGGGGGTCAAAACTACGAATTGTTCTTGCTGTTTCTATTTTTGTTGCTATTAGTGTTTCTATTCATGTTTCTATTTTTGTTGCTATTAGTGTTTCTATTCATGTTATTATTTCGGTTTCTAGCTGGAAAGTTACAGTAGTCCTTATTGACATACAAATAAATAAAATAAAAAGGACCAAAGAAAACGGCCAAAAGGAATCCAAGTAATTTTTCGGTCATGGTGGAAGTAGAGCCAAAACAAATAATCGATTTAATAAATGCCACAAGACCTATTAATGACCACAGTCCCACTATGATAAAGAAAACAATCCATACGTTAGTCAGTGTTGGGTCTTTGCCACTTGTTGTCGTTTCTGTTTCCTCTTCTTCTGCCATATATAGATAAGTAACAAAAAAAATTGAAAGTCGCATACCACTGTCTTTCATTTGTATACACCCATAATATGACGGTCTCTTTCTACAATCTCTACCCGAAACTGGCTCCCGTATGGAGCAAACAAGCGAATCGCAGGGACTCTACAACCGCATCGTTTTTGGATCACGGAAAGATACACAACGACGTCGCGAAGATCATGTGTCAGAAATTCAAGAATATCCATGAAACCGGAAATCTGGTCCACGCGTTTCGGACTCAATGGATGAAACAAAAAACACCTCCCTTTGAATTCCATGACAATTCCATGTTCATCTATGAATTTACCCCCTATGATTGCTTACCCAAGAGCAGTCACATGAAACAACTGAACCAATTCATGTTGCATGTTGTTTTGCCTTTGTTTCCTCCCAAAGATAAATCCTATTTGAAAAAGCATTTCAACTTTTCGTCATGCTTCTTTGTTTGGTTTCTCTGCACCCCCCAATTCTTCTACGCGAATCACTCTAAATCGTGGGAATGTTGTTTACTCAAGAAAAAGCGCATGGAAATCGCACCCATACCGCAAAAACAAGCCAAAAACCAAGTAAAAACCACGTCTCATAGCGAGGATACCATGATACCTAGTCTAGAAAAATCCGTGGACGAAAAACTATCCGCACTCACCTCTTTATTGGAGATATCTTTTGACGAGTCGGTTTCCTCTTTTGAAATACATGGACGCGTTACGAACGAAATGACGGAGCAAAAGTTGGGGAAAAATAAATACAAACGGTGTCTGAAACTATATCAATCCTATCAAAAAGAACACAAAAAACTAACTTCGCTCAAAAACGTCACGAACTATAAAAAAATGGAATCCGGAATTCATCGGAGTAATGGAACATTTGTTCCTTTTAAACAGAAAGTAGTTGTACCAGAAATGGAAATGGAAGAGAGAGATTTAGAAGTTGTGATTGAAGAAGTAGACGCAGTAGACGCAGCCGCAGCCGACGCAGTAGACGTTCCCGACGACTGGGAATCATTGGGAATATAAATTAGCATGGGTAATGATACTGCCATTCATTGATAATATGTTCGCATTCTTCTATATCATTCATGAGATGAATACGCATCCTTTTTTTACTTTTCGTGTTTGGGTATAATTCCAAATACCCCTTGGTTTCTTCAAAATCTTTCAATATAAGCACACTCTTTGTATACATCTTTCGCAGAAAAGACGTGAATTTAGGATTGTATTTGATATACGTAAAATAGGAAGTCAGAGTAGAATAAATATCGCGCGTGTTGCGAACCACTTGGAAAACAGAATCAAATAAATCAGTGTGCTTGAGGTTCTCCATGGCTTTCAATGAATCGCTTTTTTCATGGAGGTATAGCACCAGCTCCAGCTCAATGGGGGTATATCCACCCACGCGATCATTATTTGTTTCGGGTATAGGGAGCGTGTTGTAGACGATTTGCCTTCCAGAACGAAGCTGCATGTTGTGTTGTAGATGGGTTGTATGGAGTTTCAAATCCTCTAACCAACCCTTTCAATTTTTTCACTCTCTTCATCCTTTTACATTATGGTCCTTTGATAACAGAGATCGATCTTTTCCTGGATGCGATACAAACGAACGCATGTTATCGCGTATTTGTAGCTATATTCTTCCCCATATATTAACAAAGAATACTCGTCGTTTGTGTACAAATGATACAATTGATCCAAATATAACCAGTTCCAAAAACAATAGGCAGAAGAACTGGAGGGTTGACTCGGATACAAATAGTCGCACACACAATGGGTTAACTCGGACGGCAATCCCGGAATATCAAATTCTCTGCAACAATGAATCACACCCAAATCAAAGTGTTCGTACATAAAAAAAAGGATTTGTTCCACGGTGGGCATTTCTTTATCATTTAAGTAGACATTAGTCCATCCAAATGTTCGCACTTTTGGAACAAACAAACTGAGAAGCAATGTATTTTCTTTATTGATGAGCGTCATTCATGTAATGTATTCAAGTATTTAAATACCATAACAAATAAGATTTATCCCGATGACTCAATGTCGGCAAACGACACCACCGGCCTCGGGGTCGGGGTCGCAATCACTACCGGATGGGCACACACTTCCACCATAACATTGTCATTTTTCGGTGATTTATCAAAAGCCACTCCCACGCAAATACAACAAGCACCACAACAACACAAGAAAAGGCATAGCGAAGTAGTCACGATCAAAGGTAGCATCACTTTCCACCACGGCCATTGTCCAATCACCTTGTTATCAGTGAGTTTGAGAACAATGAAGATAATTTGAAGAACAGACATCAATGATGTACCGGCAGTGGCGGGAGTGCTTTTGTTTTCGTTTTCAGCCATTGTGTATTTCTGTTTTGTGAAATATTCCAACCATAGATGATTGAAATCAATTTTTTCTTGAAATGATTCGCATATTGCGTTTTAATATAAAGACTAGAGGTCAATCTATAGTATCCCATTAATGATCCCGATGTTTTCACCGGAATTGGTAAATATCTATATCATGATGACTAGTATTCTAAACATCAACCGAATCATAGATAACATACTACCAATATTCCAGTTCATATTGCATATATCATGTGGGTATAACGTCTATACCATTGAAAACAAGGAATTAAAGGAAAAGTTGCTAAAAAATATTAAGAATTACCATTGTTTTCATTATGATGAAAATAAGGACCCTCTTAGAGACGTAATTGAGAAACGGTGGTTTCCGCGATTTTACATCTACATTGAAGAGAATGGTATGTCGGATACAATTCATATATTTTCCACCGAAGACACATTTAATCAACTCATCAAAGACAATTATTCAAAACAAGAGATCATGTTGAATGATGACCATATCCCCATAAACGACGAAGATAGCGACGACGACGAATGCGATAAATTACTTCAAGAAAAGGAAAGCAAGATAACCTATTTGACCTTATCGGGCACCTATGGACACTATTTCATCAATGAACGCAGTCTCTCCTTATCGTCGGTCCACGATGTGCAATGGTATGATTATCAAACAACATTGTTTCGCAAAATGATGGATTTCTACAAAACCAAAAACTATTGCAAACTCTTTTTAACCGGTCCGCCTGGAAAAGGCAAGACCTTTTTCTCTTACCTCATGGCCGAAAAACTGAACTGTTATTTGACCGACACTTATTGCCCCACGGACCCAGGGAGTTCCATCGCATCCGTTTATCACCGAGCCAAAAACATTTCCCCCAATAAACCATTGATAATTGTCCTTGATGAAGCCGACGTCATTCTATCCAAAGTTCACAACAAGGAGGTGACTCAACACAAACATTATAAACCAGAGGTCCATGACAAAATTACTTGGAATCAGATGTTAGATAAAATCAGTTATGGTATGTACCCTTACATGATTTTAATGATGATCTCAAATAAAAAAGTGAAAGAATGTAATAAAATGGATCCCGCTTATTTACGGGAAGGGCGGGTTGATATTTATGAAGAATGGTGATTTAGAAATTTGATCATACGTAGTCCCCGGATACCTCCGCCTTGGGAAGGCATACTCCTGGGTGAATTCGGTGGCGGGGGCGGGCTATCTCGCGGAGGATGAGGGACCAATGCGGGTTTATTTGGGTTTAAAATTGGGTTCCATATGGTTGCTGCTTCCTTTTCAAATACGCCCCCGGGCATATATCGCCGTTCAATTGTATCTTTATACCATAGATACATGAGAGCACAGGTCTTGATGATTCCCCTTATTTTCCGAATACTTTTCTGCTTGCGAACAAAAGCCATGATTGTGGCTTCCGCATATTCTTTCAAACCGCCCGAATACCAAGCGGCCATGCTCCATTCAGGTATGTGTCTAGAGTAATAGGTGAACGCAACATCAGTGATATCTTTATCATTTGCTTCCCTGATACGTTCCGAATACTTTGGAATGAGTCCATAATTTGACCTCAGATAGTTAGATATGTCCAATGATGCTTCCCTGGGCCCGGGCGCTGGTTCGTAACTGTATTGTTCCATCATGTTTTGCGGTGTTCTATCATAGTATATACATGGTTCATTTTTAATTCAATTTTATTATTTGCCTACTCTTCAATCTCTTGAACGATATGGCGTTTGTTATATAGCATAAGCAATACATCCTGCTTCATTCTGTCAATCAAATCATTTCCTTCTTTGTTATTCAAATACCTTTTGAAAGAGTTGATGATGTGTGGATACTTTTCCTTGTATTCGTCGTGCCAAATATCCAGAACCATTTCATTGGAATCAAAAAGATTATCTAATTGTTCTTTTCGATTTGCGATTTGCCATTCATTGTCTTTGTACACCATGATATAGTTTCCCTTAATACTAGAAATGTAAATATTCATGTTTTCCGGTTTGTCTTTGTTAAAGTGAACCTTTTCAATCAGTGTCTTCACACAACGGTTGCAGTTTTTGATACACATGATGTAGTCTTTGTCGGTCAGGTGGCTATAGTCAGTGTCCTTATGATTCAACAATTGGATGTTGATGGTATTATTGCTGATGTTGTTGATGGTCCCATTGTTGATGTTTTGGATTTTGAGTTTGTTGGTTAGTTTTTCAATTTGCTTTTGCATGCGAGTTTGCATTTTTTCTATTTGCTCGTTCTTTTCACGGAGTTGTTCGTTTAATAATCGGGCTAATTCCCTCAAGTCCTCATCATCGTTTTGTTTACATGTATATTTGATATGTCGGTACATACCTTGCTTATATTTGAAACCCGTACCGCAATATTTACACGAAAATGGTGGGAGGGTTTGTATTTCTTCCTCAGGGGTGACTTTGGGGTGACTCGAAGGTGACTTTGGGGTGACTTTGGGGTGACTTTGGGACATTTTGTGGTGCTTAATTGTCTTCAAATGTTTATAATAGTTACCCTTCACTTTCGCATCATAGTTACAGCAACCACAGAAATATTTAGACATAATACTATAAGAATAGAAAAAAGTTTAAGTTCTTTTTTGTTACTTTTTTTGTTACTTTCTACAAATTTTAGAAAAAAGTATAAGCATTACAGCCTAAAAGGTTCAATACACTTGTTACTTTTTTTGTTACTTTTACTGCATATTGTTACTTTTAGTCACCCCATTTAGCTCTATTTTTCGGAAGTGAGGGGGGGGGAGCAACCTAAATTCTATTCTTCATTCATTTCGATAAAATCAAGAATATTCTTATTCTTTTTGTTTTCAAGAACAAGAATTGCGCTTGTTACTTTTTTGTTACTTTTCTTTTTTTCAGTAACAAAACGCCCTGAAACACGAAATAGATCGCATTGTCATGGTGTGGTTATTTTTTGTAGAAAAGGTTGACTTTTGGTTGACTAAATGTTGACTTTCGGTTGACTCGTCTATTTTATGGTGTCAAAACACATGCGTATTTTAGAAGACAAATGAAATGATTATACA
>Ga0181417_1000153_pt1 | contig 22031 bp, 30 predicted proteins | sample 40SPOviralmetaG_FD_130142 | JGI IMG/M metagenome (GOLD analysis project Ga0181417, IMG submission 130142) | Marine viral communities from the oligotrophic San Pedro Time Series (SPOT) site, San Pedro Channel, CA, USA - 40 SPOT_SRF_2013-02-13 | ecosystem: Environmental > Aquatic > Marine > Strait...
ATTCGGACTACATAGGCGGTCAACTTAAAGCGATGAAGGGATAATGGCTTCTTATAGAATTACCTCGAAACAAGAGGTTAACGACTATTGTAAGAAGATATACGCTAAGGGCTATTCTAAGGGACTTACTACGGGAATACCTCCACTAGACCCTCATTACACTTTTCGCAAAGGAGAGCTTACTATAATGACTGGGTTTGCTAATATAGGTAAGACAACCTCACAACTTTTTCTTATGATTATGTCAGCCAAACTATACGGATATAAGTGGCTTATGTATTGTCCTGAGAACGAACCTGTAGGTGACCTTATGATAGATATAGCTGAGATGTATTGTGGTAAGACAGCCGATAAAGACTTTAACGATAGAGTAAATCAGGTTGATTTTTTGCACGCTATTAATTGGGCATACGAACACTTTACGGTTCTTACGTTTGATGAAACACCAACCGTAGAAGATGTGTTAGGAGCGTTTCAAGACTATATGCAAGTGACTCCTATCGATGGTGTGTCCTTAGACCCTCTCAACGATTTAAAAGCAGCAGAAAAGCAATCTAAGTACGAATACTATTACGATGCTTTGAGCAACATTAGAAGGTTTATTAAGAAGAACAAAGTTATGTTCTACCTTGTGGTGCATCCAGGAACCGCAGCGAACCGAAGAAGGAACGAAGATGGTACTCGACCTGCCCCGAATATGAGCGATGTAGAGTTTGGTTCTATGTTTGGTAACAGGGCGGATAACTTTATAGTGTTTCATCGTAACCCACAATCGGAACAATGGAATCAAACTGAGGTCCACATACAAAAGGTGAAGTTTCAGAAGTTAGTCGGAGTGCCTACACCCGAAACGAGTCCAATCGCTTTGTATTATAATTATGCGACTCGAAGGTTTAGGTATCTGAACGAGAACGGAAGTCCGTTTGATCCGATAGCTATGGTAGATAATAAAGTAAGAACTAACAACGTATTTTAAAAGTTATGAATATATTAGAACTATTTGCAGGGTCAAGAAGCGTTGGTAAGGTGGCAGAAGATAGAGGTCACGAAGTCTTTAGTGTAGATTTAAAAGATTTTGAAGGTATAAGTTTAGCTAAAGATATTGAGGATTTAATACCTTCTGATATACCTTTTAAACCTGATATGATTTGGGCAAGTCCGCCTTGTACCACTTACTCTATGGCAGCAATAAGTCACCATAGACCTAATGGTAAAAATAAATCAGATTTTGCATTTAAGAGTGATAACTTGGTTAGGAATACTTTAAAGATAATTAACTATTTTGATTGTATTTATTACATAGAAAACCCAAGAGCAACATTAAGAAAACAACCTTTTATGCAAGGAATACCAAGAACAACTATTTGGTATTGTACATATGGAGCAATAACAGCCAAACCAACCGACATTTGGACTAACAATATTTATTCTATATTTAATCAAACAGGTTGGCAACCAAGACCTGAATGTTTCAATGGTAATAAAAACTGTCACCACGAAGCAGCTCCAAGAGGTAGTCGTACTGGTGTACAAGGCATCAAGGGTAATTACAATAGGTCTAAAATACCTTATGAATTATGTAAAGAAATAATTATAGCAACAGAAAATAAGATATTATGCCCGATGAATTAACGATAAAAGCAATTAACCTATTGCGAGAACAAGACCCTAACCTTGACGAAATTCAAAGTATGGATAAGTTTATCGCACACCAAGGCGAGGTGCTTAAGATGAGAGAGCAATACGTTGAGTACGCTAATCATCCCCAAGCCGAAACGCTAAGAAAAAGGTTAAGCGTATTAGAGGATAGTGCGGTTGCATTTACTTGGATTTATACGATGATGATGTCTTATAAGAGAGAAGCGGTCTTAGCCAGGGCGAACGAGTTTGAGATGGCTAATGCGGTGATTGAGTTGAAGGAAGAATTAAACATACTAAATAAACTCAATAGCGATGACTAAAAAAGAATACGAAGTATTAGACAGGTGGGCAGATCGTTTCGATGTAACCTACACACCAACGGATAGTGACACATCGTTTTGGGACTTCACTTACAAACGAAACGATAAGAAGTATTATTGTGAGATGAAGCAACGTAACTTTACCTTGGACTATGCTATGGAGAAGTACACTGAGGGGTTATTGCTAGAAGCTCACAAGTACGAACGCATTTTACGTAGGACCAAGAACGAGAAGTCCGCACAAGGTCTTTACTTTAATTTTTTTAGTGACGATAAGGCGTTAGTGTTCAACCTTAACAAGATTAAAATAGATAAGTGGATATGGCGAACTATGCCTGAAACTACTGATTTTACAAAAAGAAAATTTGTTTACAAATATGTTACGTTTCTTGACTACAGTAAAGGAAAATTGTTTTATATTTGAGTATTCTGCTATTCTTTCATCATTATAGCGTTTTTAGTTTCTAGGTAGAAAAGGGTTTAATCTTAATTGGTTATTCCCTTTTTTTTATTTACATTTGTTGAAATTAAAAGTTATAAATGAAGAGATTACAACTTATTAACAGGTATTAACAAAAGGTAAAAGGTATTGAGTACGTTACGCCACAATTGTGTGGAAAGTAGTGGCCTAGGATAACACGAAGGATAACTACTAATACCAAGTATACGACGGTATACATACCTTTTGTTTTTATTTACATATATTGAAACTAAAAACTAAAAGTTATGAATGAAGAGATTGCAAGATTATTAAAGCAGAACGCATCTAACGTAGCCAATTCGGGTACAGGTAGTCGATTAGACATAGGCGATGATAAGGCGGTAGCTAGAGCCTGGAGCTTAATACAAATAAAGATTAAAGCTATAGACCCTGAGTTTTACGAAATAATTAAGGAAAGATGAGCAAGATAGAATATAGAGTTTGTGCTAAGATTACGCAACGTGCTGCGTTAGGCAAAAAGAAATATGGTACTACGATGGAGCGTGACGATTTAACGCCCTTAGATTGGCTTAAACACGCTCAGGAAGAAGCAATGGACTTGGCTGTGTACCTTGAGAAGTTGATACAAGAATTAGAAGAATTAAAAAAGGGAGCTAAATAGCTCCTTTTCTCTTTTTGTTACGATCCACACGCTTCGCAATCGTCATCGTCAATGCCACACGTTTCGGGTTGGTCCTGGTCGGTTAAATCGACTATCCAACTATCCCAAGTTTGTCTAGCAACCTCTTCGTTGCGTTTCTTTTCTTCTTCGTCCATTTTGTTATTTCTTTTTTTCGTTTATCCATTCTATTGGAACTACTTTATCAGCCCACTTAATGTTATTCTTATCGCACCATTTAGAGTAGGTCGTCTTACTTCCTTTAAACAACTTGTTTGTGTGTCGTTGAAAGACCATACGAATATCCTTGTCGGGATGCTGTGCTATAACTAGCAGCATTTTCTTCCTATCTGCGGTGCTAAAACGACCTTTTAACTCTAAGATGATACCATTCGGTAAAATAACGTCAGGAGTATATTTACGTTGCTCGGAAACCTCATAGTGCAAATTAACAGTTTCATACTCAAATGATACATTCTGCTCGTCAAGTTTACCGCACACAACCTTTTCATAGTTACTCCTGAACCTGTGGATTGTTTTCTTCATAAGTCTTTTTGTTGTGGCACGAGTGACAAAGCGATTGTATGTTGTTATGGCTTAGTTTAGCTCCTCCTTGTTTGATTGGTTTAATGTGATCGACTACATCAGCAGGTACAACTTTACCTTCCTCTTCACAATGTAAGCACAAAGGGTTCTGATTTATCCACCAACCTCTAAGTCTACGCCAAGGAGCTTGACGATAAAACGAAGTGTCACCACCCCAAGACTTATTTTTGTCTACGGGCTTAACTCTTCCTCGACCTTTAGGTAATGTAGGCATCTGTTAAACTATAATTAATTCAAGTCCGTTTCCTTCGGTTGCTTCCAGTAACTCATTGAGAGTTCGCTTTGATGAAGTAATATCCAACAAGGAATCCCCGTTGACCTGTCCAAAGCTAGAGCCAACAAGAATACACCCTCTTGTGTCGGTATTATAGTTTCCTTGATGAATAAGAATGTATCTTCGATTTCGAACATTATGCAATATAAGATGTTTTTTGTACTTATCTGAGGTTCTGTGAGAAACTTTATACACACCTTTAGGAACGCAACTCACGTTAGTTTCATTATCCTTCCAAGGTAGCTCCAATGTCTTACACTCAAAAACTTTTTTAAGCCCCTTAAACAGCGTTAAATGACCTAAGGTTTGTTTACCGTCATCGTCAAGTCTAGTTAGTATCGCTTTCATTTTTACCTTTTAATCTTTTCTATTGACCTACCTGCAAAGTAAGCAGCGTAAACAGTTATAAGAAGAGTTTGATATATTGGTTTGTAAGCAGCATCAATAGTGAAACCACCTATGTTGCCATCAAGAAAAGAAAGTAACACTAAGATAAGCGTAAGGAATATAAGCACCAAAGGTCGAATGTTCTTAGACAACCAATTATCCGCTTTCATATCCGCTTCCCACCTACGACTAACTTGCTCTTGAGCGTCTGACTCAGCTTTAACTAGCAAATCTTTCATCGCTTGTTTAGCGGCTAACTTCTCTTCCTTAGATGTGCTTAGGTTGTCTAAAATCTCCCCGACCGACTTAATTACATTACCACCAAGTATATCAACTAATTTACTCATACTTTCTTGTTTTTCTTGTACGCTACATAGAAATTAAATAGTGTATAAGCGATACCCAGGAGTAGGGCAGCGAACCTTAACGCTGCTTCTACCTCTGTGAAACTTAACCCTATAGCCGTACCATTGACCGCTATGTTTTTGATTGAATCGCTATCCATTAGTTATAGAGTTTTAGATGTTATCTATATCGTTTGCGTTATCTCGAATAAACTTAGCCGCTTCGGATCGAGTCATCAAGCAATTTTTCGGATAGGCTTTATTCTTACCTAGCTTAAGTAAAGCGGATAGCTCTCCATCTAACCAACTTGCTTCGAGTTCGATTATATAAAATTTAGCGTTTCCGATTTTAACCATTGGGTTAGCACCGAACTTTCTGCGGTTGTACTCTCCAAGCTCTTTAAAGGTTGGATGAATAACTCCGTTCTGGATACCCTCTTCATCGTACTCAGGTATTCCGTAAGTAGCTATTAATTCTGTTGGTATTAGTTTATTAAAAGTTGTGTTATCTAAACACATATATACATTTCCTCTCATAATTAATTTGTATGTGCAGATAAACCTGCGTTATAATTGTTTTCTATTTCGTCTGATGTTAATGCTCTGTCGTAAAATCTTACATCGCTAACAATACCATTGTAAAACCTATTTACGTTAGTGTCTTTACCTATAAATTTAACAGAACTTTGGGATGTTACACTGCCTGTATCAACTGCTGTATCATTTTGCAAAGTAGAATCTATATACAATTTACAATTCCCACTACCATCTCTTGTACCAACAACGTGATACCAATCATCTGATACAAAATTACTATTTGCTTCACAAAGAGAATTACTTGCATAAAACCTTATTTTTGTGCTTGACAATAATATACCGGCACTTCCATCAGCTGCTGAATCTCCACCAAAACTTACTGCTGTGTTTGTTCCTGTTGAATTTTGTTGTACAAATTTAGCAGTTAGCCAACATTCCATTGTAAAAGCACCTGTACCAAAATCTAAATCAGTATCATCAGCCACTTCAGCATAACCACTTCCATCTAAATTAAACGAGTTCAATCTATCTCGAACTGCGTTACCTAAGATGTCTTGTGATGTGTTGTTTGGGTTAGGTATTAAAATTATCTCATCTGCCACAGGTGTACTTTTCGCCCAATTCATCATACCTAGTTGAGGTATTCTTGGTTGAGCAGGTTCGTATGTAGCACCATTTATAGTACCATTATTACCCTCTCCTGAACTATCATAAGTTAATAAACCTGCACCCTCACTCATAGCCCAATATGCCTTTAAATTAGATAAAGCTATTGTAGTATTATCACTATCAGTTACTAAGTTTTGAGGGTTTGCGTAATCGTATGCGATGTCATCATTAAGCCAAGCCTTATTATAAACTTGGAAGTCAGACAAAAGACCATCGTACCATTTTGGGAAAGTTTCTGGAGTATATCTTGCTCCAATATGAGCAGTAGTTGGAGAGGAAAAATCATATGTAGAAATTGTTTTATCTGTACCCAATTGCACACCATCAACAAAGCATTTTGCAATCGTTCCTTTTACTGTTAAAACTATCCTTACCCATTGGTCTTGTGGAGGATCGCCAAAATCTTGCCAACCACCACTATAAACTGCTAGCTTTTGACTAGCTTGCCCAAACCCAAGTATAAACCTAGTTGTAGATGATTGAAAATCGAAAAAATAATCTGCTCTTGCATTATCTCTAATGTATGCCCAAAAAGCAAAAGTAGCATTATTACCACTCATAGAGAAGCCACTTATATCAACCCAATCTTCTGTACCATCAAAATCTAGAGCCTTACCTGTAAACAACTCGCCTACATTATTGTTGCCCGATTTGTCAGGTGTGATTTGGGTTATTTCTTTTACGGAAAAATCAGTTACAAATATATTATCTGCAGAGTAAACTCTAATTATATTATTAACTTGAGTTGCAGTAAAATTTAAAGTCAAATAATTAATTTCATCTGCTAATATTTCTCCACTTGAACTTAAAAGTTGAGCTACACTTGCAGTATCTGTATTATTTCTTATTTGAAAAGATGTATTTGAAAGTGTAGTATCGCCAACAGAATTTAATGTAACACTTGCAACATAATGTTTTCCAACAATTAAATTAGAAAATGTTTGTTTTATTATACCACCTGCTCCTGTATGTGTAGCTTTATTGTTTGCCTCATCTATATCCCAACCTGTACCCTCAGTCCAATCAGAATCAGTAGAAAAATCTCCATTAACAACTTCCTCTCTACCTAATGTTTCGCTCGTTTCAAATCCAAGCCACATCTTTAAGTTGGTTGTGATTACCTGAGCCGCTTCGCCCAGGCTTCGGATTGCCCCGATTACGTTTGTAAAACTTATTATCATAATTTAAACGTTTTAAATTAGATTAATATAAAGCTACTATACCCGATGCTACCGTTCCTGTTGTGCCTGCTGCAAATACTTTTTTAACTTGGACAGCTAAAACTGATCCACTTGCTAAATTTCTAAACTCTAATGTGTCACCTGATATAGTGGTTACTTTTAAGTCACCTCCTACACCGATGTATAACACACCGCCTGATATAGCCAATGTTACATCTGATGAAGAAACATCTACTGCGACTGCTTTAATTGCTTGTTGCGTTACTTTGTTAGTTGGAATGAATCCCATAATTTTAGTTTTTATTAGTTGTTATTAATTGATTGTTTAAAATTGTAAAAAGGTAGTGAGAGAAACTAGGCGAAAAAGGTAGCGAAAACCTAACCCCCTCACCCCTTTTAGTTTACTTTTACTATACCTCTATCGTTCCAAAGGTCGCCTCGATTTAAACCTCTGTTAGACGTTGGTAACGTGCTTCCACTTAAAGTGTCCATAGTAGGAGTATCGCCTTTATCTCCTTTCTTCCCATTCGCACCTTTCAATCCTTGGTCGCCCTTATCGCCTTTATCTCCCTTTGGTCCTTGCGTTCCGCCTGAAATATCTTCTTTTAAATGTCGTCTAAGCTCGTCTATCTCTTCCGATATGTTTTGTAACTGAAGATAAACTATACCTAACTGAGCAAAAGAACCTCTATCTTGTATGTGTTCTCCGTTTGCAAACTTAGTTTCTAACTCAGTTATCTTAGTGTCATCAACTTTGTCTTTACCATCACCTGTCTTAGTAAATATAGTCTTATTTTTTTTGTCTTGTAGTGCCATATCTTAGGGTTGTGCTGGTGGTTGTGTATTGTATTGTAAAACGATTGTCATCGATGTATTTTGAATTTGAGATGTATCTTCCCTAGATATAGATATAATATCTCCTTTAGTGAAAGTCCAATTACTAGGACAATCAACCTCAAATGTAGTTGTATATGAAGAAACACCTAAAGCATCGCCAATTCTAGTAGTTGAATCTCCATCTTTATAAAACCTTAATGTAGATGTTCTACTTCCTGTATGAGAATTATAATTAAGTATTTTTTTAACAAAACCATTGTAAGGAACTGTAAACATTAATTGATAATCAGAAGAACTAAGAGTATTACTAGATGCAATAGAAGCACCCGATAAAGGTATATAAGTTTCACTTGTATTAGCATCGTGATAGTGAGCTGTCCGAATGTCAAGTACGTTTTCCGCTTTTACATTGGTTAGGTCACCCTCTAATATAGATATAGTAGAACCTTCAGGTATAGGGTATTCAGGTGTAATTGAATTTATATTTATACCATTTGAGCCTTTTGCTTGCTCTCCATTAACAACTACGACTAAAGTTCTATTATTATTTTGAGATGTAATTATTAACTTTTGATTATCATAAACCCTACCTAAAATATTTGAACTTGTTTGTAGTTTATTTATAGGTGAATTAGGTGTTATATCTACGTCTATAGTACCTAAAGCATTTACGCTTTTTATGTTATTATCGCTAGATATTATGTTACCTATAGATGAATTGTTAATATCAGGTAAAGAAGGACTTAACGCAGGTACACTTGAATCATCTTCTGTAAACGTAACACTAGATGAATTTGCTTTAAACCACTCGCCACTCATCGTTTCACTTTGAGCCTTAAAAGTACCCCCTAAAAAAGTGTAATAATTAAAGTCTGTATTATTGTTTATAGAGTATTGAATTAATTTAGTAGGTGATATATCAGGACTAAATACATCCGCTTGCAATATCTCTAACGGTTCGGCTTGCAAATCAAGATATTGATTACACAATAATTGAGTTGGGTTTATATAACCTCCTGAATTACCTACTCTAAAACCTGTGTTTGCTGACTCAGCTACTCCATCAGAATTTAAGTATTGAATGTTTTTTACTTGTGCTGGTTCAGTTCCTGAAGAACCAATTAATAAATCTTCAAACTCAAACGATTCTTCTGCAACCACATTAGATTGACTTGCTACATAAATAATACCCTCTTCTTCATCGTTTACAGATATACTGTCTATATCGGTTATGTTTGAAAAAATAAAAGGGTTTTGGTTTGGATAAACCGTAAATCTTGCTTCATTTCCTGCGTATGGATTTGTTGATGGTGAAAATGGCTGTATTATTTCTTGACCTGATTGTAGTTTATAAGTATAATATTGATTTTGAGCTGCTGTTAATTTACAAAAAACTTGACCTGTAATTGGAGGTAAATCAGCTTCTTTAGTTAAATTAAATAAAGTTGTAAAATGTATTGAACCAGGAATTAATGGTGTATATGAATTACAAGGTGAAGTTGAACTATCACTTGAATTAAAAGTTGAAATTAATAAAGGGTCACTACTTATAGTACCTGCGTTATAACCAACACCTACCAAATTAGTAGGTTCTGAATCTACCCAATGATACCTAGGACTATCAGGGTTGTGTGTTAACCAATAAGTATTTGAACCATCACTAATTCTTATTTGCCAATAAAATCTAGTGTAAAAATATCTTTTCTTTAATTGTTGTCCTGAAGTAAGGTTTGCGTTTACTATAGCTGAACTTAAATTTTCATCATTATAAAGATTAAGAGATATATTTAAGTGAGCCGATTCGGGAGCGTTTGGATCGGTTTGAAGATTCCCTACAAAAGTGTAATTAGTATAATCTACGTTTGGGTGAATTATAACATTAGCTTGACCGTTTTCAAATTTAGCTTGAACGCTTTTATAAGGAGGTTCGTAAGTAAAAGTAGAACCACCCATACAAACACCTTTGTTAGCATTTAAAGTTCCATCTAACGTAAGTAATTCATTTGATTGTAATAAATTCGTTTGTCTATTATCACCCTCTTGATATTCATAGTATTTTATATTACCATCTAAATTGTTTTTATAAAAGTTAGGTTGTATAAATTTATACCTACCTTCAGAAAGAGTACCAACAGTATTAAATACTTTTAAAGACTCATTTAAAACATCGTACTTTAAATATCTATCAGGGAATTTTTCAGGATTTGTTACAAAAGGTAATTTAGCTATTCTGTACAAATAAAACGGATCGTCTGAATTGTGAGCATCTCCATTTCTCCACCAATTTATTGAGTTTTGAAACCAATAGTTATTAGTTGGGCAAGGTGCTGAATCAGTTACTAAAGTTTTTACTAAAGAAATATCAGTTAAACTAAAGTTAATAGAACCTGATATAGGAGTTGGTAAAATTCTTAATTGATTTGCATTAACTAAAGAAGCTCCTTTGATAACATAATTACCATTAGAGTAAAATTGATAATCTCCTTGAGATGTGCCTAGTAAAAATTGTAAACTTTGATTTCTAAAAGATAAAGACACAGATTCATTTTCTCCTAAGTCTTGAATTGTAAATGATATAGAAATATCTTCTCCTGACGTTACGCTAATACCTCCAGTTGATGAATTTAAGTAAATAGGAGAAGCCCCTGTAAAATTCATTTTACCTAAACCTGAATCTAAAGACCAAGCCGAGCCAAAAGTCCAACCTGTAGTATCTACTAAGAAACTACCATTTTCTACTTCTTCTGCTTCTACATTATAAACACCTGCGTCATCTCCAAAGTCTTTAATGTGTTCGTTTATAGTAAAAGAAGATGAAAATTCATCACTAGGTATAGCCGATTCTGCTTGCTTTGAGTAAGTACCTATCGAGTCAGTTGCTATAATGCTAGATCCGTAAGGATATGGTGTGTTTTGAAACGTAGAGAAAGAAGGGTGTACCCAACCAAACCACCAAATATTATCTCTTGATATAGAGTTCTTATATACTCTAATATAATACTCTCTATCTCCCTTTTCTAAAATGTCGTAAAGTAACGCTTCGTCTGTATCGTTTTGTACTATAAAGTTTAAAACGCACTCAGAATTTATAAACCTCCTATTCCTAGTTCCACCTGAGCCAGTATATTTACAAGTAAACCCTTCTCCTTCTAAATCCATAGAAATAGGGTCACCTGTGTAATCTTTCTTCCAAAGTTGAACGTGCCAAGTCGTACCCGCTTGACCTAATATTCTTGTTTCTCTTAACTTACCGTAAGTTGCCATAAACTACCTTCTTTCTTTTCTTCTGTTAGCTCTATCAAACACTATCAATAAATCATCACCTGTTATTCGCACATCAGGTATAACCGTACCACCTCCGCCTAAAGCGTGGTTAGGTATAATCGTTCCGCTTGAACCTGGTACGAATAGCTCAGGTCCTCTTTCACCTACTAGACTCATCTTACCTACAGGTGGTTGACCTCCGTTTGCGAAAGCTCCACCCATCATTCCTTGTAATATATTACTAAATCCTGCCCCTTTTTTGAATATACCTCCTGAAGCCATCGCTCTACCACCTAGACCTGTAATGCTTAATAGGGCAGCTAGTACAGCAGCTTTAATTACCATAGCAGCAATTTGCTTACCTAAATCTACAAAAATTTGACCTAAACCTTCTAGTAAATTACCACCACTTACAAGTACACTTGCAAAAGAATCAGCAAAACTTGTAGCTATACTTAGCCCAAATTGATTCATTGCGTTAGACCACTCTTGAGTTTTTACTTTAGCTGCTTCTAATTGTATTAAATATTGTTCGTACTCTTCGCTAAAATCAAAAGGTGATTTAACGAATTGTTCTTTATCATCGCCACTTTCTGTAGGTGTAGATGTTCCACCTCCACCTGTATTTCCAAATATGTTAGGTAACTCTATGTTAAGGTTTTTCATTCCATCTTTAATGGAATCCATCACGTTACCAAACTCGTGTTCGTAATCTTTTGTTTCTACTTTTAAATCTTCAAGACTATCTGCTAACTCATCAAATGGGTTATACACTTTGGCTTCTATACCTAAAAAATCGTATAAGCCTTGAGCTCCTTTTAATATTACACTAAAAGGATTGTATTTTAATGTCCATTGAAGAACTTTTATAATGGCGTTACGCCACCAACTCCAATCACCTAATCTTTCAGCAAATGCTTCCCAATTATCTATTATATATTTTAAAGCAATAGGTAGTACCACTAAAGCAGCAATAGCTAACCCAATAGGGCTTACTAAAAACGCAATAGCACTAGATAAAAACCCAAAAGCTGATGTTGCTCCTGCTACTATCAGTAAAAGAGGACCTATAGCGGCTGCAATACCCGCTACGGTTATTATAGTTTTTTTAGTTTCACCATCTAAACTTGTAAATTTTTGAGTTAATTCTGTTAACTTTTTTACAATAGGAAGAATAGCCTCAGAAAGTATAGCCCCAAACTCTATTCTTAATGTTTCAAGAGCCGAACTTAATTTAGCTAGTTTAGCCGCAGCAGTTTGAGATCTCTTATCTGCCATTTCTTTAAGGGCAGATGAATTGGTTTTATACTCCTTTGTAAGTTCTTTTGTTTTATCTCTATTTTTAGATAATATTAGTAGTTGTTTACTAAAGTTTTTACCTACTATTGCTGTTGCTCTATCTAAGCCCATTTGACCTTCAGATAACATATCTAAAGTGTCAGATAAACTAATACCTTTTTCTTTTAGGGTAATAAATAAAGAGTTAAGACCTGTACCTGCTTTGGATGCTTTAATACCGCTATCCATAAGGACACCCATCATAGCAGATAACTCTTCTAAGTCTACTCCTACTGCACTTGCAGAAGCACCTGCGTTAGCAAATGCTGTACTAAATGTGCTTAATTTTATAGAAGAATTTGCTGAAGCTAAAGCTAGTGTGTTTGCTACCGATGCGGCTTCAGACGAATCTTTACCAAAAGCTCTTATTGAAGCTCCTACTACATCAGCGGCTAAGGTTAAATCTTCACCTGTAGCCAAAGATAAATCTAATACGGATTGCTCCATATTTTTAATAGCTTCAGGATCAAAACCTTTACGACCTAAAGTAAGTTGTAATGCAGCGACTTGAGTTGCAGAAAATTCAGTTGTAGCACCTAATCGCTTTGCTTCTGCTGTAAGCATTTTCAGTTCCTCGGTAGTAGCATTTGTAACTACACCGACCTTACTCATACCACTTTCAAACTGAACGAATGTGTCCATAGCGGACTTACCAAAAGCGGCTAGAGGTCCTGTAACACTAAAAGAAAGTAAAGAACCCATACGAGCTGCACCCGAAGCGAATTTAGCTAAACTCTTGTTAGCTTTACCCATCCCCTTTTCTAACCCTTTAATGTTAGCTGCGACAATTATCGAGATGGTCTTTACTGATACACCCATTTAACTATTTTTTTTAAGTAATACTTTTTTGTGAAGAGCCACATCTTTTGCTATTTGCTCAGGTGTAGCTATAGTAACTTTTTTTCTTCTTTTTATATTATCCCAAGGAAGAGGTAATATTTCTTTTGCCTTTAATTTCTTCTTAGAGTGTGGCGACAAACAACCTAACAATATTATTCTAGTTTGTTCCCATTGGTTCTGAGAGAGTTGTTCCTGGTGCGATTTAAAGCCTTCTAGTCGATTATTAAAAGAACGTGGGGTTAAACTATATAATTCATCATAACCTAACCCCATCATTCCTAAACCGATTTGCTCTAATTTATCCCAGTCAATATCTCCTTCGTCAGAATCTATCTCCTCTCCCTCAACTACTTTCCCTCGCCTTGAGGTTGGTCAAGTTGGAACGCTTCAAAGATTTCGTTAATCTTAGTAAAATCTTCATTATCTAACCATTCTTCAATGTCAGAAATTTTATAAGAAAACTTCTCTCCTTGTTTTTTAGCACCATATTTAAATCCAAAATAAGCAATAACACCTATGTGTTCTATCTCTGTACCTAACTGATTTAATTCGTTAAGTTTTAAACCTAATTTATTACAGATTGCTTTTAAACATAAATAACTAAATCTGATTGGTCGCTTCTGACCGCCTAATTCTACCTTTTTCATTTTTGTGTTTGTTTTAAATTATTAAACTTCTACTTGAGTTAAAGTCGATGAACCTGTAAGAGATATTGAGAAAGTTGCGTTTTCTTCTACACCTGCATCAACAGAAATACTTGTTAAGAACGCATTACCTGAATAAGTATCTCCTGAGTCACCTACAGTAAATACAACTGCAACAGAATCCCCATCAGCGTCAGTTAGTAAAGTAAATAAATCTCCTAAAGAAGCATCGGTTGCTGCTATATCAACAAAAGCATCTCCACTCATTTCCCAAGACATAAGTCCTGCTAAGTTTTCTTGCCACCCTTGACTTTGTTTTGTTGTTGAATCTCTTAAATCTCTATTTATAGAAAAAGAAGCTGAGGTTGCGTGAGCCATCACTTCACCTGCTACAGATAGAGTTACGTTTGTTGCATTTTGAATTGCCATTTTTATTTAGTTTTTGATTATTAAACAATTAAATATTACGTTTTTGTAGAACTTTTCAGGTGACTTAAAATACTCATCATCTAGGGTTTCAAACCTAAACTTAGCGGTATAAGTCACACCATCTTCGGTGTAGTCCACCTCGTACAAATCTAAGGCTTCTACTACTGCCTTAGCTTGACTATATGTTGTTAAATAAACGTCAGCGAAACAAGCTATCCGAATCGATACGTCACAAGAGTTCAACGAACTGCCTTTACTCATAAAGTTGCTTACGTTGGTTATCTCGAACGTGGTCGAAGGATATGTTACACCTTGCGGTATAATCACAGGAAAGACTCTATTACTACCACCATTAGCTGTTGTGAAAGCTGATGTAGCGTTGAGTTTTGTTATTATTTCTTTTCCTATATCTTGAAACATACGTCTATTTAAATCCTGCTTTTTTAAACATTTTATCTAACATCTTAGATATATCTCTTTCGGCTGTTGCTGAAATATCTTGACCTTTTTGATCTATAACCTCTTTATAAAAATCAGGTTGGTTTTGTATTCTACCTGTAGATTTACCGCTTTTATGCTTTCGTTCCTTTGTACCATTAAGCAACATCGCAGGTAAATTTCTACTTTTTTTACCATTGACCCAAGTTTGGTTAAGGTGTTTTAACCTTGTTCCAACAAATAAGCCAGGTTTCTTAGACTTTCTTGCTGTAATGATACCAATCGAATCTGCTATAGATTTACCAACCGTTTGTTTTTTAGTGGTTGCATCGTATCTTTGTCCAGGTACTTTATTCTTAGTCCTGTGCTTATATTTCATTTTAAGAGCCTTTACTGCTTTCTGTGCAGCAGGTCTTAGTGCTTTGTTTATCAAGCTACGAGAACTCTTCTCAGTTTCGCCTAATTTCTTTAGAGATTTCTTAACATCTTCAATACCTTTAACTTGAATAAGTTGGCTCTTACTTATAGTAGGTTTAGCCATCTATACAGGTGATTCAGTTGGTAAATCCTCGCTTACGAATATCTCTATAAATTCTTTTCTTGGGTCAATTACGTACCCAATAATATCTAAATCGTTGGTTGTTCCTACCTCTCTTAAAACCCAATTAGATTTTATGTTTTCTGTTTCCGAAGAATATCGGATCGTGTACACAAACCTAGAGTAAGATTGTAGCTCGTTACCTTCGAACTTCTCCTCGACATCACGAAGAGATTTAACATTTTTATTAGCCCACATAGTATGAACGGTTGCGTAAGTATTAGTCACACCGCCAAATTCATCTTGTGAAGCTGAAAGGTCCCTTAACTCTACTCGAATGTTAAAGTCACCTGCTTTTATTTGACTTATAAACGCCATCTAGTGATAACACTTATAAGGTTGTAATAATATTTGAGAAGCCATAGGAAACTGACGCTTTCTATCTTCTCTGAAGTAATACATATCAGCTACAATTAACTTGATAGCTTGTTTAATCGCTTCAGGCACATCTGAACTACCCGTACCATATCCTGTGTTGAACCAAAAGTAAAACGTATTAGCCGCATTATCCTTAAGCGTAGTGCCTGGAAAGTCCGAACTAAGGTAAACTAAGGAAGGGTTAGAGAAAGCGTCTATATACGCCTTATCTGAGCTTTGAGCAGCTCCATTCTCATCTACCCAATTAATAGGTTTCTCTACAGGGTCAGCGTTAGTATGTAAAGTACAATTAGGAAATATTAACGAAGCCTTATTTACTTGCTCGTTAAAGTAAAGTTTGTATTGGTGTGTTATGAAGTGGCGATTACAATAGTTCTCAGCCATATCAGTAGCAGCATCTATATAGTAACCCAACAATGTATCTTCATCGCTAGAATCAATACGCAACTGAGCCTTAATATCGTCAACCGACACCACCTTAGTAGCAGGGTTATCGACTAAAACTAAATCGCCTTGTTTGTTATCGTTTGGGTCTAAGTACATAGATTAAAAGTGAAAAAGGTTAAAAAAGGGAAGCCCCGAAGGACTCCCTTTAATTAAAAACTATTTATTAAGCTAACACAGAAGTTGCTTTAACAAATCCTGCTCCATCAGAAACACCCCAGTCCATATATTGGTTAAGTACCAATCTAGTTTGACCGTTGATTGCTACCGAGTAAGGATCTACCATAATGTCTAGTCCACCGAACATTCCCATATATAATTTAGAGAAGTCACCGAAGAAGAAATCTGCTGATACACCTGCATCTTTAGTACAACCATTAGTGAAGAACGTAGGGTAACCGTTAATTAAAGAACCTTGCATACCCGCATTTACTGCTGCTACTTGAGCTGATTGCTTAAGTTGAGCCATTAAAGCAGGAGAAGCTACATAAGCTAAGTTTCCTTCAAGACCACCTGCTTCTGCTAAAGTTTGCTCTGCTGTAACAAAGTCTAACATAATAGAAGCTAAGGGAGAGAAAGCTGCTTCAGTAAATGAACCTGTTGTCATTTGACCCAAAGAATGTGGTACTCCTGATGCACTATCAGCCGTAGCAAATAAAGTTGCGTCTATATACTGAGCAGTTGCACGACCTAAGTCACGAATGATAGCTTGTTCTGCACTAGCTCCGTTTTGTAGCAATAATTGCTTAGAGATGTTTACATAAGAAGCTAATCTTTTAGGCTCTAAATTCACGCTATCAAAGTTATCTCCACCATCTGCTGCTGCTGCAACCTCACCTTTCCAAGCTACTGTAGAGTGACCCGATACAGGAATAGTCGTGTTAGCACTTAAACCTGTTAAGATGTTTGCACCTACTCTGTTAAATACAGATGCTTCTCTCATCGCATCAGCAAAACCTAATACATTTTTAGGAGCGATACCTGAAGTACCTTGTGTTACATCAGCACGAGTTTCCAACATAAATGAAGGAATACCTAAACCATCTATTGAACGACCTGCTGAACGAGCTTCGTTTACAGCTTCTTCGTGCATTTCACGCTCTACTCCATCTAACTTTCCGTTAGTGAAGTCGTTAATTGCCTTAAAGAAAGAGAAATCTCTAACTTCTTTTGGCTCATTCGATACTGGTGCTACTACTTTAGAAGCAATCTCAGCGTTTAATTTTTCTTGTCTTTCGATCATTTCGATAGATTTTTTTAGTTCGTCTATTTTAGACATTTTTTCATCGTAAGATACTTGCTCTTCAGAAGTAAAGTTACGAGTTTCGTTTTTGCAAAGTTCAAGCATTTCGTTAGCTTCTGTGATGAAACCTGCTCTTTCTTGCTTTAATTCAACTGAATTTTTCATTTGTTTTAAAGTTTGCTTTTGAGTTTTAACTCATTAGTTAATAAATTAATATTCGAAAGGTCTATAACCTCTTCCTCTTTAACCTCTTCGGTTTCGTTGTTAAACTCTTCCAAAGAACGTAAAGCTACATCAGTATTGGAGTAAGCCCCAACACCAACAATCGAAACATCAAACAACCTTCCGATCTTATTGATATTTCTCTTTGCTACATCACCATCTTTACTCCACTCGTCATCCTCTACCGTAAAGGCAAACGAAGATTCATAAAGTAAACCTCTACGCATTAGTTCAGCGACATCTCGCCCAACCGATGTGTTAGGTAACGTACCATCGTATCTTAAACCTAAATCATCTACAGACAATTTAAGCGTACCACCGTGATTTCTATCTAAGATAGCGTTCATATCGTGGTTAAATGTTAAAATTACATTGTCATCTAATCTACCATCAAACGCACCTCTTGAGATAACTTCTCTGAAGCCTAAATCTCTGCTTTCGTGGTCGAACAAAGAAGCGTAACCTGTCACTTTGATTTCGTCAGAATCTTCTTCCATACGAACTTCAAGTGGCTTAGAATACACTCTGATTTCTTTATTATCTTTCATATCTAAACTATTTTTTTCTTCGTTACGTTTAATCTCTTTTACCTTTTTCCTAGACCAACTGAATCCTGAGTCACCGCCCCATAAAGCCCAAGCTATTCTACCCGCACTTGGATAACCCTTTTCTCCTGGATTAAAACCTTCAGCTTTCTTATCAACTTCGTGTCGGCTAAAGAAACTAAACATTCTTTTAATTGTAGATATAGATAAATTTCCGTTTATTATATCTCTTGCTCTTGATACTCCTACCTCAGTACCACCTCTTCCGTGTTCCTTTCTCCAATCTAGCCCTTTACGAGCTTCGGACTTCATTCCGCTTGTAGGAGTTGTATTTATATCTTTTAAAGCCATTATTTGCTTTTTACTACTCGTTTAGTGTCCTCTCCTAGTTTATCTAAAGGCATCATATTCGATTGCATATAGACCTTTTCGCTTTCTCCACCCATCGGGTTCATATCCTCAAACGAACGTACCTCATCAGGCGATAATACACCGATGTTTACTAATGTTCTATAGTAGTCAGCTCTTGACTTAGAATCACCTCTTAGCAAAGCGTTAAGATTAAACTTAAAGTATTGTGTACTTTGCTTTTTAAACGGAATTAGTTTAGAGTTCAACTCAGTTTCAATTCGCTTAACATAAGGCGTAATAGTGTGAACCACAAAGTCTATTTGCTGTGCTTCTATGTTGTTGTAGCTAGCAGCAGATAAATCATTTATAAGGTGGTTCGGTACTCTAAAAATACGAGCGATTTCACTTATAGAGAATTGTCTTGACTCTAAGAATTGTGCTTGATTGTTCGGTAACATCTTAGGCATAAAGTCCATACCTTCTTCAAGTATAGCTGTCTTACCTGTGTTAGCCGATCCACCGTAGTTGTTAGACCAAGATTCTCTAAGACGCTTAGCTGTTTCGGGCTTGAGAGTCCCTGGGTGTTTAAGAATACCTCCCACAGACGCACCGTTCTTAAAGAATGAACCTGCGTGGTGGTTTAAGGCTAAAGATATTCCTAAAGTATTTGCTTGTGACTCAATAGGCGATTGTCCTTCGATACCATCAAGAGAAATACCTTTACAATGAATCATATCTATTGCGTTTACTCTGCCTGTGTATGGGTAAACGAAATTAGTATTGTTTTGATTTATCTCGTAGTAAACACTTTTACCATCAGGTGACATATAAATATCTACGTCAACGCATTGGATAGGGTGCAATCCAATAGGTAAACCTGCTCCGTTTCTTTCGATGTAAGCGTAGAAGTTTCCATCTAAGCTCAAGTCAACTAGCATACGCTCGAAGAACATAAAAGAATTAAATAAAGGAGAAGGTTGTTTACCTACTAAATCAGTTAAGGGGGAGTTTAATTTTTTCTTTTTGCCAGTTTCAATATCAACCTCGTGTTCCGATATTGGAAGCGAAGCGATTGTTTCTGACAAGACTCTTACGCAAGACCAAACCGCTGCTATTCGCATTGCTTGTTCTTTAGATACGTTTTCGCCTGATTGTGAACCGAAAGTTGGTCCTAGTATAGTCTGTCCGTAAAGACCTCTTTCCTCTTGTTTAAGAGGCTGTTTTCTTTGTGTAAAAAAGTCAAATATTCCCAAATTGTCTTGATTTTATGAAAAACTATACACCTATAAATAGTAAAAACACCTAAAATGTGAACTAATTTTTCGAATTATTTTTGATTTTTTTTAAAGAACGTGCTAAAACCTTATGTATATAGCGGGTACTACACCCTTTAATTTTAGCTATTTCTTGTATTTTTAGCCCATATTCGAACCTTAAATACATAATATCTTTAGCTTTTTGGCTTTCTAATTTAAACACTTCTTCCCAAAGTCGGTCAGGAAGTGAATCGTAATCATCGCTTTTAAGGGGTGTTTTAGGTTGTTTAAGACGATAAGTCGTGTGAAAGGGGCTAGAGGTAGACAAGACTTGATTAACGACCACACGAGCCACGAAATACTCTATTTGATTTGTTTCGTGTAAAGACTCGATAGTTTCACTCATCTGTGAAAGCAAAATAAGATTGATGTCCTGGACTAAGTCGTCTAATAGGTGATAGTCCTTGTTGTTAGCCAAAACACTTGAGCAAATCGCTCTAACACTACCTTGGTGTAGTGTGATTATCTCGCCTTTAGATAAAGAAAATTTCCTTGTCGTCATAACCTGTTCCACTATTTTTGTTTTTCATTGCTTCACTCAAAGCCATTAGACAAGAAACGATACCATCAATCTTATCGTTAGACTTAGCTTTGTTCGGCTTTACGTTACCTGCTGGGTCTTGGGTAAGCACTATGTTTGACATCATCCACCTAAGTACAGGATTTCCTGCGTGACGAATGTTTCCTCCAAGCACTAAAGTTTCGAACTCTTTTGTTGCAGGCGACATAGTCCGATAACCTTGACCAACAGGTATCATTGGACAACCCTCTTCTGTAAGGTCGATTACGATTTGTGAAGCGTTCCATCTATCATAAGCTATCATTTGAATATCGTATATCTCGCTCAAGTCACGTATCTTTTGCTTGATGTAGTTGTAATCGCAAACGTCACCAGGAGTAAAGATTACGTGTCCTTCTCTGTGCCACTTCAGGTAGTCTACTTTATCTCGTTCGGATCGTTTGTAAGCGTTCTCTTCGGGAATAAAGAAAAACGGAATAATATCGTACCCATCGTTGTTGTCAGGGAACATAAGTGATAGACAAGTAATGTCACGAGTCGAGGCTAAATCGAGTCCTGCGTAACAAGGTTTTCCCTCTAATCGCCTTTGGTCTACAGGAACAGCTCCCTCCATCCACTTGTCGTCACTTATAAATCTAGTTTCGTTTGCAACCCATTGGTTAAGGTGAAGTCTACGGAACGTGTTTTCGTAAGAAGGTTCGTTTTTTGCCTTTACCGATTGCTGTTGCATATACTCTTCGGTGATAATCGTACCGAAGCCTGGATTGGCTTTCTTTTGCACCTCAACGTCAAAGATGTCATCGTCTTTATCTGCTTCGTACACAACGCCTAAGAACGAGTCGTCTTGGATAGAACCTTGGATAAGTTTCTTTGAATAGTCGTAAAGCTCTTTACAAATGTGGTCCTTTTGATGACCTGCACCTGCCGTGGTAATACCAAGCATAAGAGGTTCTTTCCTTGCTCCCATAGAAGTAAGTAAAACATCATATAAATCTCTGTTTTTGTGAGAGTGTATCTCATCAAGTAAGCAACAAGATAGGTTTAGTCCGTGCTTAGTGTCTGCGTCTGCTGAGATTACTTTGTAGTACGATCCAACCTTATCGTAAGTGATTGAATCTCTGTAAGTACCTGCTCGTTTTGATAGTTCAGGATTTTGCAAAACCATTTGCTTTGCGATAGAAAACGATAGTCTAGCTTGTTCTTTATCAGCAGCAGCCGATACAATCTCCGCACCCTTCTCTCCATCAGAGAAAAGCATATAGAGGGCTATACCTACCATTAGGTTTGTCTTTCCGTTCTTACGAGGGATAAACACAAAGCATTGGCGAAACTTTCTGAGGTTAGTTTTCTTAGACTTCCAACCGAATAGTGGGCGTATAATATCTTTTTTTTGCCACTCTTCCAAAATAAACTTTTGTCCTGCTAACTCTCCTTTTACGTGCTGACAAAACATTTCGATAAAGTCCACAGCTCTCTTGGCACTCTTCTCATCAAAGTACCACTTAGACTCATCTATGTTTTGTAGGTTATTCATCGTTGTTAAAGAAGTTCTCTATCTTAATGTC
>Ga0181417_1000154_pt1 | contig 22018 bp, 47 predicted proteins | sample 40SPOviralmetaG_FD_130142 | JGI IMG/M metagenome (GOLD analysis project Ga0181417, IMG submission 130142) | Marine viral communities from the oligotrophic San Pedro Time Series (SPOT) site, San Pedro Channel, CA, USA - 40 SPOT_SRF_2013-02-13 | ecosystem: Environmental > Aquatic > Marine > Strait...
AGTGAAAAAGAAAAATGGCTTAACAAGATATGTGATGAAGTTGAAGCGGAATGTTTCAGCGATGACGGCGATTATAGCAGAGAGAGACTGAAGGAAAGATTGCTACGCCACATCGTCTCTTGACATTTCTTTGACACGATCACCCTTGCAAGCCACCCTCCGCTATGTTATATTATATGTATAGAAAGGAGAGAAATCTATGATCAAAGTCGGAAGCATGGTTCAAAGCAAATACTTGATGGGTCGGAGAGCCATGCCCGGAAAACTCGGTTTGGTGATGGAGTTGCGTAACACAGAAGAAGAAGCTGACGCCTTGGCTCATGTATACTATCCAAAGACTCGCACATTTGGCTGGGTTCACACCAAAGACATGAAGGTGGTAGCATGAAGGCAGGAACATTAGTAGCGTTCAGAGGATCGGTTGGTCTTGTTATGGGCGCTTGCAAAAAGCGATGGGCAAAGCCTGCCGATGTGTGGGTGATGTGGACAGATGAATCTAAGCCACGAATCGAGTGTGGTCTAATGCTGGAGGTGTTAAATGCAAGTCGGTGATCTGGTTCGCAATACTTTTAGCGGGAAGGTTGGCATCATCATGGATGAGGCAAAGGTCAACGGACCCTACACAGTGTGGCTCGTACTCGTCAATGGTACGTTAAAGAAGTTTCAGAAGTTTCAAATGGAGTTAGTCAATGCAAGTCGGTGATATTGTTAAACATTTTCTTACCGAGCAGCTTGGTATTGTGATGACGGTAGTGGTAGCCAAGCCTCGCCGTAGCATCGGATCAGTGCATGTGCTGTGGACTACAAAAGGCGAATCTCTATTCGGTCCCGGCAACAAAGAGTGGTGCAGTCCAGAAAGTTTAACTGTCTTGACAACTGCTTGACAAACTTTCTATTGACTTATAGCTGTTTTTGTTATATAATATAGTATATCAAGTAAGGAGAGTTATGCAAGTCGGTGATTTGGTTATATGTGCATCAATGCCGGGTAGACCGGTGGGCTTGATTGTGGAAAGGTCAGCATACGGCTTGCTCAATGTTTTGGTCACTAACCTCAATAAGGTTTGCTGTTTCCAGCCGCAACATTTGGAGGTCATCAATGAAAGTCGGTGATTTAGTAAGAATCAAGTATGATGGAACCGTTGCGCTCGTCGCGCGCATCATCGATGGCGATCATCCGTGGATATATCTCCACACTGGCGAGTCTTTCAGGAGTGATAAGCTGGAGGTGGTCAGTGCTGGGGTGTGATTCGGTAAAAGTCGGAAGCATTGTTAAAAGCAGATACGCCGTCGGCATTGTTATTCAAATGCGTGAGGGTGCCTATGAGGGGCAACCACTTGCTGAAGTGTTCTGGCTCCGTCGCGGCGAGACTCGATGGGTTGAGGCTATAGATATGGAGGTAGTTAGTGAAAGTCGGTGATCTGGTAAAGTGGCGCGGTACTGTCGCGACCATCGTTAAAGAATACAAGCGCGCCGTTCCCGATGGCAACCCCGATGGTGATTGGCGCTATGATCGTAGCTGGGATATTCTGGTGGGTGCTGAAACTATCCGCATTAAACGCCAACTTCCGGTTGTTAACTGTTCTTGACATTTCCTTTACAATAAAACCCTTGCAATCTTCATCCCCCTATGAGATAATACATAGGTAATCAAGGAGGACCACCATGGCCTATCTCACGAAAGACGACCTCGTAATCATCCGAACCAGCGAGGCTACCATTCAAGCGCGTGTCGTTGACATGCAGTTCCGCCGCTTCCGTAGTAGCTGGAAGGATAAGAAGACCGGCGAGACTAAGCGCCGCTGGAAGTCGGTGCCTTACGCTATCTGCGAATGCTTCACTGGCGCGCCTGTAGGCACCGAGTTCCTGATCCCCGGCTACAAGCTGAAGAACGAAACCAAAGACGGTGAAAAGCTGCTGGTGCTGCGAGACAAGTACGCCGCCGAGTTCAACGGTGCATGGGTAAACAAGATGCTTGCCGACAGCAAGGAAAAAAGAGAGAGTGCAAAATGATTGAAGTGGGATCATTACTTAGAATGTGGGGCAATCACAGTAAATGGATTGCTCTTGACGAGATTGCTGATACTGTGTTGGTAGTCAGCCAAAAAACAAATCATAAGATGTGGGCGAACAAAGCTGCATTTGAGGTGATAGGATGAAAGTGTGGATAATGCGCGGGACTTATGAAGCAGAGGCATTTACTTCTGTTCACCTAACCGAGAAGGGCTGCGCGCTGGCGTGTATCGCTGATGTGCTTGAGTTCTTGGGGATTGAAGATGAGGAAACAGCATTGCGGCTCATAAACGAACACTATCCCTTTACAGAGACAGACGGCGAGCAGACCGAAGCAATAGAATGGGACTCTGACAAGCTGAAGGACATGACACGGGAGGAACTCTGGCAAGTCTTTAACGACTGGACTGAGACATGCTGGGAACACATGGCAGATCGTAGCTACTACATCGACGCAACCTCGCAGATGATTCAGCCTTGACATTCTCTTTACAACTTTCTTATTGACATTCTCTCCCACCTGTGAGATAATACAGGGGTAATCAAGGAGGCATCTAAATGCTCACACTTCCGCTATTCAATCAACACCCTACGCTCACTCCATTGGAGAGCACGCAGGATCGCATGGAAGCCATGATCACGATGATCATGCTTCACAGTGAGATCAACAACAAAGACAATGATCCGCTTGCAATCGAAACCTTGACTATCGCATCGGCGGCTGTCAACTCACCTGCGGAGGCATAATCATGGGTTATCGTTCAGAAGTTATTTTAGCTATTGGTCCCGAAGTTATGCCACAGTTTATGGTCACAATGGCAAAGTCGGAGGAAGCGCGTAAACTTTGCTGGTCCGATCATTGTGAAATGATCAAAGACTACTGCGACATCAAGGGCGCGTTTTTGTTTCGTTGGAGCAGCATCAAGTGGTATGACAGCTATGAAGAAATCTCAGCCCTTCAAGACTTTGTTAACTGGTGCGCGAGCGAGCGTATTGAAGTTGAAGGTAAGGATGTTGATACATCAGAGTTTTACCGCTTTGTTCGCATCGGTGAAGAAATGGATGATAATGAGGCTGAAGGTTGGGGCTTTGATATTCATATCGAGAGGTCAGCAACCTATTAAAGTTTTGTCAAGCCCGCGAGTAATAAAAGGTATTCGTGGGTTCAATGTCTCCAACGAACCGACACGCTCTAAAGAATGGGCGAAATCCAATAAGCATTAACTAACTCAGCTTTGCGGAAGTGATAGGGAGGCTGGCGAGTGGGTTCGCGGCAAGGACAGCGACCCCTCACGGGCTTGACATTTACTTTACAACTTTTCTATTGACATTCCCATATTTTTGTGGGATAATACATGGGTACTTAGGAGGTACTGAATGACAGATTTTAGAATGATTAAACTTGACGCCGATGATTTTGAGGCGATTCAGTTCGCGCTCAGTATTGCTGCGAAAGCTGCGGGCGATCATCGCGGCAGCGTTGCGGTAGACTTCACTGAGCTTGCCGATGACATCCGTGAGCAGTGGCATCGCAATGATGATGAGTGGGGCTGGCGCGATGATCCGACCGATCTCGGGGATAGCCTCGTGGGTAGTGTTTACCGTGTAGCTGAAGAAGACTTTATTAGCGCCGGTATTGTGGCGCGCGAACGTCTGAAGGATGTGCGGAAAGCACAGCACGATAGTCAAGCCTATGGTGAGTTTGAAGTGTCTAAGACGCCGGGACCGTCAGCGCGCCCATTCGCAGATACAGATACCCGCACGGCTTCACTGGCGGCAAAGCGTCGCGACGAGCGATTGATGAGGGGTACTGCTTCTCCATGCGTGGCTGAGTTTATGAACGATCCGGTTGACTGGTAAGGGGAGTTAAACTATTATGAATATGAAAACATGTAAACACTGTAACGACAGTTTTGATCTCGATGGACACTTCAAGCGTAAGATCGGCGGCAAGATTAACGAGTGTCCGTCATGCGTCGAAGAACTGGAAACAGAGACGGCCGTTAAATATCTTGGGTTCGCTTCCGGGCATGATGGCGAAGCTACCGACCTCGCGATCAAGTCTTTCGGCTCAAAGGCTGAACAACTTGCATCCTCGTCAGCGTGGCGAGCAGAACCAACAAAGGGGTAAGATGTACATGAAAGTCGGCGATCTGGTAAAGTACAAGAACCCTGTGTCAAATAAATGTGGGATTGTACTGGAGCATGGTGATTATGCGTTCGCCTGTGATGTATTGATCTACTGGCTTAGTCAAAACTATGCGCGCGCGGAAAGAACCGGTGATCTGCGCGTCTTGACATCTTCTTGACAAAGATCCTGTTGACTTCTGCTCTCGCATATGAGATAATAAGGAATAATCAAGGAAAGGTGTACATGCTCAACGACTGGCAAATCATTCTACTCGACAACGGGATCTGGGTTCTACCTGCTCTTGGTGTCGTTGCTCTTACGGTGTTCCCGTGGAAACATTGGAACGCCTTTCTGGATTCTATGGAGGCAGATAATGAAAGTCGGTGATATTGTGAGACACAAATACGGCACACTGGTAGGCACCGGGATCATCCTTAGTCTGCGTAAGGCTGACGGAGGGCGCGCGCGGTCTGCGTGGACGTACCACGGTCGAACCGATATACATGATGTAGCTACTCTTTATTTGGAGGTTATCAGTGCAAGTAGGTAAGCTGTATAAGTTTGAAGGCTGGGGTTTAGAGCGCAGCGGTTTAGATGGAACACTTGCAGTATATCTCGGCGAGGATTTTATTCATCGCGATGATGGATTGATCATCGAGAATCACAGGATCTTGAAGGTTGGCGCGCCAGCCTCCACGCTCATTGATCGGGGTCTGTTAAAGTATATGACAGAGGTGGAAGCATGAAAGTCGGTGATCTGGTAAAGTGTCACGATCAGGTTGGCTTGCTGATTAAGCAACTTCCTGGCACACCTGCATACTGGATTGTCCAGTGGTCAAATGGTGTGCTGGATACGGTGAATCCCTATCTGCTGGAGGTAATCAATGAAAGTCGGTGATCTGGTGACATATACCTTTCAATCTGCACGATGGCGAAAAGGTCAATCTGTCAATGTTGGTCTGATCGTTGAGGTTGGAAAGTATACCGGCAACACCGACGTTAAAGTTTTGTGGACGAACACCCCCAACGCACAAACCGAAAAGAGTAGTAGTCTCATGTTCGTTAAAGATGTCAGAATCTCTTGACATCCTCTTGACAAGAAACCTGTTGACTTTCCCTCTCGCATGTGAGATAATAGGTGCATAAGTTAGAGAAATCAATCACCCCCCTCCACTGGAGAAAATCATATGTCATATAACGGAACCGTCCGCTGCTCGCACTGCCACCAAACCGGTCACAACCGGCGTAAGTGTCCCGATCTCACTCAATCGTACCTTGATGGTTACAAGCGTCAGATGAAAAAGGTCGCCGAATATGAGGTGCTGACCGAAGAAGAAGCTGAAAGGCAGGGTACTGACCGCGCGTGGAACATCCACTATCACACCCGGAGAGCAGAAGAGTTGCGATCCAACTATATGAAGCGGACCAAGATTGATCCAGCCACGGGCGAGAAGATCACCAATAAAGCAGCTAAAGCCGAACGCATGAAGAAGGTGAAGTGTGGTTATTGCGGCAATCGTGGTCATACGCGCCGCGTTTGTCAGAACGCCAAGAACGACTATGCGATTTATAAAGCGCGCACCCGGCAGGTCCGTCAAGAGTGGTATGATCGACTCAAGACTTTGGGTGTCGGTCTTGGCACAATGGTCGTTAGGCGTGACTTCCGTGGCTATAAGTCTGACGGAAGCTATGGGACTCAAACGCTCACAGGTCTGATCACTGAGATTGAGTGGGACCGCATTGACGCACACCGCGAGGGTCGACCCCTCGTTGTTAGAAGCAATGCACAGCTTCGCGGACAGAAGAGTGACTACTACACTCCGACTTTGCCTGACATGCAATTAGGAGAGGTCACACAACAAGGATCGGCTACAGCGCCGGATCTCACAGTGCTGCCTTCCGGTCGCGTGCCTTCCATGCCAGCAAACTGGCTGACTGACGTTAAATCTATCAAAGAGGTCTTCAGCACCGATGATGAACGCCCGTGGGAATACAAGTGGGGTGATTCGGATGGATGGCAGGACAAAACCCGCGAGGATCTTGGGCTTCCAAAGTGCGCTTACGAGGCTTGACATTCTCTTGACAAACTTTCTATTGACTTTCGGCTCCCCCTGTGAGATAATACAGGGGTAGTCAAGGAGTACACACATGCTTTCACCTCGCGATAACCTCATCAGCCTGATCTCTGACCTTTACAAAGACCTGCACGGGTTTCGCCCGCGCGGGCTTTACAACTGGGAGGGCATGGACATCGATGATCTCGGCGAGGAAGCCGATTATCTGGAGCACTTGCTTCGTGAGCACATCGTGGCCACCGAGCAGGAGCGGATCGAGGAAGATCGCCGCTGGCGCGAAGAAATCGCGCTGGGTGTGATTCCCCCTACCCCACAGGTTCAGCTTGAGCCGTGGGAAGTGTGGGAGGCTCGCGCTGAGTCTGCCGGTTATGGCGCTTGACATTCTCTTGACAAGAAACCTCTTGACCCTTTATCTCGCATATGAGATAATGTATACATCATCGAGCATAGGAGCTACCTGATGACTAATCCCCTGACCATTTCTGACCTTCGCGACTTCAAGCTGACTCAAGACGAGTGGCACGCACTCGCCCACATGAGCGATTTTGATCAAGACCGCGATTGCATGGATATGCTTGTGCTGGCTGGGCTTGCCGTGCGGGTCGACATCCATGACCTCGCTCTCGGATGGGAACTGACCGATGAGGGTGTCGCCGCCGCCAACGCGATTGATCTCGTCTTTGACTGGGCTGACTTCGCGCACGTTGAAGTCGCTTGACAAATCCCTTAACATTTACTTTACAATAAACCTGTTGACCTTTACCTCTACTTCTGGTATACTTACTAAGTAAGTTAGAGAAACCCCTCCAAGGAGAATCACATGTCTGTCGATTTCGCAACCTTCACGTCCGTCGTCCCTCACATCCTTAACGCACGCCTGCCCGTGCTTCTCCGTGGTCGCCACGGTGTCGGCAAGTCGCAGGTGGTCTATCAGATCGCGGAGGCTCGTGGTCTTCCTGTCATCGAGCGCCGCGCGTCTCAGATGACTGAGGGTGATCTCCTTGGTCTGCCTGACACGGCAGACACCGAGATCAACGGTCGCAAGGCTACCACGTGGAACGCTCCTGACTGGCTTGTGACCGCGTGTGAGCAGCCTGTGTGCCTCTTCCTCGATGAAGTGGACCGCGCGACTCAGGAGGTCCGTCAGGGCTTGTTTGAGTTGACCGACAGCCGTAAGATCAACGGTTGGCACCTGCACGCCGACACCCTGATCGTCGCTGCCGTCAACGGTGGCGAGCATGGCGCGCAGTATCAGGTTGGCGAAATGGACCCGGCAGAGCTTGACCGCTGGACCGTGTTCGATGTCGAGCCTTCGACAGAAGACTGGCTCAAGTGGGCGCAGGACAATGTTGATGGTATCCTTTGGGATTTCATTAACCAGAACCGTAACCACCTTGAGCATATCGGTGAGTACGAGCCTAACAAGGTTTACCCGTCCCGCCGTAGCTGGAAGCGGTTTAACGATACCGTTGCTCCGGTCGGTGTGTTCGGTGAAGAGGGTGATCGTGACATGCTCTTTAACCTCGCGACTGCGTTCGTGGGCTTTGAGGGTGCCGTTGCTCTCCGTGACTTCGTTGAAAAGTACGAATGGCAGGTGACCGTGGAAGACCTCATCGACAACGGTGAGATCGACAAGACCGACAAGTGGGGTATCAATGACCACGCTGCCATGATCGAGAAGATGGAGGCGGCTAAGACCTTCGCGGAGCCTCTGTCCGAGGCTCAGATCGCCAACGTCGCGGAATACTTCGTGACCCTGCCTTCTGAGGTAGCGATGAAGCTGTGGACCGTTATCGGTGACTCCGATAATATCGACAACACGATCGCTCTGCACAAGGCAGAGACTAAGGACGGACGCCGAGTGTCCGACCACCTTGTCGAGATCCTTGGTGGCAACCAATGATCACGGGTCCACAGAGGACCGCGCGCATGATGCTCCCGAGGGTCAGGGTTCTCCGAAAGGGGGATCTGATCTTTAGGAGCCGCGCAGAAGGCTCTGAGAAGCCCCACGTTGTCGTTAGGGTGACTGACACCGGAATACCCCGCTACGGCTCTCAGAAAGGCACACGGCTCACCTATCGGGTGATTAACCCGGCCACAGGAGTAGAGTTAAACCTTTCCGAGTTTGAGATCGCCGCTGAATACGATGTCAGTGGTCCTTGACATTTACTTGACAAACTTTCTATTGACTTCAGCTCCGTTTCTATGGTATACTTGTAAAGTAATCAGGAGAGATACACATGTCCGACGAGTCCACAAAGCCAGCCGCCCCTTTCAACCTGAACATGCACACGGCGCGCCTGCTTATGAAGGAGCCTTTCTTTGCCGCGCTGTCTCGTCGTATCGACAAGACCGCGAGCAAGTCTATCCCTACCGCTGGCGTCCGCGTCAACCCGCACACTGCTCAGTTTGAGCTTCTTTACAATCCTGACTTCATGGGTCAGTTGAAGCCCGAGCATCAGCTTGGTGTGTTGATGCACGAGTTCTATCACATCATCCTTGAGCATGTGACCGGGCGTAAGCCGACCGATGGTCTTACGCGCATTGATAACATCGCGATGGATCTCGCGATCAATGGTCTGCCTGAGATGAAGGGTAAGCTACCCTGTGAGGCTGATCCCGGTCCTATCATGTACGATGGCGAGGGCATGAAGGGCGTTTTCCCCGGCGAAGGTCCATTTAAGCACTTGCCCGCTGGCAAGTCTTACGAGTGGTATCTTGCTGCTCTCAAGGACATGCAGGACCAGCAGGGAGAAGGCGACGGCACCGATGGACAGCAGGACGGCGAGGGCGAGCCGGGCGATGGTCAGGGTCAAGGTCAGGGTCAAGGTCAGGGCGGTGATCCTTTCGGTGGCGCGGATAGCTTCGACTCACATGATGAGTTTGGCGAGGGTGATGCTACCACGCAGGAGATCGCCAAAGAGCGACTCAAGGAAGCTGTCAAGAAAGCAGCCGAGGAAGCGGAGAAGTCCCGTAACTGGGGATCGGTGTCACACGGCATGCGTTCCGATATTATGGATCGTATCGCGACTAAGGTGGACTGGCGTAAGGTGCTGCGATACTTCGTCAAGACCAGCCAGCGCGCCGATAAGACCTCGACGCCTCGACGCCTTAATAAGCGTTTCCCTCGTATCCACGCAGGCAAGCGCGTGCGCCGTCAAGCCAAGATCGCTATCAGCATCGACCAGTCTGGATCGGTTGACGATCAGATGCTCGCCGCGTTCTTCTCCGAGTTGAACAAGCTGGCAGAAATCGCGGAGTTTACCGTGATCCCCTTCGACACTAAGGTAGCCGAGGACAAGGTTTATACTTGGAAGAAGGGCGCGAGCCGTAAGACTGAGCGCGTCTTGACTGGCGGCACGTGCTTCGATGCACCAACGCGCTACGTCAATAAGCACAAGTTCGACGGTCACATCGTCTTGACTGACCTTTGTGCTCCGAAGCCCATTAACAGCAAGTGTCAGCGTATGTGGATGACCACCAAGGCGCATGCAGCCCGCCCATACTTTCAAACCAATGAACGCATTATTGCTATCGACAGCTAAGGAGTCGAACCTATGAAGTATTACATCAGCAGAACACACGTCGAGTTTAACGACGCAGGACGCATCACAGGGCGCGAGACTGTCTTGACCAAGCCTGACACCCGGAAGGCGACTCAAGAGGCTCTGAGGCGCTACACAGCCCTTGGAATCACTGATCTCCATGTGTGCGAGCATCCGGCTAACTCCCGTCGCTGGGGTAAGCTGGATCGAGCCGCTAACAAGCTGCGGAAGACCCGGAAGATGACCCTCGCCGACGTAGCCGCAGACCTCGCGGAGTTGGAGGCCGAGAGTAAGGCTAAAGAAGAACAGTCTTGACATACACTTTACATAAAATCTCTTGACCTTTAGGGTTGTTTCTGGTATACTTACTTCGTAAGTGAGCAAAAGGAGTTTCACATGCCTCGCCGTACCTATCGCCATCGTCTTCAAGACCTCGTTGCGAACCCTGCGATCTCAGGTCGCGATCTGTCGTTCGCGCAGTCGCTTCTAAACTATTACGAGCGTAAGGGGTCTTTGACCTCTGGGCGCGCTGGCTGGGTCCGCACGCTTGAGGACCGCTACAGCGCCGACAAGCTGGCTGCTAACGCTGCCAAGGGCGCGAGCATGCTGGAGCGCCTGAACGCCGTCTGTGAGCGTACCGCTGAGTCTTCATGGGCGCGAGGCTTCATCAACTCCCTGCAAGGTCAGATCATGTCGGGTAAGCAGTTGTCTGAGAAGCAGATCCAGACCCTCTCAAAGATCGAGGGTGAACATGATGACGCGGCAATGTCCGCGCGCGCCTCGTTCGCTGCCGACTACGCAGCCGACAAGGATGGCATGCGCTCCGACGCAGTTGTATGCGCGCACTACTATCGTGCGGCTGGATACTTCCACTCGCTCGCTTCTCAGATCATCGAGAACCCCGCCTTCGTGCCGGGTGTCGGAGAGTTTAACAAGATGACTAAGAATAAGTATGCTCAGAAGGTACTCCGCGAGCATCACGCAGAAGCCAAATACCCCGTAGGCTCTTACGTCCTCCCACGCGCCGCTCACCGCTCCCTGAAGCACAGGACGGGCGGCAAGCCCTGTATCGTCGTGGAAGCCAACGCAGCCCCTATTACGAGCGCCGCAAAGGGGTCCAAGATGTATAAGCTACTCCCCATCGGTCGCGCTGAGACTATTCTAGTTGAGGAACGCCAGATCATGAAGGCAAGGAAGGTAAAATAATGAAGGTAGGTACACTTGTAAGGATGAGGAACACGCTCGACTGGAATGGTCAGGCTGGTATCATCACAAAGATCCCGAGTACCCGTCATGGGATGTGGGCTATCCTGCTCACTTCCGGCGAGTTGATCGGCACGAAAGACAAAACCAGAATGGAGGTCATCAATGAAAGTCGGTAACCTCGTAAGCGTGAAACGCACGCACGGACGCGATCCCGTGGTCGGTATTATCATCGAGATCAAAGAAGATGAACACAACAGGCTCGCACTTGTTGAGCCGATAAGTGGAGGCATGCAGATTTATGCTAACCCGCTCGACGTGGAGGTGCTTAGTGACTGTGGGTGATTTAGTTAAAGTTATAATGCAATGGGGTCAACCTCCCATCACGGGAGTCATCATAAAGAAATGGCATGACCGATCCGAGTGGGTCTATGAGGTTCGTAATGTTAAAAGCGGATTGAAGACCCACGCCGCAGAATCAGATATGGAGTTGATTAGTGAGAGTAGGTGATTTAGTTAGGTATCCCGGTTGGGATGAGGTCGGCGTGATTGTACGTGAGATCCCCGGCACCGAACGGCGTAAGGTTGTGCATTGGTCGGTGTCTGGTATGGCGAGTCATACCGAGAAAGATTTGAAGGTGGTAAGCAATGGCAGATCCTAAAGAGAAGTTTGAGGATAACAATACAGATGTTGTAGAGTTTAATGATAAGAAGGTATCATTTTATGTTGACTCTGCTTGTATTATTTGCAACGTCTGTTTATATGAAGCCCCTAACAACTTTCGCGAGAGTGATGACGCAACTCATGACCTCGTATATAAACAACCGGAAACCGAGGAAGAACTTGCTGAATGTTATGAAGCGATGGATGCCTGTCCGGTTGAAGCAATCGGCGACGATGGAGTAGAATGATGGCGAGAGTCATAAATAAAATACTTATAGTTATTGGTATAATCTGTTTATGGGAAAATAGAGAACATATTGTACCAGCGTGTATCACTGTTAAAGACACTGTAGTAGGAGCGTTTTAGTGTAACGTAGGTTATATGCACATAATATACAAGTGGTAGATGGTGGTTTATTGTGGTTTGTAGTGTTATTTTGTGTTAGCATGTGTTTATATTATGTTTTATAAATGTGTTTTGCATGCGGTGGGGCTTTATACCTATACGCACACACACTGTCAAGCACATTTATTTTGACATTCTTTTGACATGTCACACACGATGCGCGACACATGCGACAGCATGCGGACGATAATGCCCGTGTAACCTGCGTTATGCGTGGCTGTATACACTCACGTGTGATTGCATGCGACAGGGGTGCGTTAAACTATTTGTAACTTTTATTCCGAGAGGTAAACATATAACATTATGGAATCATTAAATAATATCTGTATCACTCTCATGTTACAAATGTGTCATGTAACACCGCATGTTACGCACGGTGGCTGTCACATGATGTATACACGCGAGGATACATTATATAAAATGTCTAACGATTACAGTAACTTAGTTAGCGTTCACCTTAATGGGAGAGGAATACATGCGACAGATACGCGACCGGCTGCGAGAAAAGTATCCGAGATCATATAAAATAATATCTAAATCGTCAGACGTGGCGTTCCATGTAGGTTATTGGGGGATGTGTACAGTTGCATTGTATACATACGTGTTACAGTATAGTGTTAGAGGATGTGCTGACAATATTGACAAATAATTGACAATCACTGTGTCTGACACTGTTTTGACGTTTATTTAACAGCTGTCAAATTGTTGTCAAACGGGGGGCCCCCTCCCCCCTACCCCGAATGTATGTCTCGGCCAATGGCGCGCCTGCATGCTCTGGCTAAGCCCCTTCTCGATATCGCTAAGAAATTTTCTGAAATTACACGCCTAAAAATTTTCAGAGATTTAAGACATATATATTATATGGCTAGCGATAATAAAACATTGAACGACACACAATGCCGGACATACGCATGCCCCGAGTGTGGAGGGCAGATTAGATGGTCATGTGGGTATACAGGAAGGGGTTACGCACATTGTGAGAATTCAGCCATAGTCACCCGCGTATTCGAATTAGATACAATACGCACTATGAAGTTTTGCGAATGGCACGGCTATTGTGAAAGGCGCCCAGACGGTAATATGGAGATATACTATTACGGCCCTATTTAATATATGGGCAGTAAGAGGGCAGCTGACCCATTAAACGCAGTTGTGGATGCGTATAGTGGGTCGATCGATACATTTAAGCCGCCGCGTTGGGCGAGAGGGTTTAGGCGAAGCTTTAAGTTGGGTGATTTAGTAACACTTGCACCAGAATTCAGGTATTCAATTGCAATTTCCCAGCCTGACTTCGGTCGATATGTAGGTATTGTGGTTGAGGCGTACGCAAATCAAGAATATATGGTTGTGTGGACAAACCAGCCCTTAGTCCATGGTATTAAAAAGGGGATGTTCAACGGCGATCATTTGTTAAAGGTAGAAAACGCAGATAAAGCGCTAATGAATGTTAGAAGTAATAAATGAGCAGCCGTGAACCAATGCAATTTGTGATAGGCGATTTAGTTTATTATAATAGAAAGGATGAGGATAATCCGCTAGACACTGTGGGCAATCAGGCAGTGGGTATCGTTACGCGCGTGGGGCGAGCGAACGAGGTGTGGCATATCCCGGTATACGCGGTATATTGGTTAAAGGATGGAATTGTTTCAGAACACCTTGCAAATAATCTAGAACTGGTGTATAATGTATAATATGGACTATTTATTGTATGCTACTTTCTAAAGACACGGTTGTAACCCTTATTAACGAAAAGCTTTCCGCTAATGATAAGTCGGATATTCGGAAATTAATCGGTACGGAATTGGATAAGCGTATTAAACGTGAACTTAAAAAGATTCTTGCGGATGAGTTAACCACTGCTCTTAAGTCTAAAGATACAAAGGCTGATATCGGCGAAATAGCGAAAAAGGTCATCAAAAAACTGTACAAGGACCTTTCGTTCCATCACCCGTATATTATTGATCGCATTAAGGTGTAAATGAGCAACAACAACACATGCGCTAGCGTTGGTTCTTGGATTAAAGATTGTTACCGTAAAGACCGGTCACTTGGTTTTGTGTGGCAAATCGATGGTGAAACTGACATGATGTACGTGCAATATCCGAAGACCGGCAAAAGGACATGGGTCCGGTGGAAAAACAGCGGTCATTATACGGTTATTAACAAATAAATAAACTATTTATAACGATTTTAAATCGGAGATTCTTTATGAGATACGCGCTTATTCTATTTACTTTGACTGCATGTGGTATACTGGTGTCTAATGTGGGTACGGATGTGCAAGACACTGCGATTGACACAGAAAATTCTTGCGAAGAAAAAGTCGGCGAAGAAAATTCGCGAATGGCGCCAAACGCGGGGTCTGGTCAACCCACCTACACTAATTCGAATCCCGATTCCGCGGCGGATATTAGCACTCGTGCGCCAATTCCTGCAATAATCCTGCCAAATAACGTGTGTGTAATTAATACTGATCTGTCACCGGACCGGTCAATAGAAGACCATATTTTAGCCTGTATTCGTGCTCAACAAATAAGGCGCTCGATTCAAAAATAATACCCCCTATTTACTTATGTGGATATTGAACTTGAAATTGGCGATATAATCGTCGACAGTGCTTCTGGTGAGGTTGGGTTGCTTATAGATCGGTATAGTCTGTTTGACGATATATTTGACTACAGCGAGGACGGTGGGAAGAACCGAATTTTTGTTTGGGCATGGGAAATATATTGGACCGGTCCAAACCCAATCGGTGAAGCCACCGCAAATCGATATCATCCTTACACGGAAGAGGGTTTGTTTAATTTGATTAAAACCGGCACCTTCTTACTTAAAAAGCGAGGATAATGTTATGAAAGACTTGTATTCTGCTATGGAAGGTGTTATACTGGAAGTAGGAGATTTGATAGTCGATGAGACCACTGGTTTTGTCGCGTTGCTGATTTTTCGCGAAAGACGAATTGATATGATTTATGACGACATGTATTTTTGGCATGTCCGATGGGTTAAGAATATTGATCGACATGCGGAAGATCCGACAAATGTCCCATTATCAACTATATTAGAAGAAGAAGGCTTGAAGCTTTCAATTGTAGTTGGCATGCTTACACATTATTCAGCAAACGGAGGTGAACATGAGTTCTAATTGGAACGTGTATAAGTTATTCAAAAACGGTAAACGGGCAAAAGCCCCGATACATACTTTTTCTTACAGCGGTGACGACAATTCGGCCAATGATTATTTTAAAGAATTAGAAATCAAAAATTTAGTCGAAAAATACGGAGAAAAAATAAAAAAATCCGATTTTAAAATCTTGAATGCTAATAATACTCAAGAAAGAATTGAATCGACCGATGAACAAAAGTTTGAAAAATCAAAAAATAAAGTCTTAGGTCTAATCATTAAAAATAAAGATATAAAAACAAAAAGAAATATTAGCGGCGGACTTGTTTATTCAAAGGAGACAAATTGGAAGTGGCAATGGGCAGCTTTAGAAAGCGCAACTAACAATTATATTGAAGGCTTGTCTGAGTGTTTTGATACGTATGAGGATGCAATCGATTGGATGAAACAAAAAATAGATACAAACTAATTCATGAAACGCCGTCCAAAGGCGATTTAGTAAAAATAATAAATCACGAATTTACATATGATGGTGAGAATTCAAGTGTTCTATATGGCATAGTTTTGGGGACACCCTCTGAGTCTGGTCCACAAATGAAAATGTTTCATGAGGTACAAGTTTATATATTAAAAACAAACGTAGTGACTCCATTTCCTATTGGTGGCGTTCAAATTATTTCAAAAATTGATAAACAGGGCGCTACTTAGACTAGAGGGCTCTATTGGAAAATTTTGTTACAATTCTTTGTCAAACAGCTATTGGAATAAATGCGCTATTATTGGTTGCTAGCATGCCACTTGGAAGAGCCGATTTAGGTTGTTTAGCAGTAATTAATATCGCTTTGCTGAGCACTCACTTTTTGTTCAAAGAGGAGGAATAAAGAATGAAAAAAATGTTATATGGAATTATTTTTATATTATCTTTTGGAGCTAACGCACAAACAACGGTACCACAAAACAAAGAAGGTGTCAATGTTGAAGCTAATAATATCACAACTCAAATAAGTAACTCTCTAACGGCTAATGAAAGAAGAGTTAGAGAAGCATCTGTTAGGGTGGTCACACCCAATGGGCATGGGACAGGTGGGCTGATTAAATACAAGGATATGCATTTAGTCTTAACTGCAGCGCATGTGGCAGATGGGGCTTTAGGGCAGACTTATCTATTGGCTAGCGAAACAGAACAAAAATGGGGAGTCCTTGTATATAAAGATGCACTGAACGATATTGCGCTACTCTATCTGCCAGAAGAATTTACGTATGCACAGCCGATGCGCTGGAAACCACGTACAGAACTGATCGAAGTGGGTCAAACAATAACATACTCAGGATATCCCTCGTGGCACAGTCTTTTAAGTTTTAGAGGACATGTAGCTGGTTTCGAAACTCATCCAGACTCTGGACGACAAATAATATTACAAACTTACGGATGGTTTGGTTGTAGTGGCTCAGTAATTTATGACAACGACGGCAAAATTATTGGTATTTTGTGGGCAATTGATGTAGAGAGAAGACCAAACTTACAAGTTCAAGAAAACATAGTTTGGGTCTCTCCAATTCAAAATTTAGATATTGATTTGGCATTAACAGCACTGTGTGCCGGTATACCAGAATCGCCCAGAGCTTGTAGATGAATCCATCATGGAGAGAATTTTTAACAGAGAGTGGTCCAAGTATTGCTGGAATTGTTGTTTGTCTGAATGATAAACAACAATTTTTAATTATAAGACGCTCGGATATTGATGAAAGAGAAGGTCAGTGGACGATTCCGGGTGGACATATAGATGAAGAAGACGCCTCAATTGAGTCCGGTGCGGTTAGAGAATTAGATGAGGAAACCAATCTTTTATGTGATACCTCTGATCTTGTGTATCTTGGTGAACCAAAGCCTAAAAAATTCTATTTTCTAACAAAAAAGTGGTATGGTACTGTAAGTGTTGATAAAGAAAATCCAAAAACTGGGAAAATTGAGCATGATAGTTATAAGTGGGCTACCATTGAAGAGATAAAAGACATTGACAATAGTGAAATTCCGATCTATTTATTGGAGAAAGCTTTGGAAATGTCTAAAAATGAATGATCTTTATGAAAATCTCGATGAAAAAAAGCGTAAGTTGACCAAAAAACCCAGTTCAGAGAAGAATTTGGGAGATTGGTTTAAGCGCAAGGGGGCGCCCGGTAAGAAAGGCGGCTGGGTTGACTGTAATACCTGTCGCGACGGCAAGTGTAAACCTTGTGGGCGCTCCGGTGGTGAATCAAGATCAAAAAAACCAAGGTGTAGACCTACTCCAAGTGCTTGTAAAGGCTTTAAAAACGAGGAATTATATATGGATTTAGAACAAATTATTCGCGAAGAGCTAGAAACAGTTTTATCTGAGTCTCATTCTAAAAAAGAACTTGAAGAAGAGGAAGGAAAGAAAGATGCTTGTTATAATAAGGTAAAATCACGTTATAAAGTGTGGCCGAGCGCATATGCATCCGGAGCTTTAGTGAAATGTCGTAAGGTTGGCGCTGCCAATTGGGGCAATTCTAAAAAAGAATCTTTACAGATGATGATTGAGGACGAATTAGCTCAAGTTTTAGATGAAAAGAAACATAAATTCAGCGAAGGTAAGAAACTTCCACCACATTGGTTGGCGCAAGGTCTTAAAGCAGACCCTCTCTGTGATGAAAAAGTTCCTGATGGTGCCTCAATGAGAGAATATAAAAAATGTCTAGAGAGCCCTGCAGCTTACCAGAGACCGCCGCGGAGAAGTCTTGAAGAAAAAGCCAAAAAACCCTGTAAACCATCCAAAGGAAAACGCTTTGCAAAGCGTGTAGACGGTAAATGTCGCTCATTTGGACAGAAAGGGCAAGCAAAAAGCGGTGGTGATCGTATCAGACCCGGAACAGCTAAGGGTGATGCGTACTGTGCGCGGTCAGCAAAGATTAAAAAGTGCAAAAATCCCCCATGTGCCAATGCATTGTCCCGTAAAAAGTGGAAATGTCGTGGCTCTAAATCTATGAAAGAGGCAGTCAGGAAAGTAAATGCTAAATGATGAGCAAATTTTAGCTAAAACCATAGCGTTGCTTGATGTTTTACAAGAAGAATGCTGGGACGGCTACACACAAAAGGGAATGAAGAAAAAAGGTGACAGAAATGTGCCTAATTGTGTGCCTGTTGAAGAAAAAGTACTGCGAGAAGTCACCGAAGATGAGATGAGAGTGCTGGAAGATATATTAGATGATCTAGACCCAGCAAATCTGCCTCTAAATGACCTCTTTGGTGGTAAAATGCGCGCTGTTATACCGTTTCCAACCATTGATCCATCCACAGACCTTGGAAAGTTTGCAAAATTCTTCAAAACTCAAGAGTATAATGTAGATTGGGACAAAGGCATGGTCTTTGCCGAGCGAGATGTGCGCACAGCCGATGATTTAGTCAATACTTTAATTGGTATGCAGGGAGGACAGCCCGAAAAGAAGAAAACCAAGAAGATTCAGATGAAAATTGGCAAATTATTCAAAAAAATAGCCGATTTAAGCAGAAAAAAGGACGAATTATACCAAAAAGTCTATGAGTACTTGGCTGGTATTGACTATAAAGGTCCAAATGGCAAGCCAATTACTCAATCACACCAAGTTACAGTAAAAATGCGTAACGCTGCGCTTGATGAGAAGGAAGCAGAGAATTTAGACAGAATTCACACTCAGATATATTTATACATCGTAAATCCGGGTGTTGCAGGTCCTGCTGGTTATGATTTAACCGAATTAGCAACAAAATACGCCGAATATTGGCAAAAGAACGCTGCATTCATCAAAAAAGAGATAAATAACCTCGATAATGACAAATTTTCCATTATTATCACTCGACATCCGGTAGATGTGCTCAGAATGAGTGATTTTGACAAAATTACCTCTTGCCACTCTCCGGCTAGCCGTACAAACGCCTATCAGTCCTATTATAAGTGTGCTGTAGCAGAAGCACAGGGTCACGGCGCGGTTGCTTATGTGGTGGAAACCGAAGATATTGTTAAGTGGAGTGGACGAAGCGATATGTCCATGGATGAAATTGAAGAAGAAATGCAAGATGGTGAAATATTCTATGATGATCAGCGCTATAATGCTGGTGAAATCAATCCAATATCACGGACCCGAATCCGTCACGTTAGATATTATGACACAGATGAACCGGAGCGCTGGGATGACGGACAAGACGTTGGGATGCCTGAGAAACGAGTATACGGTGCTGATATTCCCGGCTTAGTCGATAGAGTTACTGACTGGTCTCGTGATAACCAAGAAGAAGTCATCGCAAACATGCCCAAAAAAAATGATGGTGATACAATTGACTTAAATAAATTTATGATCTTTGGTGGTTCTTATGAGGATACTCAAGGCGCGGCAGGTCGTGAAGCATTAATGAGACAGCTATTAGGCTTGGAACAACGCGTTAGCGGTAATATGAAGCAGAACACAGAAACCGAAGATGATTTGGACGCAGACTTAATCGGAGACATCAGAGCATCATACGAAAATCAGTGTCAAGAGATTGTTGATACTTGGAACCAGCGTGCGGCTGTTACAAAAATTAGCTTCGACGTCGAAGAGGACGGTGGAGAAGGCGTGTATATTATCGGTAGGGCCGAAGTTGTGATCGAGTGGAACAAGAGTGATTGGAATAGGCTACCAACCGCGGTTGACCGAGTTGTCCAATATTCTCCAGATGCGATTAACGATATATATGGAGATTTATTTACTGATCGAGCTTATATGGGGCGCCAAGGCGATACCATCTTTTGGACATGCGGTGTAAATCTAGAACATCCAGAGTTGGGCGGGCAATCTTATTATGCTTTAGTAGAGGAGTTCGCCGATGCTTGTCAAAAAATTGACTCTTTAATCGATGACCGTCATGACGCGTGGAAAGAAATTTTGTCAAATTATTTCAGGCTCGAAGGTCAAATGGTCGGCGGCGAATATCTGCAGTTGGCTATGAATATTGAGAACGGTGAGTTAGATTCTTACGAGTGGGACGTGGAAACTGATGGGGGGTATGAGGACAGCTATGAATCATATGCCTCTGTCAGCTTTGAGTACGACTCAGAGGAATGGAAAATGTCTCCGCAGATACTAGAGAGACTTTTAGATTCTCGCGAGTTTAAACTGCTTCTAAGGACGAATTTGTTAGCTAGCGCAAGACAGGAAGTTGGAACAGAATATCATTTAGATATTGCTCATTATACTGTCACTAGAAGTGGCGAAGAAAGAGTTGTGCAAATACAGTTTAAAGTCGACGCAGACGACAACGCCGAACGTGTAGAACTTTTTAAAGAATTGGTCACGGGCGAAATGGACGATGAGGATAATCTTACTGTTTACTTTAGAAAAACCCTTGCGCAAATTAAAGCGCAAAACATGTCCGGTCAGTGGACTGACGATGTCAATGAGCAGTTTGTAGGAAACTGGAAAAGGTTTATATTATGAAATTTCCATTAATGTTTGAAAACAGCAAGGTGCCTGTTTGGTTATCTAAAATCGTACCTATCGAGGTTGGTGCTTTTAGCTTTGCTATATTTGTATTTTCTCGTGGAGAAATGTCAGAAAGAACCAAGAGACACGAAACAATACATTATAAACAACAACTTGAAATGTTGTTTGTATTTCAATGGATTATGTACGGTGTGTTTCATCTTAGAGGTCTTATATTAGGATTAAATGGCGTTGAATCATATTTTCAAAACCCATTTGAGCTTGAAGCGTATGATAATGATAAAAATGAAAATTATTTAAATGAAAGAAAACCATATGCCTGGATCAAATACTGGAACCAGTCATGAAACTTCTAATTGAAAATTGGCAAAAGTTTATAAACGAAGATGAAGACGTCACCATGGATATGGGTGGTAAATCTTGGAACCAAGTAGAAATAGACAAGAAGAATCGTGCTAAACAAGGCGCGGAAGCTGCCGGCTTTCACTTTGACCGTAAATTAGGCAAGGGTATGATGGGAGAAGTTTATTTGGTCGAGAATAAAAAGACCGGTGAACGCAATGCTATGAAGCATGTAGTAAAAAGGTTATACGGCGGTCCGGACACAGCAGACAGAGAAGCACAAAACTATCGTTTTGCTATGGACAACAAGGCGTCGATGAACGAAAAATTTGCAAAATACCTTCCAGACGTGTATGATGTAGAAGAGACTGTAAAGGATTATTTCATTTTTATGGAACTCTTAGAAGACATTCCCGATAGAGTTAAGGCAGATTTGTTTGCTCTGAATTCAGATGATGCAGATTTGTCAAGGCATGAAAAATACACTAGATTGTTTAAAGATACCGAAGCAATTTATGAAGTTATCATACAAGGTTTGTATGGAAACCTTATGTTGAGACAAGGCGACCCAAACGTTTATCATGATATTATGCAGGAAGTGCCAAACATTGTGATGAAAAAGATAACAGAAATGTCCGGACATAACTGGGAATTTTTACCAGCCGAGACGTTATCTGATTTGGTGGTAGAGGCTTCCCTTCCTTATTTAGAACAAGATTCCTCATTTTATGAGCAGTTGCCTAAGTATTTTAAAAGAGAACTTGGTGAGATTTATACAGACATTCTTCAAAAACAAATTGTGCCTATTCACGGTGGACATGGCAGAGTTAGTGCTGCCGGCAAAGCTGGAGAAAAAGTTGAGAGAAACTTTCCTGAAGCCGAAGGTTTGATGCGGGCAATGAAATATTTTCTTGATCGAGAAAACTGGCAACCCAAAGATATCCATTCTGGAAATGTCATGATCCGGCCGGGTACGAAAAATTTTGTAATTACTGATCTTGGTCTATTTGATTTAAAGAGTATTTAATATCATGAAACT
>Ga0181417_1000155_pt1 | contig 21980 bp, 18 predicted proteins | sample 40SPOviralmetaG_FD_130142 | JGI IMG/M metagenome (GOLD analysis project Ga0181417, IMG submission 130142) | Marine viral communities from the oligotrophic San Pedro Time Series (SPOT) site, San Pedro Channel, CA, USA - 40 SPOT_SRF_2013-02-13 | ecosystem: Environmental > Aquatic > Marine > Strait...
AGGTGTAGGTGTCTCAGTTGGTGTTGCAATTGGGGTAGAACCATCTAAGGTGCAAATAACTACTCTACCATCTGCGTTTCCTTCTCCAGCTCCAGCTCTATTAGAAGTATGATGGGGCAAGGCTCTAGAAACGCCTTTTTTACCTCTCGAGCCAGTAATTAAAATTGGATTGACAACAGAGTCAGAAGCGTAACCAGAACCTCCGCCGCCACTAGAATCCCAAGTATTAAAATTATCTCCACCTTCTCCTCCGTACCAACCAGCTCCACCACCGCCGCCAGCGCCATTGTTGTTATAAATTGTTGGGCTAGATTGCCCATTTCCGCCATTAAAATCGCCAACGCCAGAAGTTTGAGTTCCTCTTTCTCCTCCGTCGTTATCATTGTCGTACCTTTTGCCGTCAGAACCCTCTAGTCCGCCACCAGCTCCACCGCCAGAACTTTCAAAAACTCCAGACTTACCAGCTCCACCGCCACCGCCAGCTATTAAAATTGCATTATTCTTAGAGATTGAATTTTCAAAAACACCAGTCATACCTCCTCCAGCACCACCAGATCCACTATCTGTAGATTTGCCTGCTTGACCACTTGGGCTATAACCAGGTTGAGAAGGAGAGCTCGGTAAACCTGTTTCGCCAACGCCAATTACAAATTGATCTCCAGCGTTAACATTTAGTATTCCGCTTGCATAACCGCCAGAGCCACCAGCAAATTGCCAAGATCCATCTGACCCGCCAGCTCCCCAAGCTTCTATTGAAATTTGACTAACTCCAGATGGTACGGTGAAAGTTTGATCAGCTCCTGTAGCTTCATAAGTAAATTTTTCTACACAATTAAGTGAACATTTTTTACTTTCATAGATATTTTTTACTTCAGAATCTGAAAGAGCAGACTCATAAAGAGCAAAATCAAAAATCTTTCCGTTCATAAAGCTGGTATCAGCAACTCCATGACCTCTACCAAGGGATAATAAACCGCTTGAATCGTAATCTATATTACCAGTTTTGGAAATTGAGTTAACAAGCTCACCATCAATATAGATCTTTATCTCTGAATCGCTAAAAGAAGCATGGACATGATAAATTTCTCCAATTTCTACGGTGTTAGATGGAGAAGTTGTTGAGAAACCTCCATTTGCATTAGCTATGCTAGCTTCAATACTTTTATTTGATTCATTATAAATGATAGCGAAAGCTTCATTGCTAGATTGTGATCCACTATTTTTTCTATGAACTAAAGTTTGAGTCGTTGATAAGCTACTACCTGTTGCAGTATTTGTATCACTCTCAATTTGAAAAACTAAATCAACGCTAAGCTGTTGAGGGGTGCTTGAATAAGTCGGAAATCGAATGTCCGAGCCATTGTTTGAAAAAAAAACTCCCCGCTTGCAGTCATTTGATGTTATGTTATCTTGAGCGCCTCCAGAAGCAAAATTAAATTGACCATTGTGCTGAGGAGTTGTGGAGTCACTCCATTCAGTTTCAGTTCCTGTCGGTAAGTTTTGCGATAATAAATTGATTGTAGGCTCAATGCTTTCTGTTAATGGTTTGAAGTACAGATATGCAGTGGTGTTATTTATAACATGATTTCCAGCCGAATATATTTTATAATGAAGCAAGTGGTCAGTTACAAAGCAAGAGTTACCTTCGGAAGTGTCTAAAGAATATTTGCTCCAAGCTTTTATATTCCCGTAATCATAGTGCCCAGCATTTACTTGAGCAACAACGCCAATAACCAAAGTTGGTTTTGCGAAGGTGTATGTTAGCGCTCCTTGGTTTATAGCTGTAGAGCGAAAAGAATCTTGTAGGCAAGTCATGCTGTGGAAGTCTCCGCAATCGCCATAACTATCAATTATATGAAAAGTAGATCCATTACTCATATGAACAGTAGATCTATTTTCAGAAGATCTAGCAATTGGATGGTTTGATTGACTGCCATTTGACACCCAGCGTTTTGTAGAATTTGCTCCAGAGAGTTGATTTTGATTATAGCTTTGAGCATAATCGATTGAAACTTCTCCATCGATAAGAGGAGCAAAAGAATAATTTGTGCCAGATAAAAATTCAGAACTATTGCAAGCGCCTCTAAGTAGAGTGGGCGAAATAATTTCGCTTCTATAATTACAATTGTAAAGAGGAGAGCTTTTTAAGATTCTTAGGTTTTGTAAATAACCAGTAAAATTAGTGTGACGATAAAGAGTTTGCCATTCTGTAACCCCATCTCCTATTACAAGGTTGTTTGCATTAGAGAAATTGAAATCACCAAAAGAATTGGAATCAACTAGACTACCATCTATGAACATCAGTCCAGTAGAATCGCAAGATCTTTTAACTATTGCTACATTATACCAACGGTTGGCAGACAAGAAGTTAGCTTCTGTTTTTATATCTGCTATTTTGTTATTTGTTGAGCCAATTAAAATAAATCTCAATGCACTTTCTTCGTCATCATACATTAAATGCCAACCGTTAGAAGAGTTATTAGCCGCTTTTGATAATATTGTCTGCCTTCCAGCTAAATCTGTAAGCCTAAAGTCTAACTCTATAGTAAAAGCGCCAACTCCAAGGTCTAAAGAACTGCAATCTTCAATCGTTAGATTTCCCCCAGAAAATTTAAAACTAGAGTTTGGATAAACATGATCTGTTGAATTAGTAACTGACCCATTTTTAGAAATTATATGATCATATGGACTATAATCTTTAAAGCTAGAAGAGTTATCGGAAGAATTACTATGTAAGAATAGCGATAAATTGTTGCAACTAGGATTAACAACGCTAAGTGAGCCTCTGTTTAAAAGTTTTGATTGAGGAACAAAATTAGAAACATAAACTCCACATCCTTGTATAATTCTAAAATCTTGAATAAAACCATTGAACCAAGAAGAGTTATCGCCGTTATAACCCAAGCTTAAAGAAGAGTTTACAGCAGTTGTAGAGACTACGCCAATATTTCTATTGGTGTATTTGGAAGAAGAAATTTCTTTTCCATCAATAAAAATATATATTAACCCACAAGACCTAACAAAAGCAAAGTGAGTCCATTCTCCATGAGAGGCTGGAATTAAGCCTTCTGAACCATATTTTATTCCATCAGAACCTTTTATATAAAAAGATAAGAATCCACCTTGAAGAGAAATATTAATCGCATCTCCATGATTTAATAAAGTTTTTGAATCTGTAGAGTCGGAAAATTTATAAAACCAACCATCGATTGTAAAATCACTGTTAGATAAGTTAAAATCATGACCTGGGGAAATGCTTAAGCCATCTCCATTGCCATTGAAATTTAATGAACTCTTGCCGTATTTAATTAAAGTTGTGGAGTGTTGAGGGTTACCTATAGTATTGATTGATCTATTTTTACCACTGTAATCTAAAATAGATGTGTCACCATCTGAATTGTCGCTTTGTAGGTGCAATAATATACCTTCTGATCCAGAAGAGTATACATGACCAAACTTTAATATTCTACCAAATGACTGGACAGATGAAGAGTTTTGGTAATAAAGTTGCCAATTCCCACTAGGTATGCCGACAACCATTCTGCCAGAAGTCACCCCTTGACCAACAACTCCTTTTAAATAATCTTGAGCTCCTAACGATAAATTATTTTTTATATAAAAGGGCTCACCTAAAGACTTTACTCGAATATCTACGATGTCTCCTGGTAAAAAATATAAATCTGGATTAATAGAGTTAACTGAACCAGTTCTATCTGAACCAATAACTTTAAAATTACCGTCTGTTTGTCTTTCTATATTAATAATATAGTCAGCAGCCAAAGCTTCAACTTCTGGGTAATAATCTTCTGTTAAATTTTTACAACCATAATCAACAACTTCCCAAATGTTTGAAAGCTCTAAAGATTCAACAGAATTAAGTAAAGAAGGTTTTATAAACCTTTGGGATGGAACGGTAAATTGACAATTATATAAAGAAATGCCTTTGGTATATCTAAATTCATCTGTATACCCATCAAAATAATTATTGTTATTATCAACTCCAAAATTAATATTTAATAAATCACCGTTACTATTTTGACTAGAAGGCGAACCTTGGAAAGATGAGTTGCCAGACAAGGCAGCTTCTGATCCGTCAATAAAAATTTTAATGTTAGAAGCGTTTCTGGAAATAGCAATATGATGCCAAGTTTGTTCCGATATAGCCGCTGAAGAAGTTGATACAGACAAGCTGTCTGATTCATTTTCAAGTTTAAATATTAATTTATTCGAGCTGCTTATGCCTAAATAAATAGATTGAGATCTATTATACGATGGGTTTCCGTCTGTAGATAAGATGCCCATTGTTTTATTAATGTCATTGGCATACAGCCAAAGTTCGTATGTAAAATCAGTATCGCTAACATCAAAAAAATCAGAAATTAACTTGGAACTTCTATCGAACTTTAAATAATCATCAGAGCCATCAAATTTAATTGAGGTATTGTCAAATTTTTTAACATCAGTAGAATGAGCAGTTCCTCCATATGAGCTTATTAGATTAGCTGAGTTCGAAGAGTCTTCGAAATAATATGAATATGGATAGATCATAAGGTTAGATAGACCAGGATCACTTTGTAATAACAATTTTACTTGAGATGCTTGTGGTGATTGTGAGCAACCAGCTTCTTCTATATTTATTTTAACATCGCTATAATAAACTGATAAATTCCCAAATACGGAATTAGCAAATTTTAAACCTAATTTATAGGGTTGATTAAAATCTATTGTTGAAGCTTGACCATCTATATAATTAAAAACATTTGTAGGATTAAAAGATAAAGATTTAAATTGAGCTGAATCTGGATCATTGGTTACAATATCAGAGCCTTGGAAGATCCCAATTTTATCTCCTTGGGTTGCAAATAAAGTTATTGCAGATTGAACTCCCGTTCTGGTTTTACTGCCAGAGGCATAGGCGTGAAAGAAACTGTAAGTAATTTTTTTACCTGTTAAGGGGGTAGATAAATCACAGAAAGAGAAATAAAGTTCGTTTTGATCATTTTGAGCGCCATAAGATTCAGAACTTACTGTTGTAATTTTGAATATGTCTGAAGAGGCAGGTGTTCCATCAACCGAACCATTGTAGACTTCAAAATGATTTTGAGAGTCTGTTATCTCAGTAACATCTGAGTTTGGGGTTTGGTACAAATTTAATTGCCCAGACCAACTTACTCCTTTGAAAGAGTAATTAGAATCAGTTAATATACATTCTTGTGCCATAATGTTTCTCTACAAATATAACTACACCAAAAAATATTATTTTCTATTTTTTTAAACATTTTAGAGACGAAATTATAAAATTTAAATTATCGTAACTAATTTTATGTACATTTATATTAGCTTTTCCAGGAGCAATAAGGAATCCGCTTTCGATTTCACTATCTTTTATTAAATAAGAAATAAAGTCATGAGCTCCATATTCTTTAAGCCATCTCCAGTACAAAGATCTTGTTCCTGGTCTACATCTTAATAATATATCCTCAAAGACATAGGTCTTTGCGTATAAAGTAACATCCCTAAATGGATAGATTTCGCTGGGAGGTTCACAAAGATTAGAGTCGATGATTAATTTCATTTAAAATTGAAAGTTAAAGTTTTTTATATCTTCTCTGTATAAGTCGGCTACTATAGACTTAGTTTCTTCTGTGTAATAATCTCTATAAGAAGTTATTTTTTTAGAGTTATTCCAGTGGTGTTTTAATTTAAAATTTAAACCTAAGTTATTCAAAAGGTTAGTTAAATCGCTTTTTATATTGTTATAGTTTACTAGCTTGACATCTTTAATGCTATCGTTTAAAAAATAAGATTGTTTTATAAAATGTCCAGACGTAAAGCAAGGATCAATTTTTAAAGATTCTTTTAAATGGAAGCAGAAATTTTCAAAAGAATCCCATTTAGACAACTTTTCAAACATAGATTTTTCATAAGCATTTTCCCTTTGCCTTTCTCTGTAATTATGAAGGAAAGCTGATAAGAATCTATCCCAAGGATTTCTTATAACACCAAATATTAAAAAACCTTTATCTAGAAAGTCTCTAGAATAAAAATTTGGAGGAAGGTGCCCATCTCTCCACTGTTTCCCACCACTTCTACTTAAGTTGCCTAAGTGTGCATTTAGTATCGTGTTATGTCTTAATTTTTTTAAAAGATTTATTTCTAAATTTACATCTATTAATTCAGTTAGCTCTCCACAAATTGAAGTTGTCGCAGTTTTTGGGTTTTCTAGGAAAATAAATTTATGCTCTAAACTTATCATTTTATATTAGATAAAATATCATATATTTTCCTTATGTCCATCCTTCTGTCTTCAAGCCTTTTGTTTATTGAGTTCCAACGCTCTGAATCTCTTACATCATTTTTAGCTAGTACGATGTTGATTTTATTGACTAGAATTTCTAGCTCTTCTAAACGTCTATTTTCCCTCTTAAGAAAATAACCTATAACGGAAATAAAAATTCCGAGTCCTATAAGTATGTATTCATTGTATTCCATAACAACTTATACACTTTTGATTAATATAGGATGGTTTTTACATATAAATAAGACTAGTTAACTTCATAAAAAATAAATATTAACACCTTTTAAATATTGAATTAGGTAGCCCCATGAGCTTGTGAAGGAATTTGTTTTCTTTATGAACTTAATTTGATGATTCATCAAGTTAAAGTTACACACGAAAATGTATAATTTTCTTAAAACTATAAATCTAAATCACTATCTTTAGGCGCATTAAATTTTGGGCAACCTTCGTAATGTAGCTTCTGAACTGCCTCCCCTTCGGATTCGTTCGCAACTAATTTATATTCTTCGCCATCTTTTACAGATTGAATTATTTTTCCATCAACGTCTTTTAAGACCCAATAATCAAATGGAAATTTATAATTACAATGCCACATTAAGCTTCCGTCTTTCTTTAAGTGGCCTGGATATTTTGCATAACCACAAGAAATTGGACCAGAAAAAGTTCCATCTGTAGCATAAGGTTGGTCGGCTGCAAAATTAGAGGTTGCGCAATCTTCATCAAAGTTATCCAAGTAAGATTGAATGTCTGTTAAATGATATTCAAAACCTTCTAGCTCCTCTTCTGAGATGACATCCATTCTTAAAACTCCTTCTCCTTCTTCTCCGAGTATATCTTTGGACATATCAAATTTAAGAAAAAGAAATTCTGTTCTTATTTCTTCACAATTAGGATAAAGTTTTTTAACAGCCAAACAATACATTAAATTCTGTAAATTATCTGTTACTTCGGAACCTGTATATATTTTTTTACTAGTTTTAAAATCTCTAACTATAGCCCTTTTGCCTTTATCGTATAAAAATAATTTATCTATAAAACCATATATGTAATAACTCTTTCCTTTTTCGTTTATCTCTAATTCAAAAGTTTGTTCGGAAAAAGATTTAAATGATTCTTCTTTGTCGTTGCCGTAAAAATCGTAATTTAAACCATTAACGATAAACTCATCAATCATATCTAATTCATCATCCGAATCTACTGGAGGATCTTGTTGCGAAGCTTGAATCTTAACTAATTTAGATACAGCTTTAGAGCCAGATATAGAACCTTTCTTTAAGATTGCTTCGTGATGTTTTTTATGTCTATCTTTACCTAAGTATTCAAATACATTATGGCAGACGCTACCTCTTGACGCTCCTGTATTAGAGCTGTCTGGAACTTTATTAACATACTTAGACCAATAAACCCAAGAACATTTCTTGGCGGTACCGACTCTACTAGCAGAAAGTCTAACTTTATCTGTCATAACAAGGAAGTTTTTTTATATTTTGAAACAAGTTTTTGGAAAGTTTTTTTTGAGAGTACAGTTCTCTAGAGAATTTTAAAACGGAAGAGCAAAGTAATTCGTGATTTAATATATTTTTATCTTTTTTCATTTTCCATATTTCAAGGTCTTCTTTATTCATGTCTCCAAAATCATTCTTTATTGGTAGGCATATAGAAACTTTATTATCATTAAAATAATTCATTAGCTTTAGGAAGCTTTTTACACAAGAAACCTTTCCTGAATTAAAATCTTTATTAAAGTCATTATTAAAAGCAAGTATAATATGATCAACATCTAGCCCCATTAAAACAGAAATTAAAGATGGGGAAACATCTAAACCAAAAGTAACTAAAACATTTTTAACCTCATTCTCAAATAAAAAAAGCATATCTCCAATACTTTCAACTAATATCACTTCTCTTGATGAGTTAATTGCAGACAAAGTTGGACTAACGCCCTCTTTATTTAAACAGTGCAAAGGATAAGACCAAGTAGTTTTCTTACCCATGTGTTTCCATTTAGGTCTTTTTTCAGAATCTATCATATCACGCCCAGCTAGGCCATGAATTTTTTGAAATTTGTTGAAGATAGGAAAGACATACCTTTGGTACATTGAACCTTCGGTACTCATTCCTGATTTTAGAAACTTAAGGGTCTCATCGCTAACACCCTTTTTGTTGTAAAAAGAATAGTGGGGTAAAAGGTCTTCAACCTCACTGTGGCAAAATGTTTTTTCAATAGAAATTTTAGCCTCTAACTCTTCTGTTGGTTTAGATGATTTAAAATCTTTAGATAGAACATCTTTAAAATTTTTTAAATTATCTTTACCTACAGTTTTTTCTATTAAAGCTGGAAAAGGCAAAAAGCCATCACCTGCAACATAATCTTTCCAGACTCCAGAATCTTTGTAAATTTGAAGCGCTGTAGGATTGTCTCCATTTCTGTAAACAGCAGAGCATTGCCAGTATTCACCCCTATCGCTCAAGTTATAACCTAATGACGTGAGAGTATCTTTTATATCTAAATTATTCATAAGTTAGGAAGGTCATCTGGATTATTATTAATCTCAAGATTGTTTATGCCTTCCATATGTGACACTAAATCTACTAAATCCCCCCTGTCTATAATTTTAAAATTATCAAACTCAAAATTAATATAGTTCTTTTTTTGAGTTCCATCAGGAAGCTCCACTAAATTTTCTGCTCTTGCGTAATCGGCTCCAAAACTTCTACCTTTTTCTATTTTCATTAAATGCCTACCGCAAAACATTGGATCCCATTGTAACTCGTCTATTGTTTTTTGCCTCAGTATAAGAAGGTGAGTACAGTAAAACTTTATTCTATGACTCCCAGCGATAACTGATTCATCGTCTACTACAGCATCAGAATTTCTATTACCAACTGTACCTTGGCGGTTCATTTGAACGCCTGTCATTAAAGAAACTTGAGGTCTACCATTAAAGCTTAAATCTCTTTGTATTAATTTTTTAAGCTTATCTAGCATCTCTCCTATTATTTGATGTTCTGGTTTGAATTTTCCACCACTTTCAAAACTTGATTTTATATAGTCAAAATTAATTATTAATTTATTACCCCTGCCAATTTTAGAAAAATAATATCTTTTTATATATGAAATTATATCATCTATAGCCTTACCTCCAACATTATAATAATCATAAGTTATTTCTCCTGTGCCAAGTTTTTTAAGAGCAGCTTCAACTCTACCTTTGCATTTAGAGTCATCAGCCCAATCGCCACTCTCTATTAAATGTAAAGGGACACCAGTGTAGGAAGCTACCATTCTGAAGACAATCTCTTCCTCGCTCATTTCCCCGTTGTCTAAATGAAGAACAGGGATATTTTCTTTACCAGCGACGTACATACAATAATGAGTAGTCCATTGAGTTTTACCAACACCAGAACCAGCGCAAACAATTGCTATCTGTCCCCCTTTAGTTAAAGAGCCACATAAATTATTTAAAGATTCATGCGGACCCATTGGGCCTAAGTTTTTAAAAATAGATCTATCATTAGCTCTTTCCATAACTAACGAAGGCATAATCTCAAAAAGGTTTACGGCATTTCCAGAATCATTTTCATAAATCTCTATTTTTTCATTGTAGATTTTATCCATTGAGTCGATAATCTCTTGGTATGAAGCTGTAGAGTCCAAGTCTTTAGCTTTGCTGGACATGTCATCACCTAACTTGACCATATCTCTTCTTACGCTTAAAAGTTTAAAAACTTCAGCCGACTGCTTAAACGCATCTTCTGACATGGTTTGAGATAAGTTATCTAAGCCAGATAGGTAATCTGACGTAGTCATGTTGTCTTTAAATGATAAATTTAAAGAATTTAAATGATGAAGCAAGAGGGAATAATCAACTTTTTTATCATCTTCTATTAAAGAATTAATCTTTAGATAAATAGTCTTATGTGCTATAGAGCTTTTTGAATAAAAATCTTTTTCATTTATATAGTGGCTAATTTCAGTAGCAAAAAAGTCTGGAAAAGCTACCATACCAGCAAGAACTCGTCTTTCTTGGTCAAGGTCGTATAATCTCATTATCACACATGATAACACATATAGTAAAGTATGTCAAGTTATTATTTTAAAAAGTCAGCACATATACCAAAGCACAAATTTCCATTATGCTCTTTTATGTCTGACATTACTATAACGCTTTTATTGCAAACCCTTTTTCCTGGGTAAGTCCAAATAAAATTTTTAGAAGTTAATGTAAAATCATCGTTTTGATGCCAGAAGAAGTTAAATGTTTTAAAGTTTGATAATGCATCCATAGCTTCCAAGTTCTTGCAGTGAATCCAAAGTTTTTTTGCATTTTTTGATAAAAAATTTATTGAGCATGGGTATTGAGGGTTGTCATGCCCAAGCCATATTTCATCATCTTTAAGCCAAATATCAATTTCGACGTCATAACCAAGTTTAATAGCTTCTTTGATATAGCTTACGCTGTTTTCTTTTGAAGGGTTTAGGCCGCAATAATTTCCCCTATGAGCAATTAGAACCATGAGTTTATATTCGGTATTTGATTTTTAGTCTTCGCTGTTATACTTTCCTGTATATTTATCATCGTTTGCCCCAGGGTATTTAATGACTAAATTTTTAGCATTTGTTATAGCTTTAAAGTCCGTCCCTTCGAAAGGCTCTATTAAAATAATATCGCCTTCCTTGTAGAGCTTTCCATTCATTTCGACTTCGCCGCTAAGAATGCAAGTTATTTCAGTAGCAATTCTATGATGATGAAAGTCTTCATAATCACCAGCTTTATATTCTTTGACACCAATTTCTACGTCATTGGTTTTAATAAGCGTTGGATCGAAGTTTCCAACGAACCAACCTTTGGTAAAGTTTTTTAATTCATTTTTTTTCATAAGTTAAACTATAAATAAGCTATTAAAGAAACTATCTTGCCGTTTTTCCATTTTATAATATCAACCCCGTCAAAAGTTTCATCGTTAACTTTTAGGGTGAAATGAATAGTTGAGTGATCGTGTTTAGTTTCATCGTCAGTTATAACTTCTTTTGCGCTAAAACTAATATCGTTTTTAAAAAAATCCAATAAGAAATCTTTTAATTCTTTTTTATTAAATAATTCATTATTAGGGTCTTTTAAATAGATGTTTTCATCACATAGTAAAAGAACTTCATGAATGTTTTTATCATTAAAGGCTTTTATGTAAGATAGCGTTAATTTTCTTTTATTGATTTTACTCATTTGGATTTGGAGCGTCAGCCCAAGTATCATTATCTCCATCTACGTTACCTTTTGCCCCTTGGTATTTCAAAAAATAATCTAAATCTTCAGGAGTTCCAAGTCCCCACATTTTTTTAATATCGAATATTTTGATTTTTTTATTTTCTTTAATGGCTTCATTGTAAACTGGCGCAACATAAAATTCTCCGTTTACTCTGGTATCGTTTTCAATCATTTGCTCTGCGTATTTTACGTAATCAGAACCTTTTCCCCAAAAATAAATACCAACAGTAGCTTTGTCACTAATAGGCTTTTTTTCTTGAAGGTCAATCACGTAGCCTTCGTTATTTAATTTTACATAACTCCATTTTGGGTGCGTTGAATAAAAAGTTAATATACCACCATCTATTCCATCACCTATCATTGAGTACATAAATTCATTACTATCCCACTCGACATATTGATCGGAATTAGCTATTAGTAAAGGTTCATTGTTGTTAATATACTCTTTAGCTAAAAGAGTTGTGCATGCTGCCCCTTCGGTAACACCATCGACTTGAACAATTTTACAATCTGGGGAAATTATACTAAGAACTTCTTTCAGATTATATTTTTCATAATGAGATTTTTGAACAATGAAAATATGCTCAGCATCTATATTTAAATTGTCTACAATTGTTTGAATCATTGGTTTATCCCGAACCTCTATTAAAGGTTTTGGAAAAGTGTATCCAGCATTTGCAAAGCGAGAGCCTGCGCCAGCCATAGGGATTAAAACTTTCATTTTACCGCCCTGCCATTTTGGTTTAATTTTTCCTTTTTCTATAGCTTTCATAATTGTTTTATTTATTTTTTCAAAATCTAAATCTTCTGAATTCATGACCGCACAAAGATGAGCTCCTGAAGATAGAGCTGCTTTTCTGCCAATATGAGAGTCTTCAACGATAACACATTCTTTCGGCGATACATTTAAGCCTATCATTGCTTTAAGGTACATTTCTGGATTTGGTTTAGGATTCATAACGTCTTCGTTTGTTACATAAAACTCCATGAACTCCATCAATCCTTTTCTGATTAAAATCATTCGAGTTGTTTCTCTTATAGAATTAGAACAAACGCACATTTTAAATCCCATTTTTTTTAAATCTTTTAAAATTTTAATTAATCTAAAATCTGGAGAATACTCTTCGTTTATAGTCTCAATTGTTGCTTGTTGTTTACGACTCCAAACTTCGTCGTACATATCTTTAGGAAGACCTTTTAATTCAGTTAGTTTTTGAAGTTTTTTTGTAGTTGGCAAACCATCAAAAGTCGAAAGGTGCTCTTCTCTTTCGATGGTATATTTTTCATCAATAGAAGCGAGAGCTTTATTTAAGGCGATATAATGCATGTTTCTAGATTCTACTAAAACTCCGTCTAGATCAAAAAGTATAGCTTTAATTGTATTAAGTTTTTGATTCATGTTCACACATAAATACACATAAAAATTAAATTAGTACCTGAATAATCCTGAGCGTATGTTTTTCACTACATTATCATGAGTGGTATGTTTTTGAGAAAAATAAGCGTAAATCATTTGTGGGGAATAAATTCCGTGATCAAGTCTACCTGTTTTGGACGTTGACTTAATTTCTTTGCACCAATTTTCATAATCTTTTTTTGCAAAAATATCATTATGTAAACTGTCGAAAAAATTTATCCACAGTAAAGATTTTTCTGGTATTGCAATGTGCATAAAATCTCCGTAAAATAATTTGCTATGACTGGCTCCAGTGTCATCTATATAAGTATTATTTCGATTAAGGTTACTTATTTTAATTTGTTGCAAAAGTCTTATGTCGTATCTGGTATTTATAATAAAATCATAATTAATAGATTGATCTACGAGTTTGAGGCTGTTTGAAACGCTATAAGCAAAAGAGAAAATATTATTAAAATAGCCAAAAAAATTTATATCTTCATATGAATGTGAGCCTTCTCCATGCAAATGGCTAAATCTAGACTTTAGTATTTCTTGATAATTTTTAATTTTTTTATAATATGGAGAGAAATCTATTTGTTTTTCTAACTTAGAAGTGTATGGGTTAAAGTCTTTTTGTATTTTTTCTATATCCGACAAGTTTTCAATCCAGCCATGTAAGTATATATCGAATTTGTATTCAGGATTGCAGTTTATTATATTATCTTTTATGGAATTAAGAGTATTTAAATAATCTGTTTTCTTTTCATTTCCAGTTTCCCAATGAATGTTTTTGTCAAGACATTTTCCCCTAAGGCATATAGCTATTCTTGGAGGGCTCATTCGTGGGTTAATAAGTTAATGTCTTCACTAGTCAAACCATATTTATAGAAAGAAGTTTCATTAAGGTTATGTCTTTCAATTGCAAGCCTTAACTTCCTTAAAACTTCCTGGTTTTCTCCACATATTATGTCGTCTGGAATTAATGTTTTATTTAAAATTTGTTCAACAAAATCTGGAAACTTTAACTTAGAGCCAAATATATTTTTAAATTTTATTGCATTTTCTTGATTCATGACGAAATGAAAGTCTTCGTTAACTCTACAATTTACATATATTTCATTTGGGTTATATTTGATAATTTCCATATCTTTGTAAAGAATTACGTCTGGCCTGCAAATTACTACAAAGTCATAATTAACGCTTGGATTTTGTTTTATATAAGAAATTAATAAATCTAGAGATTTTGATATTCCTAATTGTTGAGCTGTATAGCCAAAGGCGAATACATGATTTGACTCTATATCATTCTTGTAGTCTATTTGGTTTTCGTATTTAGATAGCTTTGGTTTATATAAAGCATCTAAATCTTTTTCTAAGTCTAAAGCCCAGCAATGTATAAAAAAATCAAAATCAAATTGGGGGTTGCAGTTTACTATATGAGTTTTAATAGACTCATAAACTGAGCTAAATTTTACGTAAGGATTTTTATTTTGATAAACTTCTTCAGGCGCAGCGTTTATAAATTGACCGCTTTTTATTTTGTCCATATGGCCTTTGAGGCATATAGCTATTTTAGGTTTAATCATCCCATAAAATCTAAACTATCATTCTCTTGCTGCTCCATGAGATACTCTTCCATAGCTTTTCTAACGCCAAGTTCTACAACTGGAGAAGCTGACTTGCAGTATACAAATGGACGACCATCTTGACCCACACAAGCAAGTAAAAAACCTCTACTACCTTCAGACTCACCAGTAAGTTCGAATAGTTCGTCTAGCAAGCTTTCGGGGATGTGAAATGTTTCTAAGTTTTCTGGGTCAATATCTTTCATTAATATATATTACACATATTATAATACTAACCCCATTTTTTCAAAAAAAGATTCGGTTAATTCTTTTTCTTTATATACTTCTATAAGTTGTATATCATTAATTTCACAAAATTTTAATTTTTGATTGTCTCTATCTAATTGAGCTATATAGTTATTTTTATAATTGCCGTGAAAGAATTTTACATATTTAGTGTGTTGGGCTCCTTGAACTTCTATTGCGACTTTTTTGTTTGCGTTAAAAAAATCTAAAGACATTTTAGTTCCAACAACAGGAAACTCTTCAAATACAACGTGTCTATTCCAGTATGGCTCTAAAAATTTTTTAACATTAAATTGAAATTTACTTCTACTTTTGGCGTCCCAGTCTATTAAATGATTTTTTATTTTAGAAACTCTTCTTACTGAACCTGATAGGGTTTTAAATTTCATATTAACTCCAGGAGTAATTTATTCCTCCAGCGTGACCTTCATCATAGTAAACAAGAGGTTTATTTAGGTAATAGCAGTTAGTGTGTTTAATCACTCTCTTCCAATACTCATAATCATCAGCAGCTTTCATTGGGGTAAAATCTCCAACAGAAGAAAAAATAGATTTATGAATAACTACACTGCTACAAATAGCGCAATTATGCTTCTTAAAAAACCCTTCGTCCCAGACGCTTGGAAAATTATCATTATATAAAGAAAAATCATAGCGAGAGTTTTCGTATATTTTTTTTAATGTATTAAAAAATACATCTTTATTGTATATTGGGTATTTTTTTTCAACGGAATAAGCGCCATTACCTTTGTATCCATCAGTACATGACATTTTGCACTCAGACAATTGCATGGATTTAATTTGGTCTTCAATTTTGTTGGGTAGCCAAAGGTCATCATCATCGCAAAAAGCGTAATAATCACCAGATGCAGCTTTCATTCCGAAGTTTCTTTGGTAGCCACCAGGAACTGGAAAACCAATATCTTCTTTGCTGCTTGGGTCTAAGTGTATTATTTTTATTTTTTGAGACTCCCAGTTGAAGGAATAATACCTTTCATCTGTAGATTTGTCATTGACTACAATAATTTCTATATTATCATATTTTTGAGATTTTATAGAAGATATTGTTTTTAAAAGGCTGTCAAAGCGATTATAGGTAGCTACAATCGCAGTAACTAATGGAGGGTTGTTATTAGAAATTTTTAAGACTGGTTCTTCCGCCTTAACTTTTATTAGATCTAAATATTTTTTAGGCAAGCTAGTATAGTTAAACTCAGGGGAGCTATTTAACCTGAACAAAGTCTTGTCAACAGGAATTTTTAATTGGCGAAAACATAATTCATCAGACCAGAACATGCCTTTTATTGAAGCGCCATGTATCCCAAGAGGAACTAACTTATGGCTATCTTTGTATTTTTTTTCGTAATTATTGAAAGCTGAATGATCACTGTCGCAAATTTCTATTTTTACGTTTTGGTTGCCTCCAAATAAAAAATTTACAAAATTGCTTGAAGCTGGTTTAGTTGGTAAAACAATTTCTTTATTCGAATTAATTAAATATTGGATTGCATTTTTACATACAAAATAATCATCTGGACCTAAATGAGGGACGGCGAAAACTTTGTCAGAATTTAAGTTAATATATTTTTCTTTCATTAAGGTAAAAGCTGAAACTCTATCACCAACAAAGCCTCCATAAGTAATGGGCTGATGGCTGGGAAATGCTACTGAGTTTTTAAACTTACTTTTGGGTGGGTTATTATGATGATCTATTAAAGAATTTTCTAAAATAGTTAAGAGTTTTTTAGATAGAAAAGTTTGGTCATCGCTATAAGAAAATTTATAATTCCTTAAATTTTTGCACCAAGAATCAATCTGTTCGAACATTTTGAAATTTATTGGCAATTTTAAACCGCACATTCCACCCATTACTGGAGACCAATGACCAGCATCATTGTCATGCATTGTATGCATAATTTTATCAGAATTAAGCCAATCTTTAACTGCCGCTTGCTCTCTGTAATTAACTAATGAATCTGTATCTCTAAAAATTACAGCTGAAACATCTGGGTCATCTGCCGCAAAATACCTCCAATACATTTGAAAAATTGGAGTTTGAGGTATTATAACTTCACATTCCCCTTTTTGAGCTAAGGATTTTAGTTTTTCTATATTAGAAATGTTTTCATCGCAATAAAATCTGCAAATCCAACCTGGATATATTTTTTTAGCCTCTTCGATATTTTTTTCAGCACCCAGAAGGTATACAGACTTTTCGCCGTATACAGAAAAACTTATAACTTTTTTGTTTATGCCATTTTTAACTTTTTTATATAAAAAAGGAAATGGGTCTTCGACGAAAGAATTACTTATATCATCAAAAGGATTTAAGTTCACTTTTTCTTTCTGGATTTTCTAGGCTTTTTGGGCTTTTTCTCATCAGAAAAAACTATATCATCACACTGATCTTTACCTTGAATACATAGCCAATGTGGATGATTTCCTTCTTCGAAATCAAATTCAGTTTCTTGCTCAAAAGTTTCTTCTTTAGCGTAAAGAATCCTATGATCTAATCTTGGGGCAAATATTTTAGGAGGATTTTCTCTTCCTTTTGAAAGAGTGCAAGCCCAAAAACTAAAAGACGAGTTTGCTCGAAATATGGATCTAGCAAAATATATTCTAAGAAAGTCTGGTAGCCAGTCAAAAACAATATCTGGTAAAACTTCTGCCCCAACAGGATAACTCCAGTTACCCCTCTTGTTTATAAGCCCAGAATTAAATGGATTTCCTACTCCCCACTTAGAACTCCAATCATCAGTAGTCCACTCAACCTTGTTCGGGTCGTAATCATATTTGTCAAAAGCTTTTAAATAAGCATCTTTACTTATAACGGAGTATCCTCCGTTATTTTTATAATTAACATTAGATATGTCATCTCGCCTTAAATGCGCTATATCATAAGTTCCCTGTCTATCTTCTAGCTGCTTGTATATATCAAGATTTTTAATCTCATCTTTAAATTCATAAAGCTTTAAAACATCAGCAAGTTTCATATTGGAAAATATGCTATGGTGGTACGCACAAACACTATCAATTGCAGCATCGTGATCTAACTTTTTGAAGTTTTCATTAGGGTTATCAGCGTTAACATATTTAAAGTTGTAGCCGCTTTTGCCGTTAAACTCTTCAACTCTTTTTAATCTGTAAGATAGGTCGTCAAAGGGTTTAATAGATTGGTTTAAATGTAGCCTTAAATCTTCGTCATCAACGATTTCATAATCTAAATTAAATAAATGTTTACCTTCCCAGTCAGAAGGTAGAAAAAGTTTTCCACCAAACTTTTTAGCTCTAGCATGCATATAAGCATATGTGTGCATTCTGTTACCAAAACGACCATTCCAGTGCACAAGCATAACATTGTTAGAGCCAAGTTGTTTTTTGGAATTTGGTTTTGCGTCGAAAGGGTTTGCGTCTACGTCAATATCTTCTATATCAATAGTATCTTCTTTTTTTACGAGCATATCTACCAGTTCTTTTCTTTTCTTTGCAGATTTACTTTTGGAAGGCTTGGGCTCATTCTTTACATCTTCTGAATTTGAGTCGTCTGACACCAAAGACTCAATTAAACTCTTTCTTTTGCCTTCGTCGTACTTACTCGCAGTCTTAATTTCGACAAATTCTCCGTCAACAATATCTGTAGCTACAGATTTTTTTGACCCACGTTTTCTTACTGTTCTTGTTTTGTTTTGCTTTTTCATTTTAAAATTAAAATTTCTTCTTTTAATATATTATAAAGATAATCCCTTAATTTTAAATCTTTTTCTAAAATATCTAATATTTTTTGTTCTCCTTGTACTTTTTCTGGTAACTCAAGACCTTGCTCTTTTAATTTATTAAGCAAATCTTCATCTACGGATATCCAAGCTCCTCTTTGGTCTAAGTAGCCCCAATTCTTCATAAGATCAATAACCTCTTTTTCTGTCCATATGGAGTTTCCATTAGTTCTTCCGTATCTAATAGGATATCTAACTTGAGCGCCTGTCTTTTCATTAACGCTTTTTCTAAATACAACCTTACAATAGTGACCAATTGGGTCACCTTTATCTTCAACTCGTGTTGCAGAAGGATTGGTGTACATTATATCTGTGCTAAATCTTTCTTGAAATTCACATATATAATTAGCATAGTGTTTAATTGCGTTACCTCCAGCTTGTTTTACTCTTGGACCCCCTCTAGATGCATAAGGGTTTGTTGCGACTTCAACTCTTACTTGGGAAGTTAAAATTAACATATGCCCCATCTTTGTTAGAGGTAGAATAACTTTTTTTAGAAAAACAGATGTAACTAAAGCTCCGCCAGCGACTTGTTCGCTATCTTCAAAAGGTTTATTAAAATCATTTACCCTACATAAAGCATCAACACTATCAATAATAAATAAGTACTTCTTATTTTCGGGGTTATCTTGAATTAACTCTCTTAGTAACTCAAAAACTTTTTCGTAAACATTACAATCAAATTTGAAAAATTTTTCTGGACTTTGGTCTATACCACATCTTTCAAGAAGCTCTGGGCTTAGTCTACCCTCACTCTTAACGTATATAACCATTCCATCTTTCTTAAAATGATCTTGGAAATTTTTAGCAACGGTTAAAGCGCAACTTGTTTTGCCACCCTCATTGACTCCAGTAAATCTATGAGCTCCAGCTGGAAAACCTCCGCCAAGAGCTAAGTCTAGGTTAAGGCTGCCTGTTGGGATTTTATAATGCAATTCTTCATAATCATTATAATGATATTTAGAATTGTTTTTGTCTTTTAAAAATTTTTCTATTAATGCGGTACTATGGTTTTCTTTCATCAAGGTACATAATAAACCATTATAGCTCAAAAGTCAATCAAAAAAATGCCTAATACCTTTTTTTCTTATTTTGTAATTAGTTTGTTCGGACGTATCTTTATTAAAATTATATTTTTTATGCCTAGTAGGATTCCAATGAAAAGCTTGCCATTTATTTTTTAATAAATTAATCCAATAATCATTATCTTTATCGAAAAACAGCGCAAAAGAGGGGAGTCTGCCGTTTTTTATTAAAGAGCTTTTAAAAGTAATCTTTGCCCAAAAAGGTATGCTTGGAAATTGTTTATATAATTTCAAAAATAATGTTGATTCTTTTGACCAAAAAGTTTTAGCTTTAGCTTTTTCTTGTTTTGTCTCGGGCTTAGCGGGACAAATAATTAAATTTGTAATAATTTTTGGGTAGTGTTTATTTATTTCTTTTTTCAAGAATAATAGTATAACATATACTCTATTATTTGTCAAACAAGATTTACTAAGATTGCAGATCGACAGTCTCTAATTCGCAACCGCTTAATAATTTAGTTTCGCACCCTTCCTCACAACCAGAGCAAGCATCCATATTGGGTTCTGGACCATAAAAAGCGAACTCATAGGAGGAGGGTTGTTCATCGCCAACAATTTTAGATCCTGAAACAGCTCCCGCATTTTCAAAATTTTCTCCAAACCATCGGGCGATTTGCGGATTAGAAAGATTTTCAACAATACCAGTAAGTATATTAGTGAAAGCGTTAGTTGCGGCGTCTTGAAGATTACCTGTGATTGCGAGTAACTCAGCTCTTCTTTGGTTAGTGGTGGTGTCAGTGGTGCCAGATGGATACCAGTAATCAACCTGAGCTTGAAATTCGGAGAAAGTAGAACCAGTATAATAATCCATAGTTGATCCCCCTGGCGCGTTGTTCCCTAAAATTGTTTGAGCGTCTGTAATTGCTTTTCTTAACGCCTGTATATCACTTGCGTATTCATTCGATAATGAATTTATGAGAGACGCTATATCTTGCAGGAGGCTTATTAACCCTCCTATAGTACTAACAGTTCTGCTAAATTTAAACTCGTACATTTCAATATCGCAGCAAGGGCCATCGCCCGACATTAAAATAAAGGCTCTTCCTGTAGCAACAAGATTTAAGGGTTGGTTATTTGAATCACACATTGCTGCTCCGTATGAAATTGAATTTGTTTGTGGGTCAATTGAGCAAGAGGTTTGTCCGAAGCTAACGTCTACGGTTTGTTGAGAGCCGCTTCCTACTCCTGCGTGAGCCCCTCCAGTTGAGGGTTGATGAACTGTTCTGTAATCAGCACTACCGTCATTATATACAGTGCAATGTAATATTAAATGCCCGCCGTCATTGAGGGGGATGTCAAAAGCAAAAGCTATTTCATCAGAACAACTTCCATTAACAAGAAATTTACCTGCGAACGTTAAGTCACATTCTTCATTGTTCGCGAAGAAATACGAAGCGAGCTCTTCGCCCCAGCCTCCATTGGCGTATCCATCAGAATTAAAATCTGCTAAAACGTAACTATTGGGGGGGTTACTACAATTCTGCCCAAAGAAGCAAACATTCATACCTGAGCAAATATCCCCACCGTAATTTATCGGTTCTTCATTTTCGCAATCAAAGTTACAGCATTCAGAGGTTGGCGTAGGTTGCGGCGATGGCGTAGGAGTCTCTGGCGTAGGAGTCTCTGGCGTAGGAGTAGGCTGTGACGTAGGAGTAGGCTCTGGCGTAGGTTGTGGCTCTGAGCAGTCGCCACAATTTACACCTTCAGTATAAGAGCTAAAATCTGATGCGCCACACTGACTCTCAGGAATATCTAAATAAGTAACCGCATAACAATTTGATCCGTCGTTTAAGTAGGACATGCCTGATTGATCATGCTTTCCTGTTTGGCCATGAAGAGGACCTACATATTGAACTGCCCAACTTGGAATGTTCTTATTCCATACTGCGTCCGTAGCACACACTCCACCTGTACTGTTTGCGCCAACTGCGCCTTGCCATTGGAGACAATTTGGTGGGTTGTAAACTTGTCCTCTGCTTCCAGGTACGGTCTGGCAAGTATTTGGCGAGCAACCTAATGTTTGTACTTGAAAAGTTCTATCTACGCAACTTCGTAACTCGATACATTTTTTCGCAGTAGGCGTTGGGGTTACAGGCGTTGGGGTTACAGGTGTTGCAGTTGCTGGAGTACCTGGGGTACCTGGAGTGACAGTTCTTGGAGTAGGAGTAACTGGAGTAGGAGTAACTGGAGTAGGAGTAACTGGAGTAGGAGTAACTGGAGTAGGAGTAACTGGAGTAGGAGTAACTGGAGTAGGAGTAACTGGAGTAGGAGTTTTTGGAGTAGG
>Ga0181417_1000161_pt1 | contig 21496 bp, 26 predicted proteins | sample 40SPOviralmetaG_FD_130142 | JGI IMG/M metagenome (GOLD analysis project Ga0181417, IMG submission 130142) | Marine viral communities from the oligotrophic San Pedro Time Series (SPOT) site, San Pedro Channel, CA, USA - 40 SPOT_SRF_2013-02-13 | ecosystem: Environmental > Aquatic > Marine > Strait...
ATGACCGAGTAAACAGAATAACCTATGAGGAGGTTGTTGATGATACAAGACCTATACAAACAAAAAAGGTCCTTGGAGTTGAAGTGGGAACAGGAGCATCTGTCTAATGGTAGATATACTCTTGAAATGGTCAGAATCGATGATAGAGTTAAAAAAATCATCACTGACATTAAGCTTGAAGAAGCTGAAATTGCTCACAGGCAAAACACTGCAGAAGGTGTTGCTCCACAAGTTTCAGTAGCTACTTAATAAAAAAGCTACATCGTTGAATAAATTCAATTCACATTATAGGCTCTCTTGCACTCTATTAAAATGTAGTATATAGTTTTATTACTATACAATTAATTAGAACGTAAACGAGTATAGTCGACGGCCTAGAGATTACGTTCGGAAACTAGGAGGATATAATTATGGCAAACACTACATTTTCGGGACCGGTACGATCAGAAGCCGGATACCAGCATGTAACAAAAAATGCAACAACAGGTGCATTTACAACTAACTATCTAAACGTTAAATTTGATTTCGTTGGTATGACTCACGCTGCAGTTTCTGCAGGTTCAGGGGTTGCTTTACCAGCAGACCAAGTTAGCACGGTAAACTTTACAGGCGCAGCAGCTTGTTCAATGGTTTTACCAGCAGCTACACCAGGAACAAGAGTAGCCTACGTTCAAAGAGTAGATACAACAGGTGGAACAAATACTTTAACTTTTGATGCATTAACAACTGATGCATGGGTTACTGGTAGTTTAATTGAAACTAGAGCAGCTGATAATGTTTCTTATGATACATCAACAGCAGGCGAAGGTCAGTTAGTTTTCACTGCAGCTAATGCAACTACAAACTTTTTTTCAATAGGAAGTATTTTATACTTTTCTTGTACAACAAAAGGTTTATGGCACGTTGGCCTTGACTCAGCTAAAGACCCTTTAGCAGTTAAAGGTGCGTTCGCATTTGCAGCGTAATAAATAATTAGTGTGGGGCTTCGGCCCCACCTTTTAATTTAAGGAGAATAATATGGACTCAGATCAACATACGTTGAACAAAACAACCGGAACTGCTTCAGTTTTAAGAGGCTCAAGAACTAGAGTTACTTCAATTCAAGGAAGAGGTGAGGCTGGTTCAGTTTTACTTTTACATGATGTAGCCGACGCAGGAAATGCAGGTGCTGGTAATTTATTAGCTACTTTTAAATTTGAAACTGAAGGATTAGAAGTTTATATACCTGGTTCTGGTATTTTGTTTAAATCTGGAGTTTGTGCAACTTTATCACAAACATCTGGAACAGACGGAAGTGTTACCATGACAATTACAAGGGGATAGTAAATGGCCAATACCACCTCGGGAACAGCAACGTTCGATAAAACTTTTGCTATTGATGAAATAGTAGAAGATGCATTTGAACGTATTGGATTAAATTCAGTAGCAGGTTATCAATTAAAATCAGCTAGACGATCTCTTAATATCTTATTTCAAGAATGGGGTAATAGAGGTATTCATTATTGGGAAATAGATGAGCTTAATTTAGATTTAATTGAAGGTCAATCAGACTATGATTTTTTTAGATCTACCGGCGATGGCACAAGCGCAACGTCAACGCCTGCAGATGTTTATGGAATGTCCGATGTTCTTGAAGCACAGTTAAGATCTAATAGAACTCAAACAGATCAATCAGATAGTCCAATGACTAAAGTAGATAGATCTACTTATGCAGGTTTTTCTAATAAATTATCAAAAGGAACTCCCAATCAATATTGGGTAGAAAGATTTATTGATAAAGTTAGAGTACATGTTTATCCAACACCAGATTCTACTAACGCATCTAAAGACATGCATTTTTATTATATTAAAAGAATTCAAGATGTTGGAGATTACACTAATGCAACAGATGTGCCGTTTAGATTTGTGCCTTGTATGATTGCAGGTTTAGCTTTTTATCTTTCACAAAAATATCAACCACAAATGGTGCAAGCTATGAAACTTTATTACGAAGATGAATTATCTAGAGCATTAGCAGAAGATGGCTCAGCTTCTAGTACATACATTACACCAAAAGCTTACTACCCAGGAACATAATGGCAAAATACGCAACAGGTAAATACGCAAAAGCAATTTCTGATAGATCAGGTATGGAGTTTCCATATAAAGAAATGGTTAGAGAGTGGAACGGATCTTTTGTGCATGTATCAGAGTTTGAACCAAAACAACCACAATTGGAACCAAAACCAATGAACGGTGATTCTATATCTTTGCGTAATGTTAGACCTGATAGAACAGAAACAGCTGTTCCTAATATTTTACCTTTAAACGCATTTACAACAACATCTGGATCAACTACAATATCTGTTAATGAACCAGATCATGGTAGATCAACATCAGATACAGTTAGATTTAGAGACGTATTAAATGTTGGTGGAGTCGCAGCAACAACTATAAATAATTCAAGTGGATACACAATTACTAAAGTAGATGACAATAATTATACCTTTGCAACAGCTACAACATCTAGTATAAGTGAGTTAGGAGGAGGCGGAGCTGCATCAGCAGGCCCTGTAACGGTAAGCGCATGATAAGTAAAATTTGGAATTGGATAAAAAATAAATTTAAACCTGAAAAACAAGAACCTCATATAATGTTATATGATCCACAGCCTTGTAAAGGTCATAGAAGGTTTAGAAATAATTGTGAAGATTGTAGAAAGGTTTCGGCATAATGGCTGGATTAAGTGCATCAGGATTAAAAACTCAAATAAGAAGTTATACTGAAACAGACTCTAATGTATTAACAGATGCTGTTTTAGAAAATATAATTTTAAATGCACAGTATAGAATATTTAGAGATGTGCCTATAGATGCAGATAGAAAACAACAGTTAGGTAATTTTGTTGCTGGACAAGAGTCTATAAATGCTCCGGCAGGATGTTTATTTATTAGAGCTATACAAGTTTACGATACAAATGGATCAGCTATTACAGGAGCTAATAGATTTTTAGAAAAAAAAGATATGTCTTATCTGCAGGAATATCAAGATGTAACAGGCACGTCAGCTGCACAAGGTCAACCTAAATATTACGCTATGTTCGGTGGTGCTACAGGAGAATCTGATACTACATCAGGTAGAATATTTTTAGCTCCAACTCCAAATACCACATATAGATTTAGAGTTCATTTTAATAAAATGCCTGATCTTTTAGAAAACAATGATACCAATTATATTAGTCTTAATTTTCCAAATGGTCTATTATATTGCTGTTTATCAGAAGCATATGGGTTTTTAAAAGGTCCAATAGATATGTTGACACTTTACGAAAATAAATATAAACAAGAAGTACAGAAGTTTGCTAATGAACAAGTTGGCAGAAGACGAAGAGATGACTACACAGATGGTGCTGTTCGTATTCCAGTAAACTCAGCAAACCCGTAGGAGATAAATTATGGCAATAACATCAGCAATATGTTCAAGTTTTAAACAAGAACTTTTACAAGGTAAACACAGTTTTGAATCTTCAGGTGGACACACTTTTAAAATTGCATTATTTGATAGTAGTGCAACGTTAAATGCTACAACTACAGATTATTCTACATCAGAAGAAATTACAAATACATCCGGAACTGCATATACTGCAGGAGGTGCAACATTAACTAATAGTGGAGTTGGATTAACTAGTACAACTGCATTCACAGATTTTGGTGACATAACTTATAACTCAGCTTCTTTCACTGCAAACGGTGCATTAATATATAATACAACAACAAATGGTGGTTCGTCTACTACTGATGCTGTTTGTGCAATCGCTTTTGGTGGAGACAAAACAGCAAGTAATGGAACTTTTAAAATTGAGTTTCCTGCAAACGACGCTACAGCCGCAATAATCAGATTAGCATAGGAGGTCGACCATGTCGACGACTTCAGGATGGGGCAGGTTTACCTGGGGCCAAGCTAATTGGAATGAAGACACAACTTTAAAAACAGGTTGGGGTGCACAAGCCTGGAGTGGTTCAGGTGGATGGGGAGATCTTTCTGATCAAACTGTTTCTATTTCTTTAACAGGCATACAAATTACATCTAGCATTGGTTCAGTTGATGTACCAGATCAAGTAATAACACCTACAAGTTTTGAAATAACATCTTCACAAGGTGAAGCTTTTGTACCTGTAAATATAGACACTTCTTTATCCGCAACATTTTCAGTTGGTTCGTTAACAGTAAATGATGTAACTTTTGGTTTACCTAGTTTCTCTTTAACAGCATCTTTAGGTGCTCCTGTAGTTGCTGACATGACTATCGGTTTAACTGGTTTAGATTTAACATTATCTCAAGGAACTGCATTTGCACCAAATGAAACAGCTATTCTTTCTGGTCAAGAAATTACATTATCTCAAGGAACTACAATAGGTTCGTCTTCTCAAGAAGCAAGTTTAACAGGTTTATCACTTACATCTAGTTTAGGAACAGTAACTATACCAAATGATACTGCAATCTTAACAGGTGTTTCTTCAGAGTTTACATTAGGATCTATAGTTGGATTAGGTGGAGCAGTAGCTAATCCAACAGGTATTCAATCAACATTAAGTGTAGGGTCAATAGATCCTAATGATATGTCATTAGGCTTAACTGGAGTATCAGCTTCGTTTAATATTGGTTCAATAACTATACCTCAAATTACAGTAGGATTGACTGGAGTAACAGCTTCGTTTAATGTCGGAGCTGTAGATATTTTTGCTTATGGTGATGTTGACCCAGGTTCAAATATATCATATAACAATGTTTCAACAGGTTCGAATGATACTTATTCAGATGTTGCAACTGGATCAAATACAAGTTATAGTGACGCTGCATAATAGGAGATAATTTATGGCATCAACATACACCCCATTGGGTATAGAAAAACAAGCAACCGGTGAAAACGCTGGAACTTGGGGAACAAAAACAAATACTAATTTAGAAATCGTAGAACAAATATCTGGCGGTTATACAACTCAAGCAGTAACTGATGGCGCAGATACAACTCTTTCAGCAACTGATGGTGGAACTGGTGCAACTCTTGCACACAGAGTCATAGAATTTACAGGGGCTCTTACAGCTTCAAGAAATGTTACAATACCTTTAGACGTACAAAACTTTTATTTTTTAAAAAATGCAACTTCTGGATCACAAAACGTCGTATTTAAATATGCTAGTGGTACAGGAACTTCAGCTACAGTTGCAAATGGTAAAACTGTAATTGCATATGCAAAAGGAGACGATGGGACTAATCCAAATATTTCTACAATATCATTAGCTGCAGATGTAGTTGATGATACTTCACCACAATTAGGTGGTAATTTAGATACTAACTCTTTCATGATAGACTTCGATGATGCTCACGGTATCAGAGATGAAAATGCAAATGAACAATTAATTTTTGAAACAACTGGATCAGCAGTAAACTTTGTTGATATAACTAATGCTGCAACAGGTGCAGGACCACAAATTGGTGCAAATGGAAGTGATTCAAATGTTAATTTAAAATTAAGAACAAAAGGAACTGGTCTTCTTGAAGTTATGGGTGCAACAAATCCAGGCTCAATTCAGCTCAATTGTGAAAATAATTCGCATGGGATTAAGCTAACCAGTCCTGCACACAGTTCAGGGCAGAGCTATGAACTTAAATTTCCCACTGGAAATGTTACAGCAGATAGATTTTTAAAAGTTGCATCAGTAACAGGATCTGGAGCAACAGGTGTTGGTCAATTATCTTTTGCCGAAGTATCAGGTGGAACTTCTTGGCAGGCAGTAAAAACTTCTGCTACATTTACAGCTGTAGCAGGTGAAGGTTATTTTATTAATACTACAAGTAATGCAATAGAAATGGATTTACCTGCAGGTAATATTGGAGATGAAATTTCTTTTATAGATTATGCAGGAACTTTTGATACAAACAATTTAACGATCGATCCGAATGGAACAGAAAAAATTGCAGGATCTACGGCTAGTTTAACGGTTGGAACAGAAAGAGCAGGAAATACATTAGTGTACGTAGACAGTACTCAAGGTTGGCTCTTAAAGAATAATTAAGGAGATTAATGACTACTTATAAATCTATAGTAGGCCAAAAAATCTTAAAGGTTAGTTCAGATCCAACGAATCCTTTAGAAGGTCAAATTTGGTACAACTCATCAACTGGAATATTAAAAGGTGTTCCATTATTAGAAGCCTGGTCTAGTGGTACAGTTTTAACTACAAAAAGATATATTTCAGCAGGAACAGGAAGTGCAACAGCAGGATTAGTCTCTGGTGGTGATACAGGAGGAGATACTAAAACAGGTGCAACAGAAGAATATAATGGAAATGGTTGGTCAAATGGCGGAACCATGAATACTCCAAGAGCATATGTAGCAGGAGCAGGAACTCAAACCGCAAGTTTAGGTTTTAGTGGTTACACATATCCTCCACCTAACCCAGCAGGATCAAATGCATCAGAAGAATATGATGGATCTTCGTGGACCAGTGGTAATAATATGAATGTTGCTAGATTTAATTCAACAGGTTGTGGAACTCAATCTTCAGCTTTAGGATGGGCTGGAAGAAGTCCAGCACCTACTGAAAGAGATATTTGTGAAGAATATAATGGAGCCTCTTGGACAACAGGTGGAACTTTAAGTCAAACCAAAACAGGTACAGGTGGAGCTGGTAGTTCACAAGATGCAGCTTTATGTTTTGGTGGAGAAGGAAGTCCTGGTAATTTAAATCAAACAGAAGAATATAATGGAGCCTCTTGGACAACAAGTGGAAATTTAAATTTAGCTAGAAGAAATTTTTCAGGTTCTGGAATACAAACAGCAGCTTTAGCTATAGGAGGACTTACAAACCCTCCTGACACTGTTAGAGCAGAAACAGAGTCTTACGATGGAACTTCTTGGACGACAAAACCAAGTATGGCAACAGCTAGAATGTTTGGATGCAGTGCATTAAATGGAACTACTTCAAGCACTTGGTTAGCAGGTGGAAGACCAACAAGTAGTACTTCATTAGCTAATGTAGAAGAATATAATGCAAGCACAAATAAATTTACAGCTGGAGCATGGTCTAGTACTACTAACATGAATACAGCAACTCAAGTTTATAAAGGATCGTCCACTACTGGAACTCAAACTGCATTTAGAGTTTTTGGTGGTTATACAACTGCTAATACTGCAAAAAATGAAGCCTTTAATGGTGCAACATGGGCAGAAGAAGCTGATATGAATACAGCTAGAAGAGGACACGGAGGTAGTGGATCTTTTACTTCTGCATTGTGTTATGGTGGCTTTATACCACCAGGTACAGGAGTAACTGAAGAATGGAATGGAACAAGTTGGTCTGAAAAAAATGATTTAAATACAGGAAGAAATTCTATATCCGCTACTGGATCTAATGGAGACAACGCATTAGCAACAGGTGGTAACAACCCTGCTACAGCAGCTGTAGAACAATGGAATGGAACAAGTTGGACAGCTAAAACTTCTTATCCGATTAGTGTAATAGATGGAAATGCTGCAGGAACAGTAACCGCAGCTATAGTATCTGGTGGATATAGCAGTCCTCCAGCAGGAATTACAACAACTAACGAATGGAATGGAGCAAGTTGGACAGCAGGAGGACCTCTAGTTACTGCTATTCAAGGAGCAGGATCAAGTGGTACTTCAACAGCAGCTCTTATGTCCGGAGGATATGTTGCTCCAGCTTATACAGCTGTAACACAAGCATATGATGGAACTGCTTATGCAACACAACCAAATTTAGGAACCGCAAGAGGTGCATGTGGTGCGGGTGGTCCTTCAACTGCAAATATAATTGCAGGAGGATATGATACGGGAGGTTCAAATAAAACAGAAGAATTTACAGGAGAGTCTTCAGCCTTAAATGTAGAAATAGTAACAACAAGTTAAAATTATGAGTGATTATAAAAGTATAGTAGGAAAAGGAATTAAATTTGTATCTTCAAATCTTGACAATGCTCAAGCAGAAGGTCAAATTTGGTATAACTCTACTGATGGAAAATATAGAGATCTTTTAGTTTTATCAGCATGGGCTAGTTCTACACCTCTTCCAATAGCTACAAATCAATCAGGAGGAGCTGGTATAAACACAGCATCTTTAATATTTGGTGGATCAAGTCCAGCTAATAATGCAGAGGATGCAACGTATGAATATAATGGATTAGGATATTCTAATAGTGGAAATTTAAATACATCTCGTACAGGAATATCAGGAGCAGGAACTCAAACAGCAGGATTAGGTGCAGGAGGTTATTTATTTCCTGGAAGTTCAAATAACACTGAAACTTATAATGGATCTAGTTGGACAGCTGCAACAGCTATGCCAACTTCAAATTCATATGCTTCATGTGGAACTCAAACGTCTGCATTATATGTTACATCTAGCACCACGCTAGAATATTCATCACCTTCTTGGTCTAGTGGGAATGGTTTAAATACTCCTAGAGCAGAGGCTTCTATGGCAGGAACACAAACTGCAAGTATATTTTTTGGAGGAGGACCTCAAACATCAGCATCTGCTGCAAGTGAAGAATATAATGGAACAAGTTTTGTAAATTCAGGTACAATGAATACTGCAAGAGGAATACAAATAAATGGTGCAGGAACACAAACATCCGCTTTAGCTTATGGAGGAGCAGGACCAACTGAACCCGGTAGAAGTGCAGCAACAGAATCTTGGGATGGAACTAGTTGGACTACTCAGAATAGTCTGGCAACGGTAACAGCACAAGCTCAAAAAGGAGGATCAACAAGTGCTGATTCTACATCAGGAATTGCAGCTGGTGGTCTTACACCAGGTAGATCTTCTAAAACAGAAGAATATAATACTTCACTTAACGTAATTACTGGAGCAGCATGGGCTAGTGGTAGTGCTACGAACACTGCTTTAGGAACTACTGCAGGAAGTGGAACACAAACTGCAGGAATAATTTTTAGTGGAGCAGATAATAAAAATAATACTGAACTATATGACGGTTCTTCTTGGACTGCAGGGCCAACATTAAATACAGGAAGATATGGAGCAGGTGAAGCAACTAACGCTCCTCAAACAGCTGCTCTTTGTTTTGGTGGATATTCTGAACCTCCAAACACCAACAGAGCTCAAACAGAGGAATATGATGGTTCTTCTTGGTCTGAACAAAATGATCTGCCAACTGGTATAAGACAATTATCTGGATTTGGAACACAAACAGCTGCAGTTAGTGTAAGTGGTTGGTCAACAGATTACGTTGCTGAATCTTATGAATACAACGGAGCTTCTTGGACAGCTGCAGGAAACATAAATGTTTATAGAGAACGATCAGCTTCTTTTGGTCTTGAAACAGCAGGAGTAACAGTTGGAGGTAATGTCCCTCCTTCTCACGCTCATAGTGCTACAGTAGAAGAATATAATGGCGCTTCCTGGACAACTGCAACTGCATATCCTACTGGTATTAAAATGGCTGCAGCGTGTGGAATACAAACTGATGGTTTAGTATTTTCTGGAAACACTCCTCCAAATAGCGTAACAGGATTAACTTTAGGATATGATGGAACATCATGGTCAACAAGACCTTCAATGGCAACTGCAAGACAAGCAGGAGCAGGAGCAGGGACTTCAACAGCTGCTCTTATGTCAGCTGGATCTAATGTTGGTGGAACATCTTTAACAACAACAGAGGAATTTACTGGTGATACAACAGCATTAAACGTTAAAACAATTACTACTAGTTGATAATGATTAAAATTAAGTATATAATAATATAAAAGGAGAAAAACTATGGCACATTTTATTTATGGAGTTGCTGAAAACACAGGAAAAGGGTTTTTTACTGCAGAAGACAGAAGAAAATTTTTTCTTAGAGGTTATCCTGCTAATGTTTGGATGGTTGGAAACACTGTTGAAGGTGCGATGTGGTTAGCCGAAAAAGGCGCTGCTGAAAAAACCAAAGCAGAAGCACAAGCTGTAATAGATGCAGAAATAACTGCAGCTCAAAACGCTTGGGATGCTTTACCTGATGAAGAAAAAGCACCAGCAAACCCTCTTAATACAAGACCTGTTGATGTAATTCTCCCATAAAGGATTTTTAAATGACAGACTATGCAGGTATCAAAGGTACAAGAGTTAAATATTTAACTACAGATCCTACTTTAACTTCAGACTATGAAGGGCAGGTTTGGTACAACTCGACCACAGGTGTTAATAAAGCAGTAGTTCAGATTAAAGCATTTTCTTCTGGAGGTGCTTTACCAGCTACTAGATCTGGATCAGGTGGATGTGGAACTCAAGGAGCAGCATTAAATGTAGGTGGAGAAGATGGAGCTAATCTTTTTAATACTACAGAAGAATATAATGGTTTTACTTGGTCAGCTGGTGGAGCTTTAAATGATGGTCCAGGAAGTTTTTTTAATCCTATTGCAGGAATTCAAACTGCAGCTGTAAGAGTTGGAGGTATTTTAGCACCTTTTCCAACTTTAACAAATGCAGTAGAAAATTATAACGGAACATCTTGGACAACAGGAACAGATATACCTGCAAATAATAATCACGGAAATTTAGCAGGAACACAAACAGCTGCAATTTTAGCAGGAGGAGATCCTGGTGCTGTTTCAACAACTCTTTCTTGGAATGGATCATCTTGGACTGCAGTTAACTCTTTAGTAGAAGGAAAAGCTAATGGAGCTGTAGCTGGACTTTCATCAGCAATGTTGGCTTCAGGAGGATCAGACGGAACTCCTGGAACTGGAGGTTTTACTGATAATGTTCAATCTTGGGATGGAACTAATTGGTCTACTAGTCAAAATTTACCAGCAGCTAAAACTAATTTAAGAGGATGGGGAACTAACACAGACGCAATCGTAGTAGGTGGAAGAACAAGAGCACCTGCTGCTTCAGCTACATCTGAACAATATGATGGAACTGGTTGGACTGCTTCAGCAAGTTTAGGAAGTGCAGCATATTTAGGAAGTACTGCTGGAGGAACATCAGGATCACAATTAGGAATTTACGCAGGAGGTGGAAGAGTAAATGCATCTACCCCGACAGAAGAATATAGATCTCATATATTTGTAACTACAAAAGCAGCCTGGGCATCAGGAAATAATTTAAATCAAGCTAGAAAAGAATTAGGTGGTGCAGGAACACAAACAGCTGCAATTGCTTTTGGAGGATCTAATCCAGGTGGAACTGCTGTTAATAATTCTGAAGAATATGATGGCTCGTCTTGGTCTGAAGGTAATGATTTAAATACAGCAAGAAGAACAATTCAAGGTTTTGGAACTCAAACAGCTGCAGTTGCTGTGGGTGGTTTTCAAAACCCTAGTGGAGGTTACCATTCTGTAGAAGAATATAATGGTGCATCTTGGACAGCAAATTCAGCTCCTGGAGAATTGGGAACAGGTAGATACGGAGCGGCATGTGCAGGAATAGAATCAGCTGGTCTTGTGTTTGGTGGATCTGATGTTACTCCAGGTTTTTTAAATCAAACAGAAGAATATAATGGATCAGCTTTTGCAGAACAAAATAATTTAAATACTGCTAGAAGAGGTTTGGGTGGAGCAGGAACTCAAACATCAGCTATAGCGTTTGGTGGAGATGAACCAGGTGCTAGCAATAAATCAGAAGAGTATAATGGTGCATCTTGGACAGCTGGTCCAACATTAAGTATTGCAAGAGACAATGTAGCCGGAGCAGGAGCAACAAGTGATTCAGCATTAGCTTTTGGTGGAACTACAACTGGAAATAATTCTGGAGAAACAACAGCAACAGAATTATATAATGGAACAGTTTGGGCTTCATCTGCTCCTTTAGCAACAGCTCGTTATTATTTAGCAGGTTGTGGAACAACCAGTGCTGCCTTAGCTTTTGGTGGAAATCCTGGTCCTGGAACAACAAATGCAACAGAAGAATTTACAGGTGAAGTTCAAACAATTACAGGTTCAACGTTGACAACTAGTTAGTAATCGTTATATTAGAAAGTATCGAAAGGATTATTATGACAGAAAAAAGAAATATACATGCACTTATAGAAAAAGAAGCACCAAGCTTAAATAACTTATTAGATCCAGAAGATGTAAAAGAGTTTAAGGCTATGACATCTGAACTTAGAGATACTTGGACTAAGAAACAAGTTTTTAGAACAGAAACAGAAATGAGGATGTCTGTATTACAGGATGCAAAATATCCAACAAAAGCTTCAAAGTATTGGCAGTGTGTTAGAGAACAAAACGTATTCTTAGAAAATTTAATGAGTTTATCATTTGATTGTAGACGTAAAGAATCAAAAATTAAATGGTTAGAAAAAAAGTTAGAAACAGAGCAAGACGAATACAAATTAGAAAAGTATAAAATAGATTTAGATGAAGAACGATATGGTTTAGCTAATATGCAATTAGTGGCTCGTGATAGAATGAGAGAAATCAAATTGTGGTCTACATTAAAAAAAGAATTTGATGATGGATCGTTTGATACTAAAGATGTTAATAGACACCAATTAGACTCGTATCATTTAATAATGAAAAACAAAGCAGAAACCTTGACCCAAGGATCAAGTCAACCTGAAGTGTTTAATGTGTTAGGACAATTACAAACAATAGAAAGAGTTAAAAAATCAGGAGAAATGATTTACAACAAGAAAGAACAATTGACTAATGACCTCGGAGCAAAAGACAAGTAAAAAACTTTTTTTCTTAGTTGCAATGCCAAGGTCAGGTAATACCTTGTTTGCTTCTGTAATGAATCAAAACCCTGAGATAGCCGCTACTGCAAACTCTATTACGTTAGAGATAATGAAAGATTTGTTTTTGTTAAAAAAAACAGATGTATTTCAAAACTTTCCCGATCATAAATCTTTAGATAATGTATTGAACGTAGTGTACGATAATTATTACAAAGATTGGCCACAAAGATTAATTATAGATAGAGGTCCTGTAATGACACCACCTAATTTAAATTTAATGCAAAAACATTTTAAAAGACCTTTTAAATGTATTGTATTGCTTAGAGATCTAATGGATGTGTTAGCAAGTTATATGCAATGGTATACAGAAAATCATGATGCATTTCCTAATAAATATAATCATAAAAATGATGAAGAAAAATTATTAGCGTTAATGAATAAAGATGGAGCTATTGCAAAAGAGTTAGAAGCAATTAAAAACTCACATAATTATCCTGGCATGTGTCACTACGTAAAATACGATGACATTGTAACAAACCCAGAAAAAGAATTTAAAAAAATATATGAGTTTATAGATGAGCCTTATTTTAATCATAGGTTTGATAATTTAGATCAAGTATCTGTAAATGGTCTATCTTATGATGACAAAATAGTTGGTAGCAATATGCATAAACTATTTGATGGTCCTATTAGAAAAGTGTATAACCCTTACATAGAAAAAATTCCAGAAAGAATAAGAGAAAAATATGAACACATCCGATTTTAATTTTATATTTTTAGGTCAATCAGTATTACGTTATAAAGTGCCTGTTGATGTGTTTGATATTATTAATCATATTTATGAAACAAAATACCCTGAATTAAAACCTGCAAACAAACAATTAATTGGTAAAATTGAAAAAGAACATAGTTTATTTTTTAATGGTGAAGATAATTCTAAAATGACAAGACATAATCTGTTACCGCAAAATGTATTGCAGTGGTTCGAATCAAAGTTTAAACATTATTTAAATTGGAATAAAGTTAAAAAATATAATTTACATTTAAATTCTATTTGGGTTAACACAATGTTTCAACATGAATATAACCCAGTGCACGTGCATCAAGGATCATTATTTACAGGTTTATCTTCTGTTATGATTTTAAAATTACCAGAGTCTTATGGAGTAGAATATTCTGCAGCAGATGCACCGCAAAATGGTAGACTACAAATATTAGGTTCAGCTTCAGGTATGTTTGCAAATGTAGATTATCAACCAGATATTAAAGAAAGAGATTTTTTTGTATTTCCATATGATATGAGACATTGTGTATATCCTTTTAACGGACCGGGATACAGAAGAACATTAGCGGCAAATATGGATGTTGAATACAATCCAATTCAAAACAGAGGAGTATCATAATGTATGAAAATAAAATAATAACAGAACCTAAATGGAAGAGTTGGATAGTTCAAACAACTAGTCCGTTATTTACACCAGATCAATGTAGACAAATTATTGCATCAGGTCGATCACAAAAACCACAACAAGCTCAAGTAGGCATGGGTAAACCTGGTGGAGGAACTGATACAAAAAAAAGAGTAACAACAATTAGCTGGATACCATTTAAAGAAATGAGTCACATGTATGAAGATTTAAATTCTTTTATACAAAAAGCAAACGAAAATCATTTTGGTTTTGGAGATATCAAAGTAACAGAACAAGCGCAATTTACAGAATACCCTGAAGGAGGGTTTTATGATTGGCATATGGATTGTGATGTAAACATGGCTCACGAACCACCTGTTAGAAAAATATCAATGACATTATTATTAAACGATCCTTCAGAGTTTGAAGGAGGACATTTAGAACTTATGGCACCAGGTAAGTTTGCAGAACTTAAACAAGGTCACGCAATTATATTTGCATCTTTTTTAAACCATAGAGTTCAACCTGTAACAAAAGGTGTTAGACAATCTCTTGTTGTTTGGTTTGGAGGTAAACCTCTTAGATGATAATTGAAGGTTTTTTTCCTACTTTAATATACGCTAAAGATGTAAACCTAGATAATAGGACTTTTGAAAAAGAAATTATTGAATGGTCTAAGAAAGATAAAGGTGTTAAAAAAACAAATGTAAATGGTTGGCACAGTGAAACTAATATGCATGAATTACCACAGTTTAAATCTTTAATAGACGAACTTTATAAAATGCAATTTGATATGTTTAAAGAAGAGTGGTTAGACAGAAAACCTAGGTTAGGTAATATGTGGGCTAATATAAATTATCAAGGAGGATATAATAGACCACACGTTCACCCTAATAGTTTATTTAGTGGTGTGTATTATGTAAAAGCATCTAATGGTTGTGGTAATTTAGTTTGTAATGATCCAAGACCAGGAATACAAACAGTTATGCCTTCAAGAAAAAATGGACAACCTCCAAAACATTTGTGGAGAGAAGTACATTTAGAACCTAAAGAAGGTAGAATAATTATGTTTCCTGCTTGGCTTTGGCACGGTGTTGAACCTAATGAGTCAAATGACATAAGAATATCTGTAAGTTTTAATTTTATACAAGAAGGTTTTTAATGACTGGTTTAGTCTATAAAGAATTACCTGTAGAAGATATAACTCATCTATTTAGAGCTGAGTTTACTAATGGTCAAGAACAAAAGTTTTATGATGCTTTACTTACTTCGGTAGAAAAATTTGGAATAAGAGACCCTGTTTATATAAGACAATTAGAAGACGATACTTTAAAAATTATAGTAGGTAATAATAGAATGGTTATTGCAAAACAATTAAAATTAAAAACTATAAAAGCAATTATAGAATTACATGATCCTAACAATAACAATATAAATGGTAAACCTATTAACAATGAACAAGAGATAATTGATTTATTTTATAGTAAAGAAGGTTTAGAAATAAAAAAAAAGAAAGGTGTTATATGTGAAGTAATGCCTAGAAATAGACAGAAACTTGGAAAAATTTAATAAATACCACGTAATCAAAAACGCACTCAACGTTGAGTTAGCTAATTTTATATTTAATTATTTTTTACTTAAACGTGATGCAGTAGATTTTATGTATAAAAACAACATTACTTATGACAATGGCACACTTGGAACTTGGACTGATAAACAAATTCCTAATACTTACTCTCATTATGGAGATCATGTAATGGAGACTCTATTGGTCAAGATGCTTCCGATCATGGCTCACGAAACAGGGTTAGATTTAGTACCAACATATTCTTACGCAAGGTTATATAAACAAGGTGATGAATTAAGAAGACATAAAGATAGACCTAGTTGTGAAATATCTACCACATTAAATTTAGGTGGAGATCCCTGGCCTATATTTATTGATGGTACAGGGGCTGACAGCGTCATAGACGAGTATAAGAACATACATAAGCCCAATGCTCCACAAGGTACAAAAGTCTTGCTTGAAGTAGGCGATATGCTAGTATATAGTGGCTGCGAACTTGAACATTGGCGAGAGCCTTTTGCAGGACAAATATGTGGACAAGTGTTTTTACACTACAACCATAGAAACGGTCCTTTTGCAGAAAAAAACAAGTTTGACAAACGTCCAATGTTGGGTCTTCCTTCATGGGTAAAGATGTAATATAATGAGGTTATATGCTACAAAAAATAGGTTTTCAGCCAGGTATAAACAAACAGATTACTCCTACAGGTGCAGAAGGTCAATGGACCGACTGTGATAATGTACGTTTTAGATATGGCACACCTGAAAAGATAGGTGGTTGGAAACAATTAGGAGGTAGTAATCTTACAGGTGCAGGAAGAGGACTACATCATTTCGTAAATAGTTTAGCTAGAAAATACGCAATCATTGGTACAAACAGAATTTTATATGCATTCTCTGGAGGTGTGTATTATGACATACACCCAATTAAATCTACAAACACGCTTACAAATGCATTCAGCACGACTAACGGATCACCAACTGTTACAATAACTTTCAGTGGTGCTCACAACATATCAGCACAAGATATAATATTATTAGATAATTTTTCTGCAATTACCAATTCTAATTTTGCAGCTGCAGATTTTAACGATAAAAAATTTATGGTGACAACTGTACCTACCAGTAACACTATAACAATTACAATGGCTTCAAACGAATCAGGATCTGGTGCAACTACATCTGGTGGTGTAAGAGTTCAACATTACTATCCAGTAGGACCTGCTGTACAAGCAAAAGGATTTGGTTGGTCATTAGGAGCATGGGGTGGACAAGTTGCTGGAGAACCTACAACTACATTACAAAACGGTATTAACAGTGCTGTAACTACAGGTATTATATTAGTAGACGCTTCTCAGTTTCCAACTGCAGGTACAAACTTTTTAAAAATAAATGATGAAGAAATATCTTATACAGGTATAGCTGCAACCAACGAACTTACAGGTGTAACTAGAGGTGTAGGTGGAACAACTGCAGCTGCACATAATGGAGGAGATACAATAACTAGTACAACTAATTTTATTGGTTGGGGTGAAGCAGCATCAGGTGACTTAGTTCTTGAACCTGGTATGTGGTCACTAGATAATTTTGGTGATAAAGCGATTTGTTTAATTCATGACAGTGCATGTTTTGAATGGAATTCTGCAGCAACAGATGCAACTGCAAATAGAGCAACTATTATAACTGGTGCACCAACAGCATCAAGACATATGTTGGTATCTACACCGGATCGTCACTTAGTATTTTTTGGAACAGAAACAACAATAGGTGATGTTGGAACACAAGATGATATGTTTATTAGATTCTCAGATCAAGAAGATATAAATACTTATGCACCAACAGCTGTCAATACTGCTGGTACACAAAGACTTGCTGATGGATCACAGATCAGAGGAGCAATCAGAGGTAGAGATGCAATTTATGTTTGGACTGACACAGCTTTATTTACTATGCGTTTTGTAGGTCAACCGTTTACATTTGCTTTCTCACAGGTTGGTACAAACTGTGGATTAGTTGGGCAAAATGCATGCGTAGAAGTTGATGGTGCTGCGTACTGGATGTCTGATAATGGTTTTTTTAGGTTTGCAGGTAAACTAGAATCACTACCGTGTTTGGTAGAAGATCATGTTTATGATGATATAAATTTAGAGTCTGGTAACCAAATGGTTTCTGCTGGACTAAACAATCTTTTTGGTGAAGTCATGTGGTTTTATCCGACTTCCTCATCCTCTGTTGTAAACAGAATGGTTGCATATAATTATTTTGACTCTTCACCTCAAAGACCTGTTTGGACAAATGGTACATTAGCTAGAACTATGTGGCAGGATTCTGCCGTATTTGGTAGTCCACACGCAACAGAGTATACTGCAGGAAATGATTTATCTTTTGATGTTGTGGGCAATACAGAAGGTATAACAACATATTATCAACATGAAACAGGAACTGATCAAGTCAAAGGCGGAGCTACAACTGCAATTACTGCAAACATATCTTCTGGTGATTTTGATATTACACAAGCAAGATCAGCACAAGGACAACAGACAGGTGTTGCAACATTTAAAGGAGATGGTGAATTTATTATGAAGATAAGAAGATTTATACCTGACTTTATATCACAAACTGGTAATACTAGAGTTACATTAAATTTAAGAAATTATCCAAACGATACACAATCAGGTTCAGCACTTGGACCTTTTGATATAAGTTCGTCTACAACCAAAGTAGATACACGTGCAAGAGCTAGAGCAATTGCATTAAAAATAGAAAATACATCAACCAATCAAAGTTGGAAACTAGGAACTTTTAGACTAGATACACAACCAGACGGAAGAAGATAATGGCAAAGATAGTACAAGTATTAACAAGACCTTCATCAGAATATGATTTAGGAACAGCAGAAGCACAAGTAAGAGATCTTGATGCAATTGTAGAAAAATTAAATAGTACGTTCCAAGAAGAATTAAAAGAGGAGATAGAAGCATTTAACTTCTTTGCTCAATAATGGCTAATAGATTTATAAATAAAAAAGTAAAGTTAACAGATACAAATAGTACGACATTAATTACTATACCAACTGCAACAACTTCTATTGTCAGATCAATATTAGTATCAGAATACGCAGGATCAGGGTCAAGTATAACAGTAACTTTAACAGATAAAGATAGTGTAGTATTTAACTTGTTTACAACCAAAACAGTGTCCTCAAATGCTACAACAGAATTATTAACAAATCCTTTGATATTACAGGAAAATGAAGTATTAAAGGTACAGGCAGCAGATGCCAATAGATTACAAGTAATACTTTCGGTATTAGAAGTTCAACCTAGAACCGTTACAACAGGAGCAGCATCATAATGAAAGACATACCAGTGATAGAACCAAAAGAAATAATAGAAGAAATTTATAACCTTAGAACAGGTGAAAAATATAACAACGACGAAGAATGGAAGGCTAAAGGCATACCCGAGTCTGAGATAAGAAAAGACGTAAGAGTAATAATGCCGAGTCTTGATTTATTCGGTGAAACACAATAAGATAGTACGATGGCGATAACTAGAGCACAACAATTCAGACAGATGTTAGAAGATGGAGGTATGTTAGTACAACCATCTACAACTAACAAAAGACCAGGTTATGCTGGTCCAGCAGGAGGAGCGTCGGCTGGAGGAAACTATGGAGGGAATAGTTCTGGTGGAGTTGGCGCCAATGAAATGTCAGGTGCTGGTGGCAAAGGCAGTGGTGATAAAGGTGGAAGTGATTATGGACAATTTGGTAGAGCTGTAGCTAGAGCTGCAAACAACCCTACTACATCAACTCCTTCAGGTGAACCAAAAGGTAGAGATCCAATGGCACAATTTAAAGGTCTACCACCTGGATATAAAACATCAAAAACCGCTAAAGCAGCATTAGAAGCTCAAAGAGCTGGATTTGGTAAAAGTTTTGGAGAAAAAGGAGGTGGTGGTAGTTTTCTTGAAAAAATATTTTCAATTAATCCAACAAGAAAAGTATTATATAATGCGTTTAGAAATAATCCTAAAACAGAACTTAGTTACATAGCTGATTTAAAATTTAGAAACCCTGCTGCTTATAATAGTTTACCTCAAAACTTAAAAGATTTATTTGAAGAAACTGAAGAAGATTTTGGAGATACGGACACAAGAAGTTATAAAGATTTTGATAAATTTTCATTTGATGATTTTGAAGATTTAACAGGATTTGATCCAGGTGTAACAGGAGCAATGAATTTTGCAGATTACGCTGCAACATATGCAGGAGCACCAGGATTAAAATATTCTGGTAACGTAGGTAATTTAGAAAAATTTGTTTCAGGTAAAGATGAGTTTGGTAGAACTACATATGGTTATAGAGAAAAAACAGGAGGTGATAATGATCAACAAGGTATTATGACTCAATACATACCACCTGTTCAAAGTCAACCAGAACCAGAAGATGGTAATGATGCTAGTGATGATGATGATGATTTTGAATTTTATAGAAGATTTAGAGCTGATGGGGGTAGAGCAGAATACAAACAAGGATCACCTAAAGTAGATCCAAGAATGAAAAATACTTTAGCTCAAAACGTAGCTAGTAACAATGCTCAAGCTGCAGCTAATGCAATACAACAAGCTATCAATACACAAACTTTAACTTCTCCATCATCACAGATGACAACACCACAATTACCACAGCCCACGTCAGGGACAGGACCATTATTTAATCCTGGTTTTACTGTTAACACACCAACAGGACCGGCAACTTTTAGTAGTCCAGGTTATTATGGTTCACAAGGAGTTATGCTAGACGGAAAAGTATATTATAGCGAAAAAGATGCTATCGATGGTTTGGGTATTGTAAGATACAATCAGCTGATGGCTGATGGTGGTAGAGCAGGTTTTGCAGAAGGTGGTATGCCTTACGAAGGTGGGATCATGGATCTTGAATCAGCAAGACAAATGTATGGTTTAGGTAAACTTGTTAAAAAAGTTACAAAATCAGTTAAAAAAATTGCTAAGTCACCAATAGGTAAAGCTGCATTGTTATACACAGGTGCTGCCATGGCCGGATCATTCGGTGCAACAGGAAGTTTATTTAGTAAAGGTATGTTTGCTCCAGGAGCTATAAAAGCTGGTTTATTTGGACAAGCTATGGCCCCTGGATTTTCTGGACCTGGAATTCCTGGTCTTTTTACTAAATTAGGTTTAACAAAAACTGCTGGATCTTTAATGCCAACAGCTTTAGGTGCTATAGCTGGAACATCAATAGTAGCAGGAATGTTAACACCAGCACAGGAAGAAGAAGCACAAAGAATATCTGATGAGACTGGTATTGATATTGAAGAGATAAGAGCTAACCCTGATAAATATCTAGGAAGAAGATTTAAAGCAGAAGGCGGATCTATAGATGAGCCAGTAGCTAAAAAGACTATGCCTTTATTAGATATGGATGGACAAGAAATGGATTTTAGAGCTGAAGGTGGATTTGTACCAATAGGACGTATGGAAAAAGCAGATGACGTACCTGCAAGATTGTCAAAAAATGAATTTGTATTTACAGCTGATGCTGTTAGAAATGCAGGTGATGGTAATGTAGACAAAGGCGCAGAAGTCATGTATAACATGATGAAGAACCTCGAATCCGGAGGTGACGTATCTGAAGAATCGCAAGGATTAGAAGGCGCACGTAACATGTTTCAAACATCAAAAAGACTAGAGGAAGTATTATAATGGCAACGCAAGTCACACAAAATTTACCTGCACAATTCGTACAAGATTTAGGTCAAGATCTAGCAAAACAGGTAGTAGCACAATCAGGTGTACCCGTAGTATCTACAGGTATTGC
>Ga0181417_1000162_pt1 | contig 21493 bp, 13 predicted proteins | sample 40SPOviralmetaG_FD_130142 | JGI IMG/M metagenome (GOLD analysis project Ga0181417, IMG submission 130142) | Marine viral communities from the oligotrophic San Pedro Time Series (SPOT) site, San Pedro Channel, CA, USA - 40 SPOT_SRF_2013-02-13 | ecosystem: Environmental > Aquatic > Marine > Strait...
CCTTTTCTAACAGAGGCTGCTACAGCTATAGTAAAAGCAGCCATATTACCTATGGTTTTACTAACTGATCTACCAGTAATATTATAGGTGCTCAGATCGGTTAATTTAAAATCTTCTCCAGCTAAACTTCCACCAACGTCGCTAATACCAAAAGTATTACCTTTAAAAAAACTAGAATCAACTAAATCATCTGCATAATCTAATCTATCTCTCAATCGATCAACATTCATGCCAGCGCTTTCAAAACCGTATAGTAAAAGTCTATTAGCCATTGATGCTGTTCCATAGAAGTACTCCGTACCAAAATCTCTTAAACCTTGAACTATAGTTGCACCCATATCAACACCCATAGCCACACCACTGCCATCTTCTATTTTCTTATCTCTCCACTCTTTAAATTCAGTGGTAAGAGCAAAGTTATTATCTGTAAAAGCTTTATCAGCTATACTAAAATCTAGTTGACCAGCTAGATTCGCGTATTTATTATCAAGCTCGTCTATTTTTAAATTAAAATCATCTACCGCAGATTGAGTTAATTGATCTTCTGATGAAAAATCCCTATATAAATCATTTTGTAATCTAAGTTTTTCTTTAAGAATTTTATCTTGATTAGTGGTAAGTACCTGTATTTTAGCGTTGTTAATCACCTGCTCTTTCTGCTCTAGAGTCATTGTGGCATCTATATCTTCATCATCAATTTTACCTATTAATCTTCTTTTTTCTCTATCATTATCTGTGCTTTGAATATAATTTAAAACTTCATCTTCTACTTCTTGAGTTAATTGTATTTCTTCGCCTTCATCGTCAGAATATATTTCAAAACCAGTACTATTAGCTTCGTCTTCGTTTGTTCTAGATATATTTTGTAGAATTAAATTGTTTTCCTCATATTGTTTTCTTTGAAACGGAGGTAGGTTTTCAATTATACCTGCTTTTTCTTCATCTATTCTTTTTTGTGCAGTAATTTTAAGATCTTGACTGTAATCTGGATTGTTTAATATCTCAACTAATTTATTGTCTTTTTCCTTGAGTTGGTTTTCAATGTTTCTAAAATTTCTAGAAGTTCTTGTTCTATTGTTTTCAATTGAATTATTTGATTCAAATTTCAATCTATTTATTTCATTCTGTAATTGACCAGATTCAACGCTTAAAGGTGAGTATTTTTTTTGTTCTTCTTGTAATAGTTTAATGTTGTGTTGAAATCCACCTCCTATTTGAGGCATGGAAGATTCATAAGGGTTTTCTTCGTATATTTTAGCTATAAAATCAGGTAGTGGACCTTCTTCAAAATCACTTTCGTTTATAAGTGAAGCCGAAGAAGAAGGATTTCCAAACGAACCCGATTCTTGAGAGGCTTGATTGTTCTCCGACCCTGCATCCGCCTCCGCATCTACTGCAGGATCTGATTGGTTTCCCGCTATAACTTGTGCGGAAAATGATTTAACCCATGTATCTAAATCAAGACCCATGGATTTAGCAGCGCTAAGCGCTTCTTCTTCAGTGTATGTTGTTTTACCTACTTTATAATCTGGCATACTATTTTATTTTATTTATTTAGTACCTAAGTAATTTTGTATATCACCCATTGAATAAAAAGTGATACTTGTATCTATTGAGCCATCTCTAACAGCCACAGGTGTAGTATCTCCCGTTCCAGATCCATCATCAACCCAGACAACAGATCTACCACCTGACATTCCCTGCACTGACTGACCAGGTGATGCATTAAATCCTAAAGACTCTAATCTTTTGTTTATATCTCTTTTTTTATTGTTGTTTTGAATCTGACTATATGAGGGCTTGGGTCTACTATCAACTTCTTTTTGTTTATGGGATTTTTTTGCTACGTCTTTTAAAGCATTTAAATGAGTATTTGATAAGTAATTTCTAAGAGCTTGATCATTTTCAATATTCAAAAGATCAATTTTATTTCCATCAGCATCTGTTTGCGTATAAAAATCCTCTCTATCTATTATAGCGTTATCCGCATCTAAAGCGTTATCGTGAACCATAGATAAAAGATCCTCTCTCTCCATTTTGTTGAAGGTGCTATTTAACGTATATTTATAGTTTGTTTCTAAACCACCTTCTATTTTTTTAGCGTTTGTATGTGCTTTGTCAGTTAGTGTTAATATAGTATTAAAACCATCACTATTAATTAAGTGATAGTTGTAATCTGAATCTTTATCAAAATCTTCAAACGGAATATACTCGTTGTTATGAGCTATTTGAAAACTACCACCAGGCCCTATAATTATATCATAATCATTGTTCTTGTATAAAGAATTAAGGTTTTCTACACTAACACCGTTAGCATCACTTATAGAGTTGTTTTTAACGTCTTCATAGTATTGCTCTCTATTTGTTTTAAACTTATCTAGGTTTTCGCTAAGTGATTTAAAAGAAGCATTTATTGAATTCATTTTAGAAATGGCCTCTGCGTAAGCTGGATCTTCAGCGTCTAGCTTAGATGCCATTTTTGCCGCTTCAGCATATTCATTTCTTTGTTTAATTAAAAAATCATTAACCTCCGGCCTCATAGACTCTTCAACCTTGTTAACATTTATATCACCCATGTTGTTAACATAGTTCTTGAGTTCTATAGCATCTTGCCTTTTATTGTAGATGTTTTGTCTTATAGCCATCTGAGCTTGAGGCGACATATTTAAAGCACCAGCCATAAATGCGCCACCGATGTCAGTGAAGCCACCAGTTTTAGCACCACCTGCGGCTATACCCGCGCCTTGTATTAATGTATTATTTGCCATGTTGTATTTTTATGCGTTAGCGTCCATCATCATGCCTTGAGCGCCCGCTAGAGCACCAACTCCACCCATTATACTTTGAGTTGCTTGTTGTCTAGCCGCATTAGCAGCTCCAAGCCTTTGTTGTGACATACCTAATAATGTACTTACTTTATCTTTTTCTTGAGCTCTAGCATCTCTAGCTCCAGCTATTTTTGCATTTTGAACACTCATCGCTCCACCAGCTGTTTTCATTTGATTTGATTGCTCTTGCTGCGCTATACTAGCAGACGCTTGTTGCGCTTGTTGATCTCCAGCGCCAGCTAATGCTTGGGCCATAGCCGCAATACCACTACCACCAGCCGCGCCACTTTGACTATCCATTATGTTGGCCATGTTTTGTTGGTTTTGCTGAGCAGCAAAATCTGCAGCTTGAGTGTTTACTGTTAAGTCTTCATAGTGGTTTTCCATGTTAGCCGCAAGGTTAGATGTGTCTAACATTTCAAATTGACCTTTTCTTCGGTTCATTTCTTTTTGAGCTCTTCTTTGCTCTCTTCTTCTTTTTCTTCCACCTATAATACCGCCAGCAATACCCATAAGTCCACCGACTCCTTGTGCCATTGCAGCTCCCGTCATTTTTACAGGGGAAGATTTGTATAATCCTTGTGCCATTTTAATTAGTGTTTATCTTATTATAATTACATGTTATTTGCTACTTTCAAATATCTCTGATCCAACAGAGTATAATTCTGCATATTTAGTGGAGTTATTCCTAAATTGAACCTCAGCGTAGTAACCTTTTAGTTGCCCTACTGTAGCTATAGGATCTTTTACATAGAAAATGAAATCAGCTGTGGTAGGCGGGTTTACTCCAGCCGCACCGTTTATTATCATTGTTATTGGAGTAACTGTTACGGGTGTTTCTTGGATTATTATAATTGGACCCATTTGCACCTCTACTCCCTCTGATATATCTAAATACCAGGCTATATCTCCTACTTGTACGCCTTCTGGTAAAGGCCTGTTGAACGTTAGTGTTATTGCTGCCATATTTTATTTCTTAAGGTGTGAAGCAACTACTACAAGCACTGAAAGGACCTGCTGATATGTTCATTTTATAAGTTGCTGTTGTTGTTGATGTACCAAGATTTGTAGCACATACAGCTGTTCCGTTCGCTGTTTGCTTTACTAAAACAACCTGGTTAAGCGATAGGTTGTGAAAAGCAGATCCAGACTGAATAGTAACACTATTAGTGTTGTTAAATGCAGCTGTTCTATCAACGTATACTATTGTTGATGACCCACATATTTGCATTCTATATGTATACACGGTAGGTGAACAAGTTGGGCACGCTGTTTCTGTGCCTAAAGATCCTGATTGTTGTCTTCTATATGTTGCCATTTTTTATTTTATTTATTAAGGAAGTAAACCTCCCGAACATGTTCCTGAATTTTCTGAATAGTAGCCATCTGTTGCTGCAACTGATAATCCTGTGTCGTTATACATTCCTGTGTTGTTTTGGAACGTTTGTCCAGCTGCTACGTATCTAGTAACTTCAGTTGCTGTTGTGCAACAAACATTATTTGCTGATACTGAGTTAAAGCACAGTGTTAGTTCAGTGTAGCAAGTTGGGCATGATTGAGCTGTTGATGTAAACGCCGTGCCACTCCAGTATCTATAACCACTTGAATCAGCGTACACACCCGCCGCAGACAAAGTATTACCATTAGCATCATCATGTATTGTTGTTGCTAGCGCTAATGTAGCCGCGTTTAAAAATCTATTAATTGTTGATCCACAACAAGCTGTAGCAGATAATTTGATATTACTATTATAACCTAGTGCTACTTGTGTAAGAACTGTAGGGTTAACAACATTGAAAACATTATCTAACTCAAGAGTAAAATCAAAATTACCATTACCAAAACGCTTAACAGGAACTTTATAGCTCATTTTAACGCTCTGTGGGCTTAGTTGTGTTGTTGTTATATCTTGAACAGTACCTAGGCAATTACCTTTTTGTCTATATATGAATAAAAAAGTATTTTGACTAATACTTATATTAGGTGTAACAGTTAATTGATTGCCATTTACCCCTGTAATTTTGTAATCAAACGGAGCATAACCTGTTTGGTTTATAGCAGGGCTAATAGTAAACTCATCATTAACCAGAACACCTGTTGCGTCTGTTACGTTAAAAGTAGCAGAATTCGTTACTGTCGCTGAAACCGTTGTGTTGGCTCCTACTTCCTGCGTTAGAGTTATATCTTCAGTTTCAAAACCGTTATATGTTAAAGTTTTAGGAGAGCTTACAACAAGAGTAGATTCACCTTGTAGATATGTTTCTGTAGGCTCAGAGTAAGCATTACCATCAGCTTCAACCGTAGTAAAACCTGATATAAAGCCGCTTGAAGAAGATCCTAATAATCTTACTTTAGGCTTGTTGATTAACTGAGTAAATACTATAGGGTTTGCTTGTGGGAACGGGCTAACTAGATCACCAGCTAATGTCAGCGTGTACGTTACTTGATTAGCAGACACAGCGCTTACATCTGGGAATGGAATTATAACACTAGTTTGGCCAGATGCAGGTATTACACCAGCTGCTTCTATAACATAAGAATTACTTTGGCTATCTGTCATGTTTAAAGTAAAGTCTGCGCCTTCGGCTCCAAATACAACTATAGCTCTATTTTCACCTGTAACTGATATTGTAGATGTATCTACGCTATATGATGTAACTTTTATAACAGGCACATACACAGCTAAAGCTCTAGGCGCTATAAATCTAATCTTATCACCAGATATATTTTCTGAGGGAAATGTATAATTAACAACAAACGCAAGCGAGGTAATACCTCCACCGGCATTATACACAGGTGTTTGTGTTATATTATAGTTTGCTTGATTCCCAGTAATTATTTGCGCGGTTGGAAAACCAGTAGACTCGTTGAACTCAAAACCGCTGTCACACGTGTAAGTTTTTGTAAATAAATTTAAGTTAGATCCCTCTGCTCCGCTACCACTGTAAACCGTACCTGTTTCACCTACAGGTGTTACGTTAGCTCCAACTAAAGCGTCATAAGTACCAGCTATTGTTCTAAGACTAAGAACGCCAGCTCCTTTTATACATAAAGGTATAGTTAGGTTATTAGAAGGCATAACAGCATTTAAATGAAAAACAATATTACAAATAACATTATCTCCACTTTGTGTAAAAGAAACTAAATTAACATATTCATTTTGATAATTAGACTCTAAAGAAAAATCACTAGCAGTTATAGTATAGCCGGAAACTGGCGACAATGTTATTGTTGCTGTTCCAATACTACCATCTAAATTTAAACCTTCGGTCACCGTGTACGTGGCGTTAGTAAAACTGTAGTTATTTAATGTTATAGGCATAATATTTTTATATTTTATTTATTCTTAAAAACAAGCATGTGCGTTGTAGTTAGACACGCCAGTAATAACACCAGCAGTGCTAACGGAAATAATTTTCCAGTTGTCAGAAATAGGATTGCTTTGAGGGTTATGGTTTAATCCAAATAAACCTCTAGTATTATCACTTTCGTTCCATATTATAGGGTAGCCATTACTTCCATATTGACTATCAGAAGGATCAATGTTTGCTAAAAACAATCTAATCACGCCTGGATAGAATACTGTTAAACCAGACATATCACTGTAAAGCTGAGTTCCAACTGACCAATCATCATTTGTATTCTTATAAAGTATTCCTCCTGTGTAAGTTATAGGTGGATATACCGGTAAAGGATTACCTGCGTTATAAAGTACACCAGCAGGGTATGTATGATCACAATGAATACCAGGGTTTTCGGGGCTGTCATAAGTGTATATGTACGAGTTGCCTGAATTAGTAGGCGGGCCAAGTTTAACACCTTGGTTAAAATATACGCCATTATATCCAGTGGTCTCGCTACAGTCGTTTGATAATGTATTATATTGAGTATATGAATCTATTTTACCACTACTATCTAGTATCATAACATAATATGTAGTAGGAACAGCTGAGCTGTTTTCAGGATCCAAACCACCGTGATCTACTGTTAGTGCTGATAAATATTCACCAGTACCAACAAACAAATAAGCTCCCGCGCTTGTTATTGGTTGATTTGTTACGCTGTTATACATTTGAGTTCCAACTTGTAAGCCTTCACTAGATACGTAAGAAAAGGCGGTTCCGTCGTTTAGCACGCCTTGATAGCCTTGGTTTAATAAATTATAAAAACCATCAATAGTACATTTAACGCCTTGAGCCGTTGTTTCAGTTTCTATATTCGTATCATATATTGGACTATCTTTTACGTGATCCCATATATTTATAAAAAACTGAACCTTATCAGGTGTAAATTCTCCAGATCCGCTACATGCAGGATCAATTGTTAAAGTTAATATGTAATCGTTAGGATCGTGTTCTTCATCATCTGGAGGCCCAATACCTTCGCCAGTAAAATCACAATCATTTTTTATTTCTAAAGCTTTTATGAAATTAAAGTACTTACCTTCTTTCTTTTCAAACTCTTTAACCTCACCACTCTCTAAATCAGTTCTAATAAAGTTAACATACCAGCCAGGATTTTTTTCTTGGCTTGCTGTTGGTATTAATGTATTAGCATTTATTTCAGCTATAGAGTACCACTTGTTACCACTCTCATATTCTATTCTTCTTGATCTTGTTCCTGAGTAGTTCAGCGTGCTATAGCCTTTTACAGAATTTGGTTGATCGTTTATTAATACATTAAAAGAGCTGTCATATTGTCTATTATAAAAATTATTAGCTAAAGTGTTTAAGCTGTGTTCCCAAATAGTACCATTTTTAAATGTATAATACTTGTTGTTTAGACTAATACCATTCTCAGCAATAAAAGATTTTCTACCTGTCCAACCATCTACACCTTCTTTAAATGATATAGTTGTCGCTGGATTACTGGTGTCAGCATATTCTGTATCACAATCAGGGTCTAGTTGGTAATCTTGATCTGTTGAAAATGTATTTTGCCATTCTTGTGTTAAGTTATCTAGAGTTAAATTATATATATCTTTATCCTCGTCATAACTACCAATCATCTTGTTAGAGCTTCTTAAGTTATCAGCAAAGAAGTCAACCATGCCTTTTTCAGCAATATTTGTTATACCGTCCATAGATAGTCTAAGTACTGCACCTCTATTTTTATCTGCAAAATAACTTCTATAAGAATAATTACAGAAGCTTTCTGGGTTTTTACTTATACCATACTCACCAAAAGTGGCAGGCACAATAGCTTGACCTAATACAGCTTTATTTGAAGTTACATTAGAACTACCATCAGCATTAAATAACGCGTCTTTATTAGCTAATATTTTAACTACTTTATCTTCACAGAAGCTTAATAAATCAGTTTGCCTAGCAAATAACTTTTGTATTGTGCCGTAAGTTGGGTTTAAATCTTTTGTTATAGGTTGAGCTATTATAAATTGATTTAATCTATTTACACCGGAAGTTGAGTTATATATTTGCGAGAATATAAGTCCACTACCTCTTCTTTCTTTAGCGTAAGGTTCATCTAATACAGTAGAAACTTTAGCGCCCTTGTCTATTGTTGGTGCGTTAAAATCATCTCGTATTCTGTTTGATTCAACACCTTGACCATAAGAATAACAGTTAAACCAGTCTAAAGTAGTGGAAGAATTATACTGACTTATATCTATAGCGTCTGAAGCTTCATAGTATAAATCTAAATCAATAGCTTCTTTTGGTTCTGTTTCAAAAACAGCTGGGTTTGTTGATGTTAATAGCTTTCCACCATCACTATTAGTTCTTTCAACAACTTGTAAAGAAGGATTTAATGTGTTAAGGTGATTCCAATCGCCCGCGTCTGGCATCCAACCTTCTTGTATTGGTTGATCTAATAAAATTTTTATAGAGTACCTATAGTTTTTAGAATTATTCCATGATTTACAATCAAGTCTGTGGTAAATTCTTCCCCCACGCTTTTGCGTGGCAGATACAGCATTTACAATTTTATAAACCCTCGTATAATCACCTTCTTCACAGGCTTGATTTGGATCACTATTCGTAATTGTAGCGTTTGCTTTAAATCTTATTTCAGCTCCTTCTGTTATAAAACCATCAGGTGTACTAGGTGGTCCAGAACCATCAGTCCAACCATTATCAGCAGCGCCCACGTTATGACCAAACATGTTATCTATATATTGAATGTCTTTTTGACTTCCAGGTCTTACTATCATAATACCGAACTCTTTAGAACCTTGAGTCGGTGGCTGCCAGTTAGCCATTTTTTGATTAAAAGAGGCATCAGGGGTTTGTTTTATTCTCCAACCGGTTTGAGTTCCCCAGCCAGCTAGTTGATGAGAAACATTCTGTCTTCCACAATCGTCCTCTCTATAACCCGACCCCCAATCAGCGTACGTTATATGTTTTAATTCAGTGTCTGTTTGTGCACTTCCAGTAAGACTTGTTCTTCCTTGATTAGGCAAGGCTTCACCTTTTATACCATATAATGTTTCGCTAGCAGCAAAAGAAGAAATTATATTTGTATCAAAATTAAAATCTCTTCTTATTTGTACGAAAAATCTACCGTCAAATTCTGGTCTATTTTTTTCTTTTTGCCCTATTATTCTAACACTTAAAGTACCTTGATCAGCTATGCTATTTATAAAACCAGCATCTGGGCCAAGTGGTCTTTTTAATGTTATCTGAAAATCATTTAAATTATCATTACTTCCACCACCAGGCACTGTTAGCATGTTTACAACATCAACTTCATATTTGTCTGTTGTAACAGAGCCAACGAAGAATTGAACTTCGTTACCGTTTAAATTTGGGCCAAAACTATTATTAGCATCAGGAGATGGTCCTCTTACTGTTATAGAAGTAAAACCAACACCAGAAGTTCCTTGAAGATTACCTTGAGCAGAACTTAATGTAGTATCAAAGTTGGCTATAAAATTAGGTGGTGAATTTTCAATAGCTAGTATTTTGTATTTGTTTTCTGTTAATACAGCTGTATTTTGATCGTGTTGTTTCTTTAGTATTAAAAATGTTTCTTCATCTACTTTATTTCTTTCTGATGAAGGAAAACTTAACCAAACATTTCCATCTTCAGCTAAATAATATCTATCTAAAGCTAAGTTGTAATACTTATTAGCTGTTTCTTTTATAAAATATTTAAAAGATTTAGCCCAAGAAGGAGGTTCATTAGAAGCTGTAACTGAAAGCTTAGTTGCTTTAATTGATTCAGATATAGGTACTTTTAAACTAGCGCTATCACTTGTAAAAACAGGTGTCTCCCTTCCATACTCGTCTATATAAACTACACCAACTTGATATGTTCTTATTGATTTTAAAGAAGGAAAAGGAAAACCCATTTTCTCTTCTTCTGCAACACTTGGGTGATCAATTGGCTCCAAAGTTAAATCAATACTAGTTGTATCTATTACATCATAGTTTTGCACATAGTTACCATATACAATTCTATTACCTACTATTTCCTGTGACTTAGCTTGAAGAGGGACGTTATCCCAAGGTCTAAGTATTTGGTTAGCCTCTATTGTAGCACCAATAAGTTCTGTTTTTATTTCAAAAGTAGATGGTAATGTTGTAAAATCTTTTCTATTTAATGAATCAACTTTGTACACTACATTTTTTCCAGATTCTTTGTAAAGTATATCTATTTCTTGAACCTCTTGATTAGGCCAAACAAGATTACCTATAACAAGTCTTCTTATGTTATTAGTCATTCCTACGTTGTAACCATCAGCAGATTCATACTTAAACTTAGCACCTTCAAACACAACCTCTGAGAAAGGTGAAAAACAAGAGTACTCATTGTCTATATATCTCCATCTGTAAGCAAACCTAGGAAACACGTATTCAAACATAGGATCCTCTTCTAATAATAAGCCTTCCCAGTTATATATAACTAAAGAGTCTACAGTATCAGAGCCATACGAGTCTAATATATCATTAGACAACGCCATTATCTTACCTGTTATAGTAGCTCCTTGCACGTTTGTTATTTTTAAACTACAAGAGAAATTGTAGTTTGTGAAGTATTCTGTAGTAAATTGTGCTTTTAAAATAACTATGTTTCCTACGGACCACTGCGGCGCTGTGTTACAAGTAAAACTCACAAGTCCGTCCCAGTTTTCTATAGAAGAACCGTCGTAGTAATTTGGATTACCTTCTATGTTTGTTAAGTAATCTGAATATGTATCTAAAGGAATTCTAATTAAAGGGAAGTTAGTTGTGTCTTGTACGTATGTGAAGTTTGCATAACTTTTAAAGTTACCAGTTCCAGGAACTGTTGTGCTTATTGGTGTTATACCTGTTCCAGGTACATTATCACCAAATAAACTAGCGCTTGAATCTATTGAAGGTGCCGCTGTAGGTGATTTCTTAATAACAGTAACATCTTCTTCTATAAAATCCGGTTGACCTGCTAAATTTACTTCATATGTATTGTGATCTGTAGCTGGGTTTTCTGAAACACCAACCCACTTAGGAACTTTAGTGTGTGTTGTAAAATCAGTAGAACCTACTTTAAATTTTTCTATATTTATTTTTTTAGGCTCACTTTGATCATCTGTCCAAAATAAAAACTTATCTATTATATTTATACCTGTAATTAAATAATCTTTTGAGAATTTTAATATAGCCTTTGTATCAACGAGTATAGGGCTTATAACACCAGTTGTTTGATTTAATTCGGCTATAGCACTAACGTTGTCAGACGCAATAAACCAATATATTTTTTCTGTCTTATCATCTCTTATAGAACCAATACAAATAGGATTTGCTAAGCTGTCTATATAGTTATCTGCCCAGCCTAAGTTTCTACCTCCTTTACCTCTAAGTTGTATATTACCTTTTACATTTTGTAAAGTACCAACGTTGGCTCCGTCTGAGTTTGCTAAATCTAAATTTAAAGCATCTCGATATTCACCATTTGGAACAAGTCTTTCATCAAGATCTTTGTTCATTCTTCCAGACTGGAAAACATGTACAAATTCTGGCATATTTTAGTGTTTTATTTGCTTAGATTTACCTCTCATTACCTGAGTAAGTTCTTCTGATTTTAAATTTGATAATCTTAATTTGGCTAATCTGGTGGCTGCAAACTTTTCTTTCTTAAATCTCATTACTAAGTATTCTTGAGTGTTTGCTCTTGTTGCTAATATAGCGTAAGCTATATGTTTATACATAGCTTCTTCAGCAAACTTATGAACAACCATTTCGTCGTCTGTGCCTAAAGAATCGCTTATATATTTTAGTGTTATTATTTTACCTGTTAAACTAGAATCAAAATGTATTTTACCTTTTAGATTATCAATAAAATATAAACCATTTTTATTAGCGAATTCAGGGTTTAAACCATATCTTTGACCAAGCGCTCCTTGGTGTAATTCAATCTCGTCTAAAGAATTATTATCACTTACGTTTCTATTAGTAGCATCCTGAAATCTACTCCATGTTTCAGAGTTAGAAGCGGTTAATAAGGATCCATCTTCGTCGAAAGTATAATCATAATCACTATCTTGAATTATAGCTAATGGATTACTTGTTTTTCTTGCTGGCATTATTATTCTTTCAATACCATCATCATCAACCCAACAAACTTTAACATAATTAACATAGTCATGAGGCAATCTCATTGTTAAAGAAGGTGGTATTTCTATTTCTTGTGATTTAAAAGATTTTAATGTATCGTAACTAAATTCAGCTAAACCTCTTTGAGCATGAAAAGCTACATCTGTTCTTTTTATTTTAGATATAATTTTATCTTCACCAACATAAGAAACAATAAAGTTATTTATAATATCTTGAATTGATATGTATTGATAATCTCCGTATTGCTCTGTGGGTAATGATTCTTGAAATAAAATAGGTAAACCAGCTAACGGCGATCCATCGTTGGCTTGTATATCAGTATTTACGTTGTTATTATTAAATACTAGATTATAGCTATTATCTACGGTTGTGTCACCAGGACTAGTACCATTATAAGAATAGCTATTTTTATTAACCTCTATACCGTTTATGAAAACCGTAATCTCGCCTTGCTGTGTTGGTCTTGTAGGAAAAGCAGCTGTTGTGACTGGACCATACGTAAGATTGCCAGCACCTAAACCTATAAAACTTTGAGTTTGACTATAGTAGCCTTGTTGTGTTCCTGTAAATAACGGCATATCTTATTGTTTTTCTTGTTGTGTTCTTTGTATGTCTTCTTGGTTTTCTACTTGATACATGCTAATATCTTTAATTAACAATCCAGCTAGTTCTAGTATTTTAATGACCAACTCTGTTTCATCTGACGGGTGTAACTCAAAGTCTACACTTGTAGCGGCGTTATAAAGCGGCTCGTTAAAAACTATTTGATAACCCCAGTTTACGTCTGCTGGTTTTTTTATATAATTACAGGTTACGCCTGATGTTAACTCAGCATCACCATAAGCTTTAAAGCCTCTAGTATCTGCTACATATATAGGTCTGTTGTTTTGTGGTCTTGATAATGGAGATGAATTTATATATAAATACTCTTTAGGATCAACTCTTTCTACTTCAATTTGGTTATAAATAACGGTACCTAGCTTATATAAATTAGCAGGTAATGCCCAAAATCCATTCGAACTAGCAAAATACGTTAAGGTAGCATTGTTCTCTTCAAACAAAGCTATCTTTTCGTTTAAAATATTTAGCATGTCAGAAAACTCTGTACTATTTCCATGTAGTCTACCAAATTGATTTATATCGTAAAAATATTGTTCAAAAATATCCAACTGAGCTTGATTGGCAAATAAGTTAAATTCCTGAGGCGTTACATAGCCTCGCTGTTCTTTGTTTAGTATACCTAAAACTCTTTGATAAACTGTATCTACACTTACCGCCATAATTAATAAGGGAATTTTTTATTTAAATATTCTTTTCTTCTATCGCACCCACAGTCTTTTCCTGTAGCTTTGCTAATTTTCTCAACAACTTTTTTTATTCCAGTTGCTTTTGTTATAGCTTCAACTGTATCGCCGAAACCTTTTTGTTTCATATTGAAAGCCATATTAATATTTTTAGTAAATACGGCCGCCGTTAGACGACCGTTTTACATTGTTTTTATTTTAATTTTTTGGATAAGTTTTTAAACAACTCCATACCTTCGTCTGTTTTAAAGAAAGCAGCCAAGGCATTCATTGGGTGCTCATCATAAGGCACTGTACATAATTTCTTTCCATTAGGATATTTAAAATATCTTTGATCTGGTGAAAGAGATATTAAGTTGTTTTCAACAAACTTAGCTCCAATGTTTTTTAATTCAACATTTTCATCGTTTGCTAATTGTAAGAACATACCTGGATTTCTCCTAGCCATTAAAAGAACATCTCTTTTAATCTCTTTACTTGTCATGTTATTTACATTACTACCTATTTCTGATCTAAGTATTCCTTCTGCTTCATCTACATCTAATCCTTTCGCTACAAGTAAAGCTTCTATTTCAAACTCCATGTAAGCTAAATCATCTGTAGCTTCTTCAATCTTATCATACTCTTCGTATAAATCACTTTTTAAAGGGTGGTATATACTTAGTAGTTTTTGAAGAGATTGTTGTTCTTTTGGAACAAACAACTTACCACTCCTCATTATTATTCTACCAAGTGTAGTTTCACCTTTTTGCTCATCTGCAAGTGGAGAAGGTTGGTTTGTTGCGTATTTTATTTCTCTATTGTAACCTAACTTTTCATCAAAATAAAGTAGTGGTCTTTTAGCACTATGTTTAGACGGTATCGAAAGAACCAAAGGTTTCTTATTACCTTTTAATTCGTACAGCCTATCTTTTATTTCCCATTTCATACCCTCAGGTACTCCAATGATTTTTTTAGTTTTTGTTTTTTCCATGATATAATATAATTAAATAGTTTAAAAATAAAGGCTTCGGGCGCTCTTTGAGCAAAGCTTTTTAGCGCCCGCACCTTTAATTATGTGTTATACTTTTTTAAGTAAAACAAAGTTGTTAGCCGCTTGTACACATAAACATCTTTCTGATAAGAAGTTTACAGTCATTACGTCTAATGCAGAAGTATAGTTTCCACCAACAGATCCAGTAATCCAAGACTTCATTTTTCTGTCATCAGCTTCAGAAGCTCTGTAGCGAATGTGTAAGAAAGGTCTTGAAATGTTTTTACCTAATGATTGGTCGTAAACAGTACTTGTACCAGCAGGCACCATGATACCTTCAATGTCAGCAATTAAGCCTCTTGTTGTAGAATCATTTAAGTATTTCCAGTCAGACTTGTAGAAATCGTAAGATCCACGTCTAAAACCAGAAAAGCCTAAGTTTAATGCCATGTCTTCAGAATTATCGAATACACCATAAGATGTACCTCCAGCTCCGTAAGAGTTTTGATTAGCTAACATTTTATCAATAGATAAGTTAGTAGCTCTGTCTAAGAACATCATGTTCTCTTCAATAGCTCCTTGCTTGTCTAGTTCTTGTAAGATGTTATCAAACTCTTGAATACCAGCTGCAGGGTTAGCATTTCCAAAGTCTTGATTTGTGTAAACCAATCCTCTAGATTCAACAGCAGCAAATAATCCTTCAGAACCTGTAGTTGCACCTCCAGCTAAACCAGATGTAGCAACAGCTTTTTCAGCTTCAATCATTGCCATTTCTAATTTATCCTCGAATCTAATTCTAGTTTCGCTTTCAGATTTTAAGTACCATAAGTAACCAGAAGCACCAGCTTCAGTAGCAACTTCAACCCAACCAATTTGAGCTGTATCAGATCCTGAAATCTCATACTTGCCTTTTAATATGATTGGTTTGTTTGTGAACTTTGTGAAAGGCGCATCAACTGATTTTTGCAAATCGTTGTTTGTTGCTTTTCCATACTCAGAACCGTAGATAAACATTTTAGTATCTGTAGCAGCAGCAAAACCAGCATCGCCTGCAGCGCCACTAACGATTTTACTGTGGCCGTAAGCAGCAACATCAAATGTTACACCACCACCAGCAAAACCAATAATTCTAGCTTTTACGGTTTTATTACCTTGTGCTAAAATAACTGTATCTCCTTCTGAGTACAATTTTATTTGCTCAGTAGCAGCTAATCCATCTAAGTTTCCAGCAGGATCGTTGAAAAGTGTTACTCTATCTTGTCCAGCAGCAACGTTTGCAATTTGGCAATTGTTAGATGCTACGTGTATTCTTCCTTGCTCAGACCATACAACTTCATCAGAAGCCATAGGCATTTCAGCTCCTACCATACGTAAGAAACCAGAGATAGTACGGTTACCGTATCTTTCTACTTCTTTCTCATATACTTCTGGTAAAAACTGCTTAGCAAAGTTGAAATCATTATCTGCAATTGACAAATAATTATTGTCATATGCAAGTTTGTTTGGGCGAGGCACAACGTGTGATAATTGTGCGCCTTGCGCCGGTTGAATGAATTGTCCAGCCATAATTTTTAATTTTAAGTTTTGTTAATTTTTATTTTCGTTTTTTGAATCCCCACTTAACCGTTTGACCATCTGCATCGACAGATCTATATGTTGTACCTTGTTGAGGTGCAGCACTTTGACCTTTTCTTGGATCCATACTGATGTTTTTTGTATTAGCAACACTTTGCTTCATAGCATCAGCTTTTCCTTGTTCGTAAAAATGGTTAGCGATTGCATCAGGATTCATCGCGGTGAATAAAGATTTATGATAACCAACAGCGTCTTGCATCTCGTTGTTTTTATTAAGAAACTTCTTAACAAAATTATTGATGTTGCTTTGATTGTCTTTTACTTCATTCGGGTTTTTCACATTAAACCTATACCTCTTGTCCCCGACTTTATATTCAAAACCTTTGAAATCGTCATTAAAAACCTGGTTAGTTTTATTGTTGAAAGTTTGAGTTTGCTTTTCAGCAATCTCCTGATTTTTATTATATCTATTGAAAAAATCTACAGCTTTCTGTTGTTCTGGTAATAATCTTGAACCAGCTTTGATTTCTTCATAGTATTTTGTTTTTAAGTTATTAAGATGATTTTTAGCATTTGCTAATTCTTCTTTTCTAGCTAACTTTTTTCTTTTAATATCTCTTTCATCTTCCATATCCTCTTCAATAGCGAACTTGTCTTCTATTAAAAAATTAATTTCCGATGGATCCAAGTGTGGTCTTGTATTTTGATAATACTCAACAAGTAGTTGTTCTTCGTTTAAAGCATCCACATCTTGATTAAGTTTTACGTAGTCTTCAAGGCTACCACCTGTTTCATTTACAAAATCTACAACTTTCTGTATATTTTCTGGTAAGTCAATACCAGTTTCTTTTTGCTCTTCAATAGCATCAGCTATATCATCTTGTAAATCTTCTACTTTATCCTGTACCTCTTCTTCAGTTATTTCTTCAAGAACAACTGGCTCTTCTTGAGCAGGTTCTTCAGCAACAGGAGTAGGTTCTTCAGGTTTTACTTCTTCTTTAACTTCTTCTTTAGCAACCTCTTCTTTTTCTTTCTTTGGTACTAAATTTGTAAAATCTACTTTGGGTACACCGTCTTCACTAACTGTAACCTCAGGTACTAGATCATCACCTTTTTTTGTCTCTTCAGCAACAGGTTTAGTTTCTTTAACTTCCTCTACTACTTCTTCGACTACTTTTTCTTTTTTAGCCATAATAAAATATTATAAAATTAATTATTGAGGTTCAAATGAACCCATTCCAAAACCTCCACCCATGACGTCGTTTCCAGAAGATTCAAAGTCTTTTGGCCCAGAGTTATTGTTTCTTTGATCAATCAACTCACTTGCTTGAGTTGCTTGTATTTTAGTTCTTTCGTCTTTACGATCTTCTTTATATTGTTCTTTGTTTTTAGCTCCATCAACTTCCACGCCTTTTAACTGCATGTTAAATTGAAACTCTAATTCCATTAATTGTTTTTTCAATAAAGCCTCTTGCTGCATTTGTTGCTGCTTAAGTTGACCTCTTAGTTGCTCCATTTGAGAATCAATTTGGAATAAAGCTTGTGACTTTTGAACTTCAGCTTGAGCAGCAACTTGTTGTGCCTGAGCATTAGCCTGTGCTTGAGCTTGTATGTTTTCTTGCTGCATTTGCTGATCTCTCTCTTGCTTTTTCTTTCTACGTATTTTAAGTAGTTGATTTGCAAGTTTTATATTTTTAAGCTCTCTAAGATCAATAGCATCTTCAAGATCTATTAATCCACCAGCAACAGCTGCTTGAATATTGTTTTCAAGTATTTGTTTTTCTTCATCATCAGGCATAAGCTCTATAAATATGCCAAAATCATGTAAATGTAGTTTAGCTATGTCCTCTAATATACCAACGTTTTGATTACCTATTTTTTGTATAAAAGCTTCTTTAGTAGGTGAAAACTCTAATATATCAGATATTCTTAATGATAAACCTTCTGCTAACTCTTGTGTTAACGCTAATCCAGATTGTAATATATGTCTTGTAGCAGTATTACTATTTGCAGCTGCAAGTTTTTGAACTCCAACTAAAGCTCTACTATCAGGAACACTACCATCTCTAGCTTCATTTAATCCCGTCACATCTCTTATCATTTGTAGATAATAGTTGTAATTTGCTATAAGACTTTGTAGTTTTCCACTACCATTTCCAGAAGCTATTTCTTGAATAGGTACTTTACCTGGATTCATATCACCTTCAGAAGTGAAAGATCTACCTATAATAGATCCCGTCTGAAAGAACATATTTAACGCTTCTTGTGGATTATAATTAGTTCCATTACCTAAATCAACCTCAGCTAAGCCGTCAGCGTCAAGATAAACACCATCTGGCACCATTCTAGACATAACTTGTTGTAGCTTAAGATGTGTCAATTGAATCATATCAGCAAACCCTGTTATACGTTTTACTAGTGAATCAATTCTACCTTTATACATTCTAGGCGCGTTTATAGCATAATTCATTTTAACTTTACTATAATCACTTTTTGGACGCATCATATTTTTAGCAAGCTCCCATTTAAGTAACATATCTGTACCTAAGATCAAAACACCTTCATATAAAACTTCTAGTGATCTTGATATTTTACCAAAATTACCAGTCATTTCATTTATTGGTGGATCAAAAGTATCATCTCTTAATATTATCTTTTCAGCACCAGTAGCTGTTTCTTTAACTTTGTAAACCTCATTCATGTATGTTTTATAATTAAAATATAAAACTTGTATTTGGTTTTTGTCGTCTGAATAAGTTGAACTATATCTATTATTTGATCTGCCGTTTTGTAGGCTTTGTGATGATATAGCTTTTAAATCCTCGTCTGTTAGATTAGGAAATTCTTTTTTTAACTCGTTAATTGGTACTGTTTTTACCTCACCAACATAATATATATCTTGAAAATCAGGGTCTTCTGTATATGAATAAACTAAATTAGCTGGATCTACATATTCAACTTTAACTCCTTCTGATGTGGAGAAGGTGTTTTTAACACAACCAATACCTATAGTTGTTAGGTCGTAATTAACTCTTCTTTTTACTAAGTCGTATCTATTTCCTTTTAATAAAACATTTATAGCTTGTTCTTCAGCTAGTTCAATACCTTGCTTGTAACTTAACTGCATGTGCAAATCAAGTTCTTCTTGAGAATCAGGTAACTTGTCTGGTTCATTTTCAAATAAAGAAATGCCAAAAGCTTCTTGAGCAAATTCAGAAAGCTCCTGAGTTTTCATATCTCTAATTATAGATTCCATGTATTTAGTTCTCTTACTAACGCCATACGGATCTTGAGAGTACGCTTTTATATCATAAGTTCTTTCAGATATACCATTTACAACTATATCAACAAATTTAGATACAATTGGAACAGGTTTCCAATCTAAGTTTAAATAGCTTAAGTCACCATTTATAGATAACTCATCTTTATACTTTTGAATTGGCTGTTCACCTCTAGCATAAAGTCTTAATTTGTGGAATTCTGATTGATGTAGACTGTATCTTTGATCAGAGCTACCTCTATCAAACCACTCGTACTCTATTGCTTTACCTACCTGTAAACCATATTCAGCACTTACTTTTTCTGCGTCAGGTACAACTTGACTCGGAAAATAACCTTTTACAACTGACTCAGCCATATTAATTTTCTATTAGTTTTGAACGCATACCTGATTGCTTATATTTAGCTATGCTTAAGTTTAATTTTTCTTTTTTCATAATTGGATTTGCTCTATACAGATGTCTATTACAAGCCATAATAGCTAAACCTGAACTAATAGCCGCATCAAACTTTGTACGATTATTAATATCAAACTTTGCCCAATCTTGCAATGTTTCGTTAAAATAACATGTTCCATATGTATTATCAGACTTTACCCCAACATGATCCTGTATATACATTTCAATAGCAGCGGCATGCGCTTGCTTAATATCTTCACTTGAATTTGGTATACCACCAACTTCTTTTTCAGCCGTTGATAATTTATTCCAAGTTCTATCAGGTCTATTCATTGAATAACCTCTATAACCACGTCTTCTTAAATAATACAATAGACGAGGTTTATTGTTCTCTGCAAGTATAGGCATCCCGTAGAATACTAAAGCCATTAGAACATCCTCAAAGAACATCTCTGAGGTCTTAGGCCTAGCTATATACTCTAAAAAGAACTGATTCGGTGGACAATCTTCCATACTAAACTTAGTTAACCCATGTAAAGCACCTTTTGAACCTTGTCCGTCAACTGTTCCTGATATATCGTAGCTATCACAACCAAAAGCACCCATGTGCTCATTAGCTGGATATTTTATTCCATTTTTTAATGTAGTAGCGTTTTGTCTATGCACTGGTGGTACCCAGCTAACTTTGAATCTACCACTTGGATTAGGATAAAAAATAACTTTTGAGTCTTTTATACCGTTAACCCATTGGAAACTACCTATTGTTATTTGAGAATCGTTATTTAAATCCTCATTAAAATCTATTTGCTCGTATATTTTTGCTAAATTAAATATACTATTTTTTGTTTCGTCTCTGAAAGCATGTTCTTCAGTTCTTGGAAATTGACGATAAAACTCATTTAATGCATCTCCGTCTGACTTTAAACCGTCAACTTCATTTTGCCAATGCTCTAATATACCTATATCTATTGTTTCTCCAAAAGGCCCAACAGTCTCTTGTTCCGGTGTTTCGAATACAGGTAAGCCATAAGAATCAATGAATCCCTCGTAGTTCCATTCCATAGGTATGAACAAACTATATAGTCCTGAGCTAGTCTGTCCATTGCGGTTTCTTTTTGTAACATCTGAGTTTTTATATAATTTCTTAAAGTTATCACCTCCTTTATCTAAAGCGTTTGATGTACTTCCCATCATACACTTACCAATTACTCTACTACCTAGTCGTAGTGTGGTTTTCGTAACCCTCCAGTTGTTGAGGATGTTGTTCGGCCTCTCCCACTTCCCCGATTCATCGTGGACAAGGAGTTTGAGTTTCTCCCCATCGTAGGAGTTATCCCCCGTGTTCTTCCAGTCGATTGTGGTGTCCAAGCCCTCGAGTTCCTGTACGGCTTCGTTACTGGTAAGTTTTCTACGGGTAAGCTTACTGGCTGGGACTCTGAAGGCAAGCTCGGTCTTTGGACGATCCATTCCGTCCTGGATGGGCTTGAAAAAGAAGGGGTAATTAACGGATATTGGAACCACCTTATCCGTGAACATCTTCTTCGCATCGGGTCCAGACTTAGATAAAATACCATATCTGGAGTCG
>Ga0181417_1000163_pt1 | contig 21418 bp, 24 predicted proteins | sample 40SPOviralmetaG_FD_130142 | JGI IMG/M metagenome (GOLD analysis project Ga0181417, IMG submission 130142) | Marine viral communities from the oligotrophic San Pedro Time Series (SPOT) site, San Pedro Channel, CA, USA - 40 SPOT_SRF_2013-02-13 | ecosystem: Environmental > Aquatic > Marine > Strait...
GGATATTTAGAAAAATTAAAAGATGCTAGATTTGCTGATGCTACCGAAGGTATGCCAGATGAACTAGACGCAGACTTTCCATTTATTGCATCGAGGTTATAATGGCTCGATCTGCTTATGCATTTACTAATTTTACAGCTGGTGAACTGTCACCTCGTATGGATGGTAGAACTGATTTAGAAAAATATTTCTTTGGCTGTAAGACTTTAGAAAACATGGTGGTACATCCCCATGGTTCTGCTAGTCGTAGACCAGGCACACGATTTGTGTCAGAAGCTAAAGACAGCAGCACAGCTAAAAGATTAATACCGTTTGAGTTCTCAACGACACAAACCTACATGCTAGAGTTTGGTAATTTATACGTTAGGTTTTATAAAGATAACGGTATCATTACTGAAACTGGCAAAACTATATCAGCTATTACCAAAGCTAGCCCAGGTGTGGTTACAGCTACATCACATGGTTACTCCAATGGTGATTATGTTATCTTGTCTGGTATTGTGGGCATGACGGAACTGAATGGTCGACAATTTAAGGTAGCAAGTGTCACAACACATACGTTTGCGTTACAAGATACGGATGGCAATAATTTTGATACATCAGCTCTAACTACTTACGGCTCTGCTGGTACAGCATTTCGTATTTATCAAATTACTACAACTTATGCTACGGCAGATCTATTTGAACTGAAGTATGCTCAATCTGCTGATGTCATGTACATCACGCATCCAACCTATCCTATTAAAAAACTAACTCGTACCGATCATACTGCTTGGAGTTTGAGTACGGTTACATTAAACACAGGTACAAACTTTACTGTATCAGCTGTAACTAAAGCTAATCCAGGCGTAGTGACAACCTCAGCCGATCATGGTTTTACAGCTGGTGATTTTATTACGTTTCGTGATATTGGTGGCATGACACAACTTGCTGATGGCACAGTGTTTCAAGTTGGTACTGTACCTAATGCTACTACGTTTCAGTTGCAAGATGCATCCGGTACAAATGTTGATACCAGTAGTTTTGGTACATTTAGTGCTGGTGGTAGTGACGTTGTAGAAAAATTAAACAACCCAATAATTGGTACAGCTGCTAATAACTTTCCATCTTGCGTATCGTTTTTTGAACAACGCCTGGTGTTTGCTAATACTAACAATAACCCACAAACATTGTTTTTTAGTAAATCAGGTGACTATGAAAACTTTACGACAGGCACGAATGCTGATGATGCTATGATCTTTACGATTGCATCTAACCAAGTAAATGCTATTCGATACTTGTCAGCTGCTCGATCTTTACTTGTTGGTACAGTCGGTGGTGAATTTTTAGTTACAGGTTCTGATACCGTTGATGGCTTGTCACCAACTAATATTAATATTCGTAAACAATCAACGTATGGCTCGGCTAACAAAGATGCTATCTCTGTTGGCAACGTAACATTGTTTTTACAACGAGCTAAACGTAAAGTTAGAGAACTAGTTTATAACTATGATAGTGATAACTATGTTGCACCTGACTTAACAATATTATCTGAACACGTTACGGAAAGTCTAGTTAAGGATATGGCTTACCAACAAGAACCTGATTCAGTGCTATGGGTAGCACGAGAAGATGGGGTGTTAGCTGGTATGACTTATCAACGTACTGAGAATGTAGTTGCCTGGCATAGACATGTTATTGGTGGCAAAGCTGATACTGGTAAATCATTAGCAACTGACGTGATTCAATTTACTTCTAACTCAAGTAATGTATCGACAACTAATAACACCATCACGTTATCATCACATGGTTTATCAACTGGTGATGTCGTTTCGTATTTTACGTTATCAAATGATATTGGTGGATTGAGCCAAGGTATTTTTTATTTTGTTATTGCTAGTGATAGTAACACTATTAAACTTGCCACCACGGCAACAAATGCTACAGCTGGCACAGCAATAAGTCTTACATCTACTCCAAGTTCTGATACAACACAGTATATTTATAAAGGAGTAAATGTTCGTAATGGTACGTTTTATGTTGATAGCCACGGTTTTGGAAATGATGATTATTTATACTATTATCCATCAAATACCAGTCATGCACTGGGTGGTCTAAGTACAAATGTTAAATACTATGTTGATGTTCTAACTGATGACACGTTTAAATTATCAACTACTAGTGATCTCAGTTCTTATATTACTATAAGTTCTGTTAATACTACTGCTGCTACTCATAAATGGTTGACGCATGCTAAAGTAGAATCAGTAGCAGTAATACCAACAGATGCAGACGAAGATCAATTATATCTTATTGTAAATCGTTTTATTAATGGTTCTACTCGTAGGTATGTCGAATACCTAACACCATTTGATTATGGCAATAGCCAGATGGATGCATTCTATGTAGACAGTGGCTTAACTTATTCTGGTGGCAAGACTTCATCAGTATCTGGTTTGAATCATTTAGAAGGTGAACCATTAGATGTGCTAGTCAATGGTGCAGCTCATGTAGAAAAGACCGTAAGCTCAGGTGCAGTGACTTTAAGTTATGCAGCTGAAAAAGCTACCATTGGTCTTAACTATGAATCAGTTTTACAAACCATGCGGTTAGAAGCTGGTGCTGAAGATGGCACAGCTCAGGGTAAAATTAAACGAGTGCATGGGGTTACAGTTAGATTACATAAAACTTTAGGCTGTGAAGTTGGCTCAAGTTTAGATGATATGGAGATTATACCATTTCGTGATAGTTCTATGTTGATGTCATCAGCAGTGGAATTATTTACAGGTGATAAGGATGCTGAGTTTAGATCAGACTATGAAAAGTCTGGACATATATTTGTCAGACAAGCATCACCGTTGCCATTAAATATTATTGCAATCTATCCAAGGTTAAATACTTTTGACGGTTAAATATACTATTGAGAAATTTCAGCCACAGCATGCCAACTACATTTTAAGTTTTGGTGAGGTAGAAAATTTTAAGATTGATTACAACACGCAAGATCTACCAACCCAAGATGCCTGGACTGGTTTTTATTTAGGACAACCGATTGTGTGTGGTGGTATTCACTCATTATGGGAAACTAACAATGTTGCTGAAGTATGGGTTATCATGCAACGCAATGCCAATAAACATAAATTATTTATGTTAAAAAATATTAAAAAATATTTAGAAGATATTATTAACGAAAAAAACTATCAACGCATACAAGCATCTATAAGAGCTGACTTTAAAGACGGCATTAGATTTGCTGAATGGTTTGGTATGGAATCAGAAGGACTGATGAGAAAATATGGTCCTGATGGTAAAGATTATTTAAGATTAGCAAGGATCATATAATATGCCACAAGCAGTAGTACCTTTAATGGTAGCAACAACAGCGGTCACAGCCTACGGAACATACCAAGCTGGTAAAGCTCAAGAAAAACAAGCTCAGTATAACGCACAGATTATTGAACGAGATGCCGAGATCAGAGAAAATAATCTAAAAGATTTTGATAAGTTAGTTAACTTTGAAGTACGAGGTATGCGTAGAGAATACAATGCATATCGTGGACAAAATGTTGTTAACTATGCCAAAGGTAATGTGGAACTAAGTGGCACAGTCGAAGAAGTTATGAGAGCTAATTTAGAAACGTATATAGATGATGAATATAATTTTAAATACAATGCTGAAAAAGAAAAACAACAAGAAGCCGATGGTGCAGCAATGTCAAGAATACAAGCATCAGCAGTACGAGCAAAAGGCAAATATGCTAGAGCTAGTGCAAATCTAAATACTGTTAGCACATTATTAAGTGGTGCATCTCAAGTTGGTCAATACGCAATGTTAACATAGGACTTTTATGGCAATTACAATAATGAAACCATCGATTAGCCCAACTAGAAAATCTACCTCTAGTGGTATAATCCAAGTTGATACTGGTGCAGCTGAATTTAATAAATCATTAGCTAACTTTGGAGCAACGGCAAATCAAGCAGTCAATTCTTATTTTACAGCAAAGGCTAAACAAGAGTTATCATACCAACAATCTATTAATGACACAGCTATTGATAATCAATTACAGCAGTTACAACAAGATATATTAAATCCACAAAGTGAATTAGCTAATAGTCCACAAGACTGGGAAGCTGCGTATGAAACTGGTGCAAATCAAATATTAGAAAATATCTTAGGACCTACTTCTAATAAAATTTTAAAAACATCTATAATTAGTAGTTGGAATAAAAACAAAGTTAAGTATGAAAAAGATGTTGTTAAAACTTCGGTTAATCGTACTAATACATTACTCAAAGCTAATCATTTATACAATTTAGAAAATTATGCTGAACAACTAACCAATGTTACTGATCTAAACCAATTTGATATTATAGCTGGCAACATTAACGGCACTATAGAACAATACTTTCTAGCTGGTTTTAATGACAAAAGTGAAACGCCAAATACGTTTATAGAAAAGTATGTAGGTGAAGCTGTTACTAATCGTATTTTAAATTCAGCTAAAGATCAAAGCATGTCAGATTTTTATAATGCTTATGAAGAAGGGTCATTTACTGAAGGTGATGAACTTACTACAGCTATGATGGGATTGCTTAGTGATGACCAAAAAGAAACGGTGCTTGATCGAGCTTTGGATGAAAAAGTAAATAAAATTGATAAATTATTAAAATTTGATGAAAAAGCAGAAAAACTATTAATCGTAAAATTAGAAAAAGATTTATACGAAGCAGAAGAAGAAGCTGATCCAATTTTAAAAGCTGCTGCTTATAAACAACTAGAAACAGACAATCTTGGTGATAGCACAGCACTACAATTAATAGCTGCATCAAAAAATAATTTTAATTATGCTGATGTTGACACGATTGATGTCATTATAGAAAAAGCAGAAATTAATAAAGGTAATTATGATTATGCTGAAATACTTGCACTAAGACCAACTGTAACTGAAGCAACTTTCAAAGATTTGCACGATACTCATGTGTCGGTAACAAGTATATCATCACCATTGGTCAATCGTTTGCGTAACAATATTAAAGGTCAAATATTTTCTACTAACAATGCTTACATTGAAAGTATGCAAGAAAATGATCCAAATAGAGCTGATGCCTATAATGATGCTACTAGCATATATGTAAAAAGATTTGATGATTTAATAATGGAAGGTAAACTTAGTCCAATAGAAATATTTAATCAAGTTATGACAGAAGCTGATGGTTTTGTTCGAACTAAATTATTAACGTCTGCTCAAAATGTTATTAATGAATTAAATGAACTTAATATTATGGAGCAAAATAATGTGAGTATTGATGTTAATAATATTACTCAATCTAAACTTAATATTAAAAATAGTCAAATTGCAGAAATTAGACAAAAAAGTATTATAGAACAAATTGATATGCTTAAAACTACTTATGGTGCAGATATATATAATAGATTGGCTAATCAGTAATAATGGAAGATACATTAGAAAATACCTTATTGCCGATTTATGAAAGTATGGACAAGGCTAAAAATTATTCATTTGATAATCCTAATAGTCCAGCTCCAGAAGAATATTATGATGCCAATACTAAATCAACTAAACAAAAAATAGATTTTGGCAATGGCGTTATCGATATACAAACAGTAGCCAAGCCAACATTTGGTAGTGAAGCAGTCAAAGTAGGTCAATCAGTAATGTTTGATATAGGTGATGAAATAGGTACAGCTTATCAAGATATTGATGAGTCAACTAATTTTATGTTAACAAAAACACATCCCTTATTAGGTATGACTGTTTACAAATCATTAGATCAATTTAGAAAACTTAAAAATAAATTTGCACCACAAACAGAAACAGGCAGAGTTGTAAGAGATGTAGCATCGGAACTTAGCATCATGGTGGTTAATAATGCTTTGTTAAAAAAAATAAAACCATTATCTGGCATAGCAAAAAACAGTCAAAAATTTGCAACGTATTTTAAAAATGTAGCATCTAGTGCTTTACGTTGGGGCGTAGCTGAAGGCACAGCCGCAGCTATTGCTCGTAATGATGAAAAACCATTTGTGCTAATGATTTCTGATTTAACAGGTATTACTGATGAAAATGATTTAACTCAAATACGAGAGATCTTTCAACAAGGTGTAGCAACACAAGAACCCTGGGATAAAATACAAAAACGATTATTATTTGCAGCTGATGGTTTTGCTACTGGTAGTGCTTTTGAAGCAATCATGCCAATGCTATTTAGTTTGTATGGAATGATTGGTGTATCAGGTACAGTTGGTTTAGTCAGTGATGATTTAACTGAAACAGCTGTTCAAGATCAACAAGAGTTTGAAATACAAACAAACATAGAAAATACTAATACAAATAATTTAAGTTTAGAAAAATAAAAAACTACACAAGTTACAACAAATCAATTATAAATATTTAAAATTAGGAATGTTTATGTTCCTAAAGGATTTCATTACATGGCTATTAAACAACCCCAAGATCCAACGGATCTATTGGCTGCTGATGCACAATCAGGCATAGCAGATATGCAAAAAACAGCGTCAGGAAATCAAGATTCTGATTTAATTCAAGTAGCTGGTCTAACTAGTATTGTAAACCAAATAGTCAAAGAAGGTGCTGAGGGTGCAACTAAAAAGAAAAAAACAGGACCTGTAGTACCTAAAAACGTAGAAACTGTTGATGAAGCTATTACCTCGGTAAACAAAGCTCAAGAAATATTAGATGAAGGTAATACTACCTTAAAAGGGTTTGAAAGTTCTGAAGATATTATTAGTAATTTAAAAGCATCAACTGATGATATAGAAACACCTATTAATAAAGTAACCCAAGCTGAATCAGCGGCTAGTGCAAATGTAGAAATGGGTGAAATTCTTAACATGAGTAAGAATTGGAATAAGGATAATACCTTATTTAATGCATCACAAGTAGTAGCTGCTAAACAAACTCTAGTTAATTCATCGGAAACTTTAAAAAAAATTGCACAAGCAATTAAAGATGGTAAAGATGATTCTGCTACTTTATTTTTATTTAGACAGCAAGTAGCACGACATGCATCTATTGTAGAAACTTATAAAAAAGGTCGAGCTAATGTAGCACGAGCTTTAAATGCATTTAAGATACCTGGTGACTATGTTGGTAGCCAAGCTGATTTTGAAAGTTTAATTGTTGCAGAATTAGGTGGCACACAAGCTGCTAAAATAATGGCTGAAACTATTTTAGATCCTAAGAAATCTTTAGCTGAACTTAATGATTTTGCATCTAAAACTTGGGGTAGCAAAACATCAGATAGTATTATGGAAGTGTACATGAATGGTTTGTTGTCATCACCTCGTACACAATTTAGAAATATGTTTGGTAATGCATTTTACCAAGGATGGAAAATACCTGAAACAGCAGCAGCAGCTACATTTAACTTACTAGAAAAAGGTGTTAAATATAGTGGGTCTAAAATACCAATTATAAAAAATCGTAATTATTTTAAAACTGAAGCTGAGGGTGTAGCATTTGAACAGCTGTTTGCTCGTATGTATTCATACACTTACAGTTGGAAAAAAGCCTGGGATGCAGCGTCTGTGGCAGTGCGTGAAGGACCGAGTGTCGATAAATTAGAAATTTCACAATATCAAAAAAAAACTATTGCATCTGAAACATTTGGTGTAGATGCCAATTCATCCTTAGGTTGGGGTATTGATACATTAGGCAAAGCTATTCGTATGCCTGGTACAGCCCTTGTGTGGGGTGATGAGTTTTTTAAAACCATGGCTAAGTATTCTGAAGAAGCAGATTTAGCTGTGCAACATGCTATTGATTTACAAAAGCAAGGTTTTGATGATGCTTATATAAAAGAAGCTGTGACTGATTTTACTTATACTAATCCAGTTGCATTAAAACAAATAGAAGAAGCTAGGTTAGCATCTGTGTTTCAAGATGAGTTGTCACCCAGTTTAAATAAAATACAGAGTTTATTAGGTGAAGTTAAAATATTTAATTTTCCTGTAGGTCGTGTTGTTGTGCCGTTTTTTAAAACGCCAGTTAATATTTTTAAAGCTGTCTATGACCGTAGTTATGGTGGTGTGGTAAAAGCTGGTAAATTAAGTTTTGATTCTATTTATTCTACTTTTACTGGCAAACCTTATACCGATTATGGTAAAAAATTTGCAGAAAATGCACAGTTTAGAACTATGGAAATGGGTAAGTATTCCATGTCTGCTGGTGCGTTTTCGTTTGCTTACAACTTAAAACAAAACGGTAGCATTACAGGACCACCAGAACGAGATCCACGCAAACGTGCTTATCAAATGGATGTGTTAGGTATTCAACCTCACAGCTTTGTGTTTTACGGACCAAACTCTGATACAAACAAACCTAAGTTTGATGACAATGGTGTGCCTAATGGTGATTTAAAATATGTGTCATATTTAGGTATTGAACCATTTGGATCATTTTTTGGTATTACAGCTAACTGTGTTGATTTAATGGAAAACTCTGACAATACAGCATTTAGAGATAATTTGGCAACATCATGTGTAGTTGCTGGTGCTACTTATTTTAAAGAAATACCTTTCCTACATGGCATATCATCAATCTACGAGATGTTAGGATTATCTAGTTATAATGAAGATCAATTAATTAATTTTGATAAAATTATACAACAATACGCAAAAACCATTACCCCTTTTAGTGGTATTTCTCGTGATATAGAACGAATTTTTGATCCAACTAAAAGATACATTGGACCAGATTACGAATTAGATTTAGACCCATTTGCTAGAAATGCTGAAGGTAAAATTATTTTTAATGATGAAGGTATTGGTAAACCAAATCCTAATTATGGTTATCCAAAAGATAATTCATTAATGATTGGTGCTAAATCTTTTGCTAATAATGTTATTGGTACTTATCCAGTAGCATCTTCTGCTTTTGCTCCAGTTTATGATTATGAGTTTAAACCCATAGATGGCAGCAATGGCATGAAACAAGGTATAGGTCAAAAAGTTTATAATGCGTTTGTACCATTTACTTATAAGCAAGGTGCTGAGATTACAGAATATCAAGCAGACATATATCGATTAAATGTACCAGGCTATTCGACTATAAAGAAATATAAAAATTTAGACTTTACTGACACACAGTGGAGCAAACTAAATGCACGAGCTGGTGAAGTTGTTGGCACTGGAGTTAATAGAAATAATACATTTACTGAAGCTCTTACAACTTTATACGATGGCATTAAGCCACACTCTAAAAAATTCTTACGCAGATCTGGTAACACAGGTGGCAATGACGATTTGCGTAGAGCAACACTAGCTGGTATTCGACAAGAATATCTTAAAATTGCTTTTGACAGTTTAGCTGAAGAAAATGATGAGTTTTACGACATGCAACAAGCAATTAAACAAAAACAAAAATACTTAGACAACAATGAACTTTCGAGGTTTTAATATATGACACTATCTACGACAACCGTATCACAATCGTATTCTGGTAATGGTTCAACTACAGCTTTTACGTTTACGTTTCCAATCAACTCAACGTCAGAACTAAAAGTAATTGAGAGATCAGCTACTGGAGCAGAAACTGTAAAAAGTGAAGGCACTGGTTCTGCTAATTATTCTATTGTAGACAATGGAGCTTCAGGTGGCACAGTCACTATGGTGACAGCTCCAGCTTCTGGTACTACCCTGGTGCTAATCCGTGACACAAGTTTGACCCAAGAATCTGATTACGTTGAGAACGATCCATTTGCAGCTGAAACCCATGAAGATGCATTAGACAAATTGCAAATGCAAATCCAAGAAGTGCAAGAAGAAGTTGATCGTTCTATGAAACTATCTAGAACGAATACTATGACTTCCACTGAGTTTACGAACTCAGCTACGGATCGTGCATCTAAAGTGCTAGCTTTTGACAGTTCAGGTGAATTATCCGTTACTCAAGAACTTGGTACATTTAAAGGTGACAGTGCTACAACTACTACAGCTGCTTATGTAATTAGAGATATAGTTAAAAGCACAACTACAGCTCAACTTAATAATATTTATATTTGTATACAAGCATCTCCAATAGGCACAGCTTTAACTAATACTTCTTATTGGACATTGATTGTTGATGCCGTATCAGCTGCAACATCTGCTACTACTGCTACCACTAAAGCAAGTGAAGCTGCAACTTCTGCAACTAATGCTGCTGCTAGTTATGACTCATTTGATGATCGATATTTGGGAGCTAAATCTTCTGATCCATCTGCTGACAATGATGGTGATGGTTTATTAACTGGTGCAATTTATTTTAAAACAGATGGTACTGGTTTCAAAGTTTACAACGGCTCGGCTTGGAAAGACATCAGACCAACTGATGCACAACAAACTAATATTGATACTGTTGCTGGTGCAAACTCTAACATCTCTGCCCTAGCTGCAAGTGCCGTGATTGCAGATATGGCACTACTTGCAACAACTGATGTGATTGCAGATATGGCATTGCTTGCTACATCTGATGTTATTAGTGACATGAACACTCTAGCTACCAGTGATATAGTTAGTGACATCAATACACTTGCAACCAGTGATATAGTTTCAGACTTAAATACTTTAGCAACATCTGACATAGTTTCAGACATCAACACTCTAGCCACTTCTGATATTGTTAGTGACTTAAATACTCTTGCTACATCTGACTTTGTATCTGATCTAAATACTTTGGCTGTATCATCAGTTATTAGTGATATGAATACACTTGCTGGTTCAGGCAATGCTCCTAATGTTACTAACGTAACAGCTTCAGGCACAATGCAGTTTGGTTCATTATCAGACGGCACAATAACAATCACAGATTTTGTAGATGAAGATAACATGGCATCTAACTCAGCTGTCAAAATTCCTACCCAACAATCGGTCAAGGCTTATGTAGATTCTCAAACTGCTGGTTCATTATCTTTAATTGATGAAGATAACATGGCAACAGATAGTGCTACTAGACCACCAAGTCAGCAATCAGTAAAAGCATTTGCTGAGAGTTTAACAGGTACTAACATTGTAGCAACTGGTGCATTGAACGCTGGTTCAATTACATCAGGCTTTGGTAACATCGATACAGGTGCATCTACCATAACTACAACTGGTGCAGTTGCAACTGGAGCATTGAGTGTAACTGGTGCAAGTACAATTACCACTGCTGATAACACCGACACACTGTCATTAATCTCAACTGATGCTGATGCAAATATTGGTCCAGTATTAAATTTATATAGAAACTCATCTAGTCCTGCAACTGATGATGTATTAGGTGCAATTAAATTTAGTGGAGAAAATTCTGCTGATGAGGTTGTAGAATATTTTAGACTCGAAGCAGCAATACAAGATAAAACTGATGGAAGTGAAGATTTTAACTTTAAGTTTAAAGGTTTAGTTAATGGTGCTGAGAAAAGTTTTTTTGAAGGATCATCTGGTACTCTTGTATTCAATAATGATTCAGTAGATATGGACTTCCGAGTAGAATCTAATGGTAATGCTAATATGTTATTCGTTGATGGTGGTAATGATAATGTTTCAATTGGAACATCAGCTGTAGTTCAAGATTTTGGTAGTGATAGAACACACCTTACAATTAGAAGTGCTAGTAGTGGAAATTATGGTGTGTTGGCAATAAGCGGTCACGCTGATAGTAACGACCAAATTCACGGATTAATAAATTTTTATAATGAAACTACTTCTGTAGCAAGAATTAGTAGTTTACAAGAATCAAATACATCTGATGCTTATTTAAATTTTTTCACAGCACCTTCAAGTGGTGGAATTGCTGAAAGAATGAGAATACACGGTGGTGGAGTAGTTTCTATACCTAATGGAATTGCTCTTGGCGTAGGTACAGCTAATACAGCATCTAACGTACTTGATGATTATGAAGAGGGTACATTTACTATGGGAATGGCAGACGCTAGTGGTAATGCTTTAACTATGAACGGAACTTACGCAGTTATGCACTATACAAAAATTGGTAATATGGTTCATATAAATGGATTACCAGTTGTTTCAAGTATTGCTAGTGCTGGTTCAGATGTAAGAATAACTGGTTTACCTTTTACATCAAAAAACCATGCAACTAATTATTCTACTTTAGCTATTGGTTACGCTGGTAGTTTATCTATTCCTGATGATACTGTTATTACTTCTTATGTAAATCAAAACTCAACAATAGCACCAATGAGAATATGGACTAACACCTCTGGAACAGACCAATTATCAGCATCTCAATTATCTGACGGAGCTGAATTTGTAATAAGTGGAACTTATATTGTAGCATAATATTTTAAAAGGAGAAAAACAATGGCAATAACAAAAACAATAGAAATAGCAAAGATAGAAGTAGTTGGAGAGTATAAAGCTGTTCAAGTAGCTACCGATACTGTTATCAAAGAAGATGGCACAGAACTATCTCGTGGTAGACACAGACACGTTCTAGAATGTGGTACACTTAACGATAGTGATGCTTTAGTTGATACTGACATTTCTGCTGAAGCTACTGAAGTACAAGCAGTGGCAAACGCTGTGTGGACTGATGCTGTAAAAACAGCTTGGAAAGATAAGCTAATAGCAGATAAAGGATAAGTTATGGAGCTTGATTTTTAATGACCGAGCAATCCAACAAGGAGATGATTATAGAACTCCGTGGTGAAATCAAACTCATTCATCAAAAAATTGATACATTAACAAATAACCACATGCATCATTTTAACTTAGACCTCAGCCGTCTGACAAAATTTTTGGTAACTATATCTACTATATTATTTAGTGGATTGATAACCCTACTGTATCGATCATTTATGTAGATGGCATTGTCCAACACTCGTGGCTTAGTTGCTGAAGCATTAGCTTTGGCTCACTTAGCCAACGATCCTAACATCTTATGCTTTACAGCTGCTGGTGGTTTAGGACCGATAGATATTATTACTCTTAACAGGACCACTGGAGAGAGAAGATACTTTGATGTGAAGTATGCATCAAAACGCAAGAACCACAAACCAACACACAACCCAAACATTAACCGTTGCTTAACCAAAGCACAACTGGAGCTGCCGTTACTGGTAGAAATAATTTATGTCGATGATAACGGACAAATCACAATTCAACGAGAAACAAAGTCAGTGGAGTAATTTCTCTTACGAAGAACTTGCTTGCCAACATACTGGCACGATGAATTTATCAGAAGATTTTTTAATAGCTCTGCAAGAGCTAAGAGATGCTTACGGTAAAGCCATGACCATAACATCAGGCTATCGATCACCTGAGCATCCAATAGAAGCTAAGAAGTCCAGTCCAGGTTATCATTCTAAGGGAGCTATCGATGTTGCCGTGAGTGGTGAAGATGCAGTTCAGCTATTAACAGTGGCATTAAATCTAGGCTGGACGGGTATCGGTATTAACGTGCCATCATTCATACATCTTGATCGTAGATCAGATCCAACCATTTGGAAATACTAAGTGGGTAATAAATTTAATGCACACATAGAAGGTAAGTATGCACATATAAATAAAAATGATGTTGTGTTTACTCCTGAATGGTTAACAGAAAAAATCTGTAAAATGTTTCCTATATGTGGAAAAGTTTTAGAACCATGTAAAGGTGAAGGTGCATTTTTAAAATTTTTACCAAAAGATACAGAGTGGTGTGAAATTGCTGAAAATATAAATTTTTATGATTATAATAAAAAAGTTGATTGGATAGTTACTAATCCACCTTACTCAGATTTTAATAGATTTTTAACTCATTCTTTTGATTTAGCTGAAAATATAATTTTATTAGTTCCTGTTGCTAAACTTTTTAAAAGCATGGGAACTTTAAAAGAAATATTTAAGTACGGTGGCTTTGTAGAAATACATACATTACCCAGCAGTAAAGCTGGGTTTCCGTTTGGGTTTCCATCTGGTGTTTATTATTTAAAAAAAAACTACAAAGGTAAAACTTTAATTAAAATGTTAGATTTATAATGCATTTATACAATAGGAAATATTAATATGTGGTTACAACTATTGCCAACCGTTTTAAAAACTGGAGCTGCTATCTTTGCTAACAAACAAAAAGCTAAGATACTGATGTCTGATGCAGAGTTACTACATGCACAGAAGATGGCATCAGGTGAAGTTGAATACCAGGCACAAGTAAGACAATCAAATGACAAAGGCTGGAAGGATGAGTTTGTACTGATCCTAGTGTCAGCTCCTGTACTGTTATTGTTATGGAGTGTGTTTAGTGATGATCCTAATATACAAGAGAAGCTAGATATATTCTTTGATAAGTTTTCCAACCTACCCTTTTGGTATCAATCTTTATTTATTGGTGTAGTTGCATCAATTTATGGATTGAAGGGTGCAGATATATTTAAAGGTAAAAAATAATGTATTGGGTAATAACTATAATGCTTATGTTCCATGGCACTGATGCTGTGGTGGAACGAGAATACAAATTAAAACAATTCCACGATGATTGGGCTTGTCACAAATTTATTCATAATGAAAAAATGACTCTACTTGAGCAACACATAGAGGACTATGGTGATGCTTTAAAATCATTTGAGTTGTTTTGTGAAAATAGATACGGACAAGAAGTATGAAAACAATATTATTACCAGCTGCACTATGCGTGATTATGTTAATGGTTTTCAGTTGTGTCATGGATTCAGCTATGGCTGACAATGATGTTACATCTAGTGGAGCAACTGACATCAACCAAAACACATCAGGATCAAGTGCATCCAACACCAGTATCAGTGGTGGTTACAATAGTGAAAGCACAACTCAATACCTGTCAGGTTCGTCACAAAATACTACAACTAATAATAGTACGTCTAATACTAGTTATACTGGAGATCAACGAGTAGTGCCTAGTGCATCAGCTCCAAGTATTAGTTCAATGAGCCAAGACTTATGTACCGTAGGTATATCTGCTGGTGGTCAAACTTTTTCGTTTGGTGCAAGCCTGGGCTTTACCAAACGTGATCTTAATTGTGAACGACTGAAACTTGCTAAAGCTCTACACGATATGAATATGAAAGTAGCAGCTATTGCTATCATGTGCCAGGACAGCCGTGTCTTTGCAGCTATGCATAGTGCTGGTACTTACTGCCCATACGATGGATCAATCGGTGCTGATGCTAAAGGTAAGTGGGAGAAGTACGGCAAGCTACGACCTGACTACGAAGAATACGTCAAGACGTTACGCATAACAGAACAGATAGATAATCAAATATTAAAGGATATGGATGATGGTCAGGTTATTAATTATAGTAGTGGTACTGTTAAGCTCGGCAACAATAAGTAAAGCTGAAACGATTTGCATACAAGACATACCCAACCCTGGAGACACGAGCTGCACTACGACCTACTCCACAGGTACGGCAGCTACTACTAACAACATAATATCTCAAACATTTAATGATGGCTCATGGAACGGCACGATGTTTCCTGACAGCTCTGATTTAAATGAAGCTAACGTACTTACTGGCAAGCATGGTAAGTTTGCTGAAACTACAGTTAGCAGTAATGACTTACTAACTGAAGCTGAAATTCAACAAGGATTTACTAGCAACTTTAATGCTGAGATTAGATGGTGGAACAGTGAAGAATCTACTGTGACTATGTATCAGCATGCAACCAATGGTACTGATACCATTAGTCAGAGTGTAACCCTGACAGATACCACCAACCATAACTATCAATACAATGACTATGGCAACACTCTTATTGTTGGACCAAACCCTGACAATACTCACGGCACATTAACAGCTGGGTTTAGTTTTGATATACAAGGTAATATTAATTACAACGGTGGTCATGCTGGAGTAGATATAACTGATCCAACACTTACAATTGATTACACAGCTTTAACATCTGCCACTAGCACCACCATAGAATATTGCTGGCAAAAAAATCCACCGACTTGTCCAGGTCAAGATGAGATAGAAGAAGTCACCAACATCATAGAAGATTTTGAAGATAGCTTTGAAATTATATTTGAAGATATAGAAACTATAGCTATCGATGTACCTGATGATTTAATCATGCCTGACTTTCAATGGGAAGCTGAAGAAATAATAGTAGATGAACCAACACTAGAACTAGAACTGTTTAGTGTTCAAACTGTAGACATGATGCCTGACATGGACACGGTAGAAATTATGAGCATACCAATAGATATGCCAATGCCTGAACCTGAACTGGTGAATGAGCAACTTAATACTGAGGAGATGATTGATGCCTACGATCCTGAGCCAACTATGGAAGTTACAATACAAGATGAAACCACAACTACAGAACCAGTTGCCGAGTCTATTGAGGTGGTGGCAGAACCTGAAGCAATGGCTATGGCAGAAGAAACTATGTCCGTGTCAGAAGAACCCACAGTGCCAGTGTCAGAAACCATCGAAGAAGAAATTGTCCAAGAAGAAAGTATTGAAGAAGAAGAAATTATCGAAGAAGAAACCATTATCGAAAGCCAACCAGAAGAAGAAGCTGCTGAACCAGTGGAAGAAGATATAGCTGTAGCAGCTGTAGAAGAAGAACCTGAAACAGTAGAAGCTGAGGTTACTGAGGACCAGCCTGAAGTAACTATAGATGTTGCTAAGATTGAAAAGTTTATTGATGGCAAAGTTAAGAGCCAGGTAGAAAAGGTAGAAGCAACCCTGGTGGTAGTAAATGAATTAGTCAGCCGAGCTATGATAGCAAACCAAGCTGACCTATCAAGCTATGCTACTATGAACGCAGCTCTGTTTGATAACCGAGAGCTGCCTGATGGCAACCCTGACTTCTTCAACCAGGTAGTCTTAGCTGGCTATGACAAAACGATCTATAACAACCAGGTATCATTAGGTGCTAATGATCCTATTACTAATCACAATATCGAGCTTAAAAAGGCTAGTGATGCGTCTTTAAAAGCATATCTAATTTATAAGGAGAAACTAAATGAACTCAATGGTATCTAAATTAACAGGCATAGCTGCCTTGATTGGTGTCGTATTAACTATTGGTGGTGTGTTTATATCCATTGGTAGTTTTGAAGAACGACTAAGCCAAATGGAAAACAAAGAATTTGTAGTCAATGAAACTGTAGATCTATCTAAGGTCAATGCAGATCTATCAACCTTAAAAGAAACTCTTGGCGTACAAGAAAGTTTAATTAAATACCTAGAGCTGCGTATCAATGAGCTTGCAACTAAACTGGATAATCCACTGCTTAATTAATGCGTAAAATAAAGGATGCTCTGCTTGGCACATGTGCTGAGTGTGAGAAAGAGATTTGGCGTAACGATAAAGGCTGGGTAGTTGAAGAATATGATGGTATTTACAAACGCTATCTATGTCACGATGCTCGGCAAGAAACTACATGCTTTACTGACCATATAAGATGTGACTACATCATAGACTAATCGAGGTCCAGATCAGAATCGAACTGATGTAAATGGATTTGCAATCCATCGGATAACCATTCTCCCACTGGACCATAGTAGTACCTCTAAAGTACATCTTATACATTCCCACTTTGGCACTTTCAATAATAATCGAGGTACTACTCTGGTACTAGTTGAGGTACTTCTTACTAGTATTTGAGTTGTAGCAACGAATCAAAAAGGACTGCAAATCTACAGAGATCCTTAAAAAGTAACAAATTTTAATATCCCACCCAAAATAAATTTCCCTAAAAAACCCCATAAATACTAACGAAAAATACACCAAAGGTACTGTACCAGGTACTAGTATTGACACATTCCCACTTAGGTCTTATGTTGAGGACTGTAGCAAATAAGCTACATTTTAACATAGGAAAAAAGGAAGGTAATATGAAATACAATTACGAAATCAAAGAGCAGCATTCAGACGTTTGCACTGAGTGTGGTCTACCAAAACACACACATAGAGAAAGCCGTGACATTCCAGAAGCATACGAATGTCCTGAAGTTCAAGTTAAGTTTATATGGAAATCTTAATGTGGGCTTTCATAACTCTCACAGCCATCTTTGGCTGTGGGGTTGTGGTACTTTATTTTATAATGTTTAACAAAGAATTTGGAGATCTATAATGATTGAAGCTCAAAAAGTAAAAAAAGCTGGTGTCTTATACTATCGTGTAAGAGATCCAAGAACTAACAAAACCCAGTCTTGGTCAACTATCAAACATGGTACAGCATTAGCTAAACAGTTATCTACGCAAGCTGCCAATGACATTAACAAAAACATTGACCAGGCAGTTATAGAAACTGAAAGCCCTACTGTTGGTAAATCAATACAAGATCTGATTGCTAATCGTGAAGGTAAGGTAGAAGATTCAACTTACCGACAGATGAAGATAGTGTTGGCTCGATGGGAAAAAACTAAGCTGTGGAATATGAAAATCAAACAAGTCAATGTGGTTGACATGGAAGCTGCTGAGAAAGAACTAAAAGCATTTAACTATAGTGATGATGCTATTGATCGGTCAGTTACCAGGTTAAAAGAAGCAGCTAAGAAATCTGAAAAGACACATAACTTTAAGAACAGGATTGCTTTGTATGAGTTTGAGAAAAGCATAGAAACAAAACACCGTGTGATTGAACGACCAATACCAGATCAAGCTGATGTTAAACTATTGCTTAACCAGGCTGATGGCTACTTAGCTATGTATATACTGATTGCTATAACTACTGGACTTAGACCATCAGAGATCCGTGGTTTAAAATGGGAAAATGTTAAGTATTCATTAAATCAAATCTGGGTTAGATCTAAAGCTGATGAAAACAATGTAGTTAGCTATCGTTTGAAAAACAATAATGCTAGACGAGAAGTGCCGTTAGTGCCACAGCTAGCTGATGCATTGTTTGCCTGGCAAGAAGCTAACAAAGGCAAGCACAATCCTAAAGACTTAGTCTTACATACAAGATTATGTAACCCACTTCCACACAATCAAATATCTCAAAGTTTAGATAAGTTAAAAACTAAACTAGGTATTACAGGCTGGGTTGGTTTGCATTCGTTTAGACACTTCTATGCTAGTATGTTGTTGAAACGACAAGTGCAGCTAGGTTTAGACTTTAAACAAATACCTACTATCTTAGGACACAAAGACTTTGGCTTTACTGCTTCTGTTTACGGACACTCACTTGATACTGTTGAGGATAAGCAGCAGATCTCACAAAGTTTGGCTGCTGCTTTTTCACAGCAGATTTCACTCTAATTTGGCTGTTTTGAGGGTATGCTGTAGTATCAGCTGCCCTCTTTTCGTTAATCCTCGTGGCTCTCAGAGCTTCTTTTTTTGAGCAAGTTTGGCAAAATACACGTTCTATACCTCGATAGTCGTATTCCCAGGTAAATTTTCTATGACGTTTAAATGGATTAAATCTATGGTGACACAAGTCACATTGCAGATGGACCTTTAGGTTCTCCACTTACTTTTCTAAATATGGATCTTCAAATAATCGATCAATGATTGCACCACGGATTGTTGTTGGCGTGCCGTCTACTCTACGTAGTACACTTGATCTCATTTTAGCCAATGCATCACCAGGATCAGCATAGCATTGTAATCTAAAGGTCAGATCATCTGACAGTTCTTTCAGCATCTCGTGCATGTCAGTGCCATACTTTAATTTAGGAAATAGTTTTACTACTCGTAGATCCCATTTATCATCGTACTGTGCGTTAAGGTAACAGCTGATATTGTTATAAATAAACTTAATGGTAATACCTTTACGTCTATTCTCAGTTATCTCAAACATATCTGGTTCACTATTGCTCATTGATGACTACCGATCTTGAGTGGTTAGGTAGATACGTTATGTACTTACGTTTTTCTAATTGCCTGATGACGTTATGCACCTGACTACGAGCCTTCCAATTCATGTGCAAAGCTATTTCTTCATAGCTTGGTGAATAGCTATTGTTAGCTATAAACTTCTTAATAAATTCTAAAACTTTAACTTGGTTTGGTGTCATTTTATTGGTTGTACCTTTTGCTTCTTCTCTTGATCTTCGAGCTTTTGTAAAATCTCTCCCATCAATGAGTAGTTAATAATGTCTAGCCAGTTATCTTTTATGTATGTGTGTCCTGACCTACTTAGTTTTTCTAATATAATTAGTTTGCAGATGGTTGAGCCTACGACCTTGATACCAAGTAAAGCTGCGTACAGAGCTGCGGTCTTTTTAAATCTTGGTACAAAATCACCATACTGATTGTGCCGTTGTTTAAATATTTTTTCTGCTTCTTTTAATATTTCCATTGTTTCTTTCTTGCCTAACCCACACTGAGAATCGTTAATGGGGGGAGTGTGAGTTAGACTATCCTTGATCAATTAAAAAGGAATCTTGTCATCTAGTTCTTCTAGATCATTTTTTTGATAACCACCTGATGGTGCTGTTGACTCAATTTTTGCCTGTATTGATACAGACAAGTGTGTGTTGCCACTTTTATCTTCTTGTTTCCAGGCAGAAGCTCTAAAGTTTTGATCTCCATTCACCGTTGCTGGTCCTGTATAGGCTGGTGGATTAGATTTATATTTAGATGGATCTGCTGGGTACAACTTAATTGTTGCTACTTTTTCATTTGCCATTTGCTATTTTTCCTTCTGACAGTTCTTGTGTTTTTAAAGAATAAACCTCGTGAACTTTATGAAAGATCTCAGGGTTCTTAGTTTCCATGGATTTTACCCACTTAGATTGCTGCGTTATAACTGCCTTTAATTTAGCAACCTGACTAGCACCACTCATTAACTTAATAAGTTCTGCTTGCCGTTCTTCATCCGATATGGATAAATCTTCAGGTACATCTTCACCAGCGTAGATGTAATGACCTAACCCAAACATAGCCATGGCTTTGACCAGGCATCTCATTTTGGTGTTAGATATTTGTGTAGCTGTTGGATTAACTACTGCTTGGTTCTTATGGTCCATGACAGCTAGCCACATCGTATGAGTAGTATTGTTAACGGTCATCTCACAAGACACGGCAGCTGTGCCATTCTTGTAATACAAGACATCGTAACCTTCCCACTCTTTAAATTTATAAGTTGCATCAGGGTAGTTTTGCATCATCATACCCCATGCCCATGCCCAAGACAGGTAAGTCAAGTTACCTTTTTTCTCGGTGTGTTCGTTGCAATCAATCTTACTAAGATTATCCCATACGATTTCTTTTTTCTTGGTAGTCATACTATCCTTCCATTGCTTTGTTAAAATCAATCTTTGCTTGTTCTACAAATTCATCACCAATATCCCAATAGAATGGATGCTCCCAATCAGGGCTTACCAAACTTAATAGTTTATTGATGTTGCCATCTGCTTGTATGAGTAAGTTCTCACGCAGTTTAGCTTTAGACTTATAGAACTTGAGGTGATCTTTCATGGCAGCTTCAGTCAGTAAGTCTGAGTTGCTAGGATCAAATATCGTATATTCGTTTTCATTGGCATACACCAGGAA
>Ga0181417_1000165_pt1 | contig 21333 bp, 36 predicted proteins | sample 40SPOviralmetaG_FD_130142 | JGI IMG/M metagenome (GOLD analysis project Ga0181417, IMG submission 130142) | Marine viral communities from the oligotrophic San Pedro Time Series (SPOT) site, San Pedro Channel, CA, USA - 40 SPOT_SRF_2013-02-13 | ecosystem: Environmental > Aquatic > Marine > Strait...
GCGTGGTTATTTGTTTTCATGGCAACTCCATATTCATATAAGCTTCATGGCATACTTCACAGCCACAAGTTTCATCATTAACATACTCAACTTTGCTTCCACAAACTTTGCATGGTTTTATTGTGATAGTAAATTCATTCCAGATAATCATGCTTCCTCCTTTTCAAAAAATGATTTAAGAATATCTTCGACATCTTCAACTATGCCGTTATATTCATCTTGTTTTTCTTCTGTGTAAACCTCATCTCCGTTTGGTTTTATTTCAGTTGTTGGGTCTAAAGATGAATACTCTAAAATGTAACTTGCTAGTGTTCCATAAAGTTCTACCCACTTTTCTGTGGGCAAAGATATTTTTTCTTGTTTATTAATCATTTTTCCTCCTTGTTATCTGGGTTATTCTTTGCTCGCGCTTGTTTGTTTTTATCTTCAAGCATTTTTAAAAAGATAGGATTATCTTTTATGGGTATATCTTTCCATTGTTTAGTCATTGGTTAGCCTCTCTACAGTAAATATAAAACGCTCAACATCTTTGTATTTAATAGGGTTATAAGTTTCTAAGAGCTTTGCAAGCTCTCCGCTATTAATGCAAATGTGTTGGCCAAAAGATAGCTCATCTTTATTTTGGCTATCGATATAGTCAATTATTAAGTTGTACATTGTTTTTCTCCTTTTGGTTATTAAAATTGTTGAATTACAAAACTGCCTGACTCTGTTGGTAATACTACAGTTGCATTTTCAAAGTCTTCTAAAGTTTTATAATCGTTTGAGTATGCGCTTACCATTTCTTCAAAGTTCTCGTATTCTTCAAAATCGCAACAAATACCAATAACGTCTAACTCGTTTGAATATCCGATATCATCAAAATATTCATACAGAACTGAAAGGCCGTCATATGAAAAGTTGTTTGCATAATCTCCTGAATTTCCAAACTCATCAATAAATTCTTGTTTGGTTAAAGTTTTATATATCATATGTTTTCTCCAAAAATATAAAGAATAATCTCTTTACATACGTTATATTACTCTTTTGTACTCTGATTGCAAGAAATAAATATAAAAAAAAGTAAAAAAAAGTATTTTGACATATATAATTATTTGCATGGAAACTAAACCTAAGTCAAAAGCTGGCAGAAAAAGAATTAAATTTGACGAAGAAACTTTAGAAAAGATACAAGAATGGAGCGGAAACGGACTTTCTGAGTCACAAATTGCACATTTATTAAATTGCTCATTGTCGACGATAGCAAGGAATAAGCGTAATAATGACAAATTTGACACAGCTTTAAAAACTGGAAAAGCTAAAGCTATAGCAGCAGTAACTAACAAAGTTTATGAAAATGCTTTAGAAGGAAAAGAAAATTCCGCTTTCTTTTTCTTAAAAAATCGCGATCCTAGCAACTGGAGCGATAGACAAGAGGTAAATCACAACATAAATCTAAAAGAAATCATGCAAAGTTCCAAAAATAGACTTATAGAGGGCAAAATAGTACAAAAAGAGACTATTTCCGTCCCACTCCCTAAGAAGAAGTTGACCGAAGAATAAAATACCTTGAAAAACCAAGAGAAAAATCAAAAATGGCCCCCCTTATTTTCTAGCGGCGGTAGTATTTATATATAACCTTTGAAATAAATTTTTTATGAAAATTAACAGAAAAGCATTTATAGAGTCAGTCACCGATACAACGCTTGGTGCAGTATTTAACTTTCCAATATCATGGGCCACCCTTGCTCTCTTGCTCATGTTCACTACTGACGCGCTTTTTATTTCTGTAGTCCAACTCACAGTCCTCACCGTCGCTGCTATTATTAGACGTTACTGCACCAGAATTTATTTTGATGAGATGAACAAGAAGAATGAAGTATAGTCCGCAACAAGAACAAGAGCTGATGACCGAACTATGGTCACCAATAGTCAAAGATAATCCGTACAACTTTGTTAAATATTGCTTCCCTTGGGGACAAAAGGACACCCCCCTCGAAGATTTTGAAGGACCAAGGCAATGGCAAGAAAAAATTTTGCGAGAAATTACAACGCATATCCAACGTAACGAAAGAGTCGATATGCCAGAGATGTTTAGGCTCGCCGTCGCCTCTGGTCGCGGTATAGGTAAATCTGCTCTCGTCGCCTGGCTAATTATCTGGATGCTCTCCACGCGCTTGGGGTCGACGATTATTGTTACCGCTAACACCGAACAACAATTACGCTCAAGAACTTGGGCTGAGTTAGGTAAATGGCTAACGCTTGCCATAAACTCGCATTGGTTTACTAAAACCGCTACTGCAATTAAGCCTGCGGCTTGGTTTGAAGAAGCGTTGATTAGAGATCTTAAAATAGACACAGGTTATTACTACGCGCAAGCGCAACTGTGGAGCGAGGAAAATCCTGACGCTTTCGCAGGGATTCACTCTAATTACGGCGTTTGCCTGATTATGGATGAGGCATCTGGTATACCTGCGCCGATTTACTCAGTCTCGGAAGGATTCTTCTCAGAACCAACTACCGATAGATATTGGTTTTGTTTTTCTAATCCAAGACGGAACACAGGTCCGTTTTACGACTGTTTTCACAGCAATCGCTCTTTTTGGAAGAACGAACAAATTGACTCGCGCACCGTCGAAGGCACGGATAAAGAATTATTTCAGCGCATGCTCGAACAATACGGGGATGACTCTACTGTTGCCAGGGTTGAGGTAATGGGAGAGTTCCCCCGTGCCGACGACGATACCGTTATTCCAATGGAGTTAGTCCGCGCTGCAATAGACCGAGACGTAGCACTAACGGCGAGTGAGCCGATTTTATGGGGTTTAGACGTAGCCCGCTTTGGCGGTGACTCTAGCGCGTTGTGTGTGCGCCAGGGTAATACTGTCTTTGAGATAACTAACTTTCAATCTATGGATCTTATGCAGCTCTGCGGAGTTGTGAAAAATAAATTTGACGATTGTACGGCGATGGAAAGACCGCAAGAAATATTAATCGATGTGATTGGTTTAGGAGCTGGCGTCGTCGATAGGTTAGCCGAACAGAATTTACCTGTGCGCGGTGTCAACGTTGCCGAAGCGCCAAGTACGAAAAAGAATTATTTAAACTTACGAGCCGAGTTATGGTTCAAGGTAAAAGATTGGTTGGCGCAGCGTGATTGCAGACTTCCTAATGATGATGAGCTTGTTTCTGAATTAGCTGCGCCGTCTTACAAATATACTTCAACAGGCAAAATAAAAATAGAGTCAAAAGAAGAAATGAAAAAAAGAGGTATCAAATCACCAGACAAAGCCGACGCACTCGCGCTGACGATGGCAAGTAGCGCCGCAAGTTTTGGTGGCGGTGAGAGCTTTATGGGGTATAATTTTCGCAAGCCTGTTAAATCGAGAATAATACGAGTTGGCTAATATGGCAGAAGAAAAGAAAACGAAAGAAGAAGTAGCAGAAGCATCTATGATGCTCGACCTATCGGCGCAACTAAAAGTCGAGATGGATGACGCGAAAGATTACAACAATCAAGTTGGTCAAGAACGCGCCGAATCAACAGAATATTATTTAGGTAATGAGCCAGAAGCAACTAGCTCATTGCAATCTTATTACGTCTCAACCGACGTTAGAGACACGGTATTGTTTATGTTGCCGTCTATCATGCGTACTTTCTTTGGCACAAAAAAGATTGTTGAATTTGTACCTAAAGGGCCAGAAGATATTCCGATTGCAGAACAACAAACCGATTATATTAATTACATAGTCCAAGAAAAAAACTCAGGCTTCCAAGTTTTATACGATGCTTTCAAAGACGCACTTATTCGTAAAACAGGTTTTGTGAAAGCGTATTGGGATGACAGTCTTTCAACCACAACGCATGAATACACTAATATTTCACCGCCTGCTTACCAAGCATTAGTGATGGATAAAGACGTTGAAATATTGTCTGAAACAGCAACCGAAGAAACGATAACAACTCTCGACCCTATGTCTGGCCAAGAAGTAACGCAAGTTATACCTGTGTCTTACGATTTAACAATTAGGCGAGTTAAAGCTAAAAACCAAGTTGTTTTAGAGTCTGTACCGCCAGAAGAAGTCTTAATAGCTAGACATGCTAGATCTATGAAAGACTCTTCTTACGTTGCTCACCGCATGATTAAGACGGTAAGCGAATTGGTTGCAATGGGTTACGACAAAGAAGAAATAGAACAATACGGCGGCGAAGGTTCTTTACTAGATCCGTTAGCTTTTGACGAGCAACAAGCAAGAAACCCACACGACAATATGGTTTTTCCAGATTCAGGTGCTAGTAAAAATGTTTTATACATAGAGCATTTTATTTACTACGACATGGACGATGACGGTATCGACGAATTATTAAGAGTATGTACGTTAGGCGACGCTCTCCACATTATCAACGTAGAGCCTTGCGACGAAGTGCCGATTGTTATGTTTTGTCCTGACCCCGAACCACACACAGCAATCGGCTCATGTCCTGCGGATTACGTTAAACCAATCCAAGCAGCTAAATCACAAATTGTTAGAGATACTTTAGATTCTCTTGGTCATTCAATCTTTCCAAGAATGGGTATTGTTGAAGGTCAAGTCAACGTTGACGATGTGTTAAACACCGACATAGGGCAACCGATTAGAATGAGAGCGCCAGGTATGGTGCAACAACTGACAACACCGTTTGTTGGTAGAGAGGCTTTTCCTGTGCTTGGTTACTTAGACGAAGCTAAAGAAAACAGAACAGGCGTTTCCAAAGCAAGTGCAGGTTTAAATGCCGACGCATTGCAAAGCTCAACAAAAACTGCGGTTGCCGCTACCATGTCTGGAGCGCAAGGCAGAGTTGAAATAATTTGCCGACATTTTGCTGAGAACGGTCTAAAAACTTTATACGGTTTAATTAATAACTTAGTTATCAAACACCAAGACGCACAAGATGTGTTTAGACTTAACAATCAATTTATTCCTGTTGACCCAAGATATTGGGATAGCGACAAAGATATAGTTGTTAACGTTGGTATATCTAAAACTAGCGATGATGAAAAGATGTCAGCGCTCACCGCGTTTGCTGGTAAACAAGAACAAATATTGCAACAACTAGGACCAAACAATCCTTTGGTAAGTTTGCAACAATACGCTAACACGCTGTCTAAACTTATCGAAATGGCAGGTTTCAAAGATGTTACTAGCTTTATCAATACGCAAGTACAGCCTATGCAACCACCGCCGCCCAAACCAGATCCTGCTGAACTGCTCGCGCAAGCTGAAGCTCAGAAAGCACAAGTACAAGCGCAGAAAGCAGTCATCGACGCAGAGACTGACAGGATGAAAATTATCATGGATGACGATAGGCAACGTGATATAGAAGAAGCACAAATACGCCTAAAAGCACTCGAATTGCAGGGTAAGTACGGCACACAGGTTAACATTGCTGAAATCAATGCTATTATGGAAAGAGACCGCGAAATGATTAGAGAAGCGGCCAAAATTCAAGCGCAAGGATTATTTAGCAATGAGCCACCAACCAGATAAGTATTACGATTTAGAAGTTTTAGCAGGCGATACTATTTATAGCGCTTACGAACTCAAAGCAAAATCATTTGACCAAGCATTAAAGATTATGCAGGTCTTATGCGATGAGACTATTTCCAAAGATTCCGAAGTAATTTATTATAGAGAACAAACAATACACTAATGGCAAAAGACCCTAGGTTAAAAAGAATTGGCGTTTCTGGTTATAATAAACCAAAACGAACACCAAGCCATCCAACCAAATCGCATGTAGTGGTTGCCAAAGAAGGCAGTAAAATAAAAACGATTAGGTTTGGTCAACAAGGCAAGACAGGTGACAAAACTATGACTAAGAGAGCCAAATCATTTAAAGCTAGGCACGCTAAAAATATAGCTAAAGGTAAAATGTCTGCTGCTTATTGGGCTAACAGAGTAAAATGGTAAGAAAATTTAAGAAAGTAGCAAAGACTAAAAAGGGCGTACCTAAAAAGTATTTGAAGGGAGCGAAAAACAAATCTAAAAGAGAAAGAGAAATATTAAATACTATGAAACTCTACAAGATGGGTAAACTAACTCCTGCAATGATGAATAAAATATCTAAACAAAGGAGCAAAGGATGAGCGCAAAAGAAGATGTCATAGACAAATATCATAAGTCTAGCGGTATTTCTAAATCAGTTTTGAGAAAAGTTTATTCTAGGGGTGCGGCGGCTTATTTTTCGTCAGGCTCAAGACCAAAGACTTCTCAACATGCCTGGGCCGCAGGACGAGTTCGATCTTTTGCTACTGGTAAAGGTGGCGCTAGAAAAGCCGATGCAGATTTATTAAAACGAAAAAAATAAAAATGAGGTAAAAAATGAAACACGGAATGAAAAAAACTAAAGCTAAAAAACCAGCCATGAAAAAGAAAAAAGGAATGAAAAAATACGGAAAATAATATGCCTTTTAAAAAATACTCACCTAAGCAAAAGAAGTTAGCTAGAGTTGCTAAACCTAGAAACAAAATAACTGGCGCCGACTTTAAAAAACTAAAAGCTAAGAAAAAGAAAAAGTGAAAAAAGTTAAAGCTCCCAAAGGTTATCACTTTATGAAAAGCGGTAAAACTTATAAACTTATGAAACACGAAGGTAAGTTTGTTTCGCACAAAGGAGCTTCTTTAGAAGCTAAGTTCGAAGTACAGAAAAAGCATAAATAATTTAGCCTTCGTCAAAGGCTATGAATGAAATTGTAACCATAATAAATGAAGTAGGCTTTCCTATAGCGGCTACGCTTGGGTTAGGTTTTTTCTTATGGAAGTTGCTGAATAAAATAGTTAACGGCATGGAGCAAAAAGTAGACGTAGTTGATGACAAGATAAATGAGTCGTTACAAGCTGTAGAGAAAAGATTAGACTCTAAATTAGATTCCCAAACACAAATACTAATTCAGTTGATTGACAGAGTGCGCTCTGTTGATAATGAAATTATTAGACAGGACATACTTTTAAAAACTATTCTAGGTGTTCCAAACTTAATAGAAAAAGATAAAATAGCTAAAGCAAATCAAAAAGATAAGAGGAAAGACTAATGCCAGATCCTATTACAAATTCAGTTGTTGGTATTGCAGGTAGCGTACTAAATAAATTTGTCGCAGACAAAAACTTAAAAATGACGCTTGAGCATGAACTCAAGACTCAATTACAAACCGCCAACCTTGCGCAAATAGAAGTTAATAAAATAGAAGCCGCTAGTAAAAATTGGTTTGTAGCTGGCTGGAGGCCGAGTGTCGGTTGGGTATGTAGTCTAGCTATGATGTATCACTTTATTCTTGCACCTATGATTCAATTTGCTGTTGGCATAGCTGGCATACAAGTTGCTTTGCCTGAATTTGATTTTAGTCAACTATCAACAATCTTGATGGCTATGCTTGGAATGGCAGGGCTCAGAACTTTTGAAAAGAAAGAAAAAGTAACAAAGGGAAACTAATGTCTTGGGAAAATTTTCACTTAGATGAATTTGCTTGCAGACATTGTGGTAAAAATTTAATAAGTCATAACTTAGTAGATAGATTACAAAGTTTACGAACAGAGTTAGCTTTTCCATTTGTCATAACTTCTGGTTACAGATGCCCAGAACATCCAAACGAAATAAATAAAAGTAAAGTTGGCACACACGCAATGGGCCTAGCAGTAGATATTTTGTCTTACGGAGAACAAGCGTATAAAATTATTGCTACAGCGCCTAAGCATGGATTTACAGGTATAGGCGTAAATCAAAAAGGTCAAGGAAGATTTATACATTTAGATATTGCAGATGAAACACACGGTAAACAAAGACCAACTGTATGGAGTTATTAATGGAAGCTGATCCTATGTTTTTCTGGAACGTCTTGATTACTTTGATTTTTGCGCCACTTCTATATAATATTAGAGCTAATACAGGTGAAATTAAAAGGATAGATATTCTTTTAAACAAAACTAGAGAAGAGATACCGACGAAATACGTCACAAAAGATGAAATGAAAGAAGATTTTGAAAGACTGTTGGACCGTTTTGACCGCTTAGAAGAAAAATTAGATAAAATATTACAAGCATGAGTTTAGGACAAATAGCAGACGACATATTAGGTATAGACCCTAGCGGAGAAGGCATATTTGGTAGCTTTAGAGACAACCCAGAGTTAGGAGCGTTAGCTTCTATTGGTTTATCTTTTGTACCTGGTGTTGGACCAGTATTAGCAAACACAATTCCACAAGCGCTAACAGCTATGGCAGCACCTAAAGCTCCAGCAGGAATGTTGTCAGGACCAGCTCCTTCTATGGGCGGCGGTTTACTAGGCGGCCCAATGGACACTTCTGCTTTTGATTACGCAAGAAGCATTGCAGGTGGTATGCCTTTTAGCCAAGTAGTACAACCTGGCATGTCATTCTCACCGACGCAACCTATGGGTCAACAACTTACACCGCAAGCACCCATGCCTGCACCAAAACCAATGATTCCTATGAGGCCAGCTCCAGAGATTAACCTAAAACCTTCAATCGCTCCAGTAGGCGCTGGCGCTATATCAAGAGAAGAAATGGAAAGAATTAGAGCGTTGTTAGGTCCTAGGGAAATTGCATAATTTATGTCAGAAAAACAAAGAGCAATCCTAGACGGATTGGAAGCGGAGAAAATATTAGAGAGTGAGGTTTTTAAAAAAGCTCTTGAATCTCTTAAAGCAGAATATATTGCTTATTGGTTAAGCAATAGAGATATTGACGACGTTAAAACGAGAGAAGATTTACACAGATCCATATTGTTACTACCAGAGATAGAAAGGCATCTACGCATCATTGCTGAAAAAGGCAAGATTACAAAACATCAAGTAAATAAACTTAAATAACTTACACATTTGCACTTTTTGGTTTAAAATTGCTTAAAACCACAGGAGTTTTATATGGCAACAACGGAAAAACCGATTGCATTACAAACTGATTATCAAAAATCAGTTGCATCTTTTGAAAGTTTTCTATCTCCAGAAGAAGAGCAAATAGAACAAACAGAAGAAATTATAGAAGATGAGTTAATTGAAGAAGCTGATGAAGCTGTAGAGATTGATGAATTGGAGGAGGTAGATCAAGAAGATTTACCAGAAGAAGAGTTTGAAGAACAAAGCGAAGTTGAAGAGGTAGAGCAACCTCAAGTTTACACGGTCAAAGTAGATGGTGTAGAACAAGAGGTAACGCTTGAAGAACTGCAACGCGGCTATTCGAGACAACAAGACTATACGAGAAAAACTCAAGAACTGTCACACGAGAGAAAAACTCTTGAACAACAGCAAGCAGAGTTAGCTCAAAGAGATGCAGTTTATTCTCAACTGCTACCAAAAATGGAAGCCCAGATTATGGGCGATATAGAGAATGAGCCTGATTGGGCGAAACTGAGCGAAGAAGATCCAATCGCTTACGTTAGAGAAAAGCAGGTATGGGATCAGAAAAAGGAAAAGCTCCAAGCAGTTCAAGCTGAACAACAAAGGCTTCAACAAGAAGCCGCAGTTAAACAGCAAGAACAAGTTCAACAAATGGTTGAATTTGGGCAGCAAAAACTTTTAGAAATTGTACCTGAGTGGTCTGACGAAAAGATTGCTAACAAAGAGAAATCTGAAATTAGGAATTACGCGATAGAAACTTTAGGATTTAGTCCTCAAGAAATGGATCAAGTCTATGACTATAGAGCTTTACTTGGTTTGCGAAATGCTTGGCTACAAAGCCAAACTGCAACCGCAGCTAAGAAAAAGCCTACACAAAAAGCCTCAGTTAGAGCAGGTAAACCAGGCGCATCAACTAGAAAAGTAACGGTAGCACCAGAGAAAAAATTACGTCAAAGGTTGGCCAAATCTGGAAAAACAACAGATGCGGCTAAAGTTTTTGAACAAATGCTTAATAAATAAGAGGTAAAAAATGGCACAAGTTACAAATGCTTTCGATTCATATGAAGCGATTGGTAACAGAGAAGATTTAGCAGATATTATTTATAATATTTCTCCTACTCAAACACCTTTCCTTTCAGCTATCGGAAAAAGAAATATTTCAAACGTCCAATTTGATTGGCAGACAGAAGTTTTACCAACTCCATCTTCAACAGGTCAACTTGAAGGATTCGAGTTAAGTAAATCTACGTCTACTAATACAACTAGGGCAACCAACGTAGCGATGATCTCAAGTAGAGACGCTACAGTAACAGGATCTCAAGAGGCTACTGACACGGCTGGTAAAAACTCTGAGATGGCGCACCAACTAGCTATTATGGCTAAAGCTCTGAAAAGAGACATGGAAGAAGCGCTTACTCAGAACATTGCCAAAAATGCTGGTAATGTCTCTACTGCGAGACAAACTAGATCTTTGGAAACTTGGTACGCTACCAACGTAAACAAAGCTAGTGATGGCGCAAACGGATCTGACTCAGCAGCTAGAACTAACGGAACTAGAAGAGATTTAACCGAAGCTATGGTTAAAGATGTTCAACAACAATGTTTCGCTAGTGGTGCAGAGCCTTCTTTATTGATGGTTGGACCTTACAATAAATCAGTTATATCTGGTTTCACAGGTAGGTCTCAAGCTAGACAATTTGTCGACGCTAACACTATCGAGGCTTCTGTCTCTATCTACTCTGGAGATTTTGGTGAACTACAAGTAGTTCCTTCAAACAGAAGTAGAGAACAAGCTGTTCACTTGTTAGACCCAGAATACGCTGCTGTAGCATATCTTAGAGATTTTGAAACTGTTGATATTGCAACGGTGGGCGACGCCGACACAAAAATGATTTTGTGTGAGTACGGCTTAGAAATGAAAAATGAAGCTGCACACGGTATCGTGGCAGATGTCAAAGTATCATCTACTGACGCTGGTTAATAACTAAAAAAGGGAGGGGATAACCCTCCCTTTTTTTACATGGCAATACGCACAATCATAGATCACACCACAGGCCTCAAAAACGAATTTGTTACTGAGGACAACAAACACATATACCACACCACACAAGACGTTAAACCTGTTTTAGACGCAGTTAAAAACTATAGTGAATTGCAACCTGGCAAAGAATTTAGGCATGTAGCCGAGATACCTATGGTAATATATCAACAGATGTTACGAGAAGGATCTACTAAAGATAAAAAGCATCTTAAAAAATGGTTAAACGATCCAGACAATAAAATGTTTAGAGTTTGGAAAGGCAAAATATGACGTATTCAGAATTAAAAACAAGGATTGCTAGTTATTTAAACAGAAGTGATTTAACTTCTGAGTTAGATGGTTTTATTGACCAAACAGAAGCGGAGTTGAATAGAAGATTAAGAGCTGCCGACATGGTTAAAAGAGCAACAGCTACGGCAGAACTACAATATTTATCTTTACCCACAGATTGGTTAGAAGTTATAAACGTAGAAATTACTTCAAATGATTTTAAGCCTGTATTACAACAATCTATTGAGTCTTTAGACGTACATAGGGCAGCAAACGACAACATAACAGGCCAACCAATTTTTTATGCAATAGTGGATAACACAATGGAGTTCTCTCCAAAACCAGATAAAGCATACACTTTACAACTTACTTACTATGAAAAAATTGCAGCGCTTAGTGATTCCAATACAAGTAACTTTGTATCTAATAATCATCCTGACGTTTATTTATATGGCGCTTTAAAACACGCATCATTGTTTCTTATGGAAGATGACAGAGCTGCTAGATTTAGCGCTTTGTTTGAAAAAGCATTAGAAGAAATAAGACTTCAAGAAGAGAATAAAGAATTTAGTAAAGGCTCACTATTACCAAGAAGAAGAACTTATGGTAAGGCTAAAAAAAATGTATACTTTATGAGTTAATTAGAGGAAAAAATGTCTGGATTTACTGATTATTTAGAAGATGCTTTATTAAAGCACGTTTTTACAAACACAGCGTACACTTCACCAACAACCGTGTATGCTGCTTTATTTACTGTAGCTCCATCTGATACTGGTGGTGGGACTGAAGTTTCTGGTGGTGCTTATGCTAGACAATCTATGGCATTTTCTGTATCAGGAACAAGCACATTAGCAACTAATTCTGCTTCTGTAGAATATCCAACTGCAACGGCAAACTATGGAACTGTTGTTGCTGTAGGTATATTTGATGCTAGCACAAGCGGTAATTTATTAGCATACGCAAATTTAACAACTTCAAAAACTGTCTCTTCAGGAGATGTATTTAGATTTAACGCAGGTGACGTAGATATAACCCTGACGTAGAGTAATGTCCGAACAAACCTATAATTTTGGACGTTACAACAAGTCTAATTGGAATAATCTTCAATACGATTTTGGTGCGGTAGCTGTTACAGGTGTATCAGCTTTTACTGCTGATGGTCGTAAAATTAATCTAGGTGCTAGTGCTGTTAGTCTTGCTTCTAGCGTATCTGCTGACGGTTTAAAAATACTTAACAGCGATGCAGCTACTATAAGCACGACAAGTATTGTCGCTGTTGGTATACAAATAGATTTAGGTGCTTCTACTATATCGGCAGTTTCTAGCCTAGCAGCTACACCAAGAATAGTTTTCTTAGGTGCTTCCGATGTAGAAGGTGTATCTGCTCTAGTGTCTGCTAGTTCAGTATTAAGAACATCAACAGCAGATGTATCAGGAACAAGTAGTTTTGTTTCTCTTGGTGGTTTAAAATGGGAGCCAGAAGATGTTGCTGCTGCAACTTACACAGAACAAACAGTTGCTACTCCAACTTGGACAGAACAAACGGTTTCAGCAGGAACATGGACAGAATTAGATAGGCAGGCTTCAGCGTAATGGCAGATACTACAACAACAAATTTATCGTTAACTAAACCAGAGCTAGATGTTTCTACTAACTGGGGACAAAAGTTAAATGCTAACTTAGATGCTATTGATGCAATCTTTAGCGGTACAGGTACAGCCGTATCACTTAATATTGACGGTGGGGATATTGCATCTGCTGTAACTATAAATAAATCGCCTGTCATCACATTAGGCGGCGATCTTACAGGTAATGTCACACTTACTAATTTAGCTAGTGGTACTTTGTCAGCTAGTTTAGTTGCTGAAAGCGTACAAGACATAGTAGGACCTATGTTTTCATCTAATACTGAAAACGCTATTTCAGTCGGCTACGAAGACAGCGATGGCACAATAGATTTATCTGTATTAGTAGACGATAGTTCTATAGAAATTAATTCCCTTAACAATACCTTAAACGTCAAAGCATCAGGTGTAACAAATGCTATGTTAGCTGGCTCTATTGCAAACTCTAAATTAGCTAACTCATCAATTACAGTTAGTGATGGAAGCAATACAACGGCAACAGCACTTGGCGGAACTATTACATTCTCAGGCACTTCTAACGAAGTAGAAGTAGCAGAAAGTTCAGGAACAATAACTATTGGCTTACCAGCAGCCACAGAGATTACAACTTCTTTAGGTGTTGGCGGTGGATCTACAAACGGCGTACAAATAAGCCAGGGTGCTATAGCAATTAAAAATGGTGGTACTCAATCTTATGTAGACTTTTATTGTGAATCGTCAAATGCACATTACAGCAGATTACAAGCAGCAGCACACTCAGCATATTCAGGCAATGTAACAGTTACGTTACCAGCCACAACAGGAACGCTTGCTTTAACATCATCAGACATTACAGGAAATGCGGCCACAGCTACAGCGTTAGCAACTGCAAGAACTATTCATGGCGTATCTTTTGATGGTACTGCAAACATAGACTTAACAGAGGTTATACAAGATACCGTAGGTGCTATGGTTTCTGGCAACACAGAAAGCAACATAACTGTTACCTACGAGGATTCTGACGGTACATTAGACTTTAGCGTTACAGGCGGTGGCTCAGTAAGTGAAGCATTTAAAACAATATCTGTATCTGGTCAAAGCGATGTAGTCGCAGATGCAGCAGCAGACACACTTACTTTAGTAGCTGGATCTAATATGACCATCACCACAAACGCCAGTGGTGACTCAATAACATTCGCTAGTTCTGGTGGTGGTGGCTCACAAAATTTATTCTCAACAATCTCAGTATCAGGTCAATCTGACGTAGTTGCAGATGCAACCACAGATACACTTACTTTGGTTGCTGGTAGCAATATCACTCTAACTACAGATGCTAGTAGTGACTCAATAACCATAGCTTCTAGTGCATCTGGTTCTGGTGGCAGTTCTTCTACGTTTGCTAAGAATACTTTTGCAGGCGATGGTTCAACCACAGCCTTCACGCTATCTACAAGCATGACTAACGAAGATGGTCTTATTGTATTTATAGACGGGGTTTATCAGGCAGATAATGTTTATACAGTTTCAGGAACTACCCTTACTTTTGCAACTGCACCTGTCAACGGTAGAGTCATAGAAGTCTTTCAATTAGAGGGCGGTATTGTAGGTACTGCACCTTCTATTGACACAATGACTGGTGATGGTTCAGATACAACATTAGCACTAAGCACAACGCCATCATCAGAGAATCAAACATTTGTAACCTTTGATGGAGTTGTTCAACACAAATCAACTTATTCAATCTCAGGCAGTACGCTTACTTTTGGTACAGCACCAGCCACAGGTGTAGCAGTTGAATGTATAACTTTCAACAATGTTGCTATTGCAACTTTTGAAGATGCGGATGGCGATACAAAAATACAAGTAGAAGAAAGTTCTGACGAGGACAAGATAAAATTCGATACAGCAGGAACAGAACGCATGGTTGTCGGATCAGACGGAAAAGTTGGGATCGGTATTGAAGCAACTGAAGGTCAGCTTCATGTTAAGTCTGATGATTCTGGAGAAGTTGAACTACTTACTTTAGAAAACTCAACAGGCACTAATGGTATAGCTACACTAACATTAAAAACAACTTCAACTGATTCTACTAAATCAGCACAAATAGCTGCAAAAAGAATAAACGCATCAGGTCATACAGATTTAATTTTTAGAACTTTTAACGGTTCAACTTCTGATGCCATGACCATAGACCACGATGGTATTGTAACAAAACCTTTGCAACCATATTTTCATGCCTACAGAAGTGCAGATCAAACAGGTTTTAGCACATCGTCTTTTGGTGATGCTGTAGTCTTCAATGCAGAAATTCTAGATTTAAATAGCGATTTCAACACATCAACAGGTTTGTTTACTGCTCCCGTAGACGGCACTTATTGGTTTATTGGTTCTATATATTCAGCTACAAACACTATTCAACAAGCTTGGTTGGCAATAAACACTGGTTCAGGAGCTGCGAGAGCCACATATACTGATTTTATAACAACCGCCTCTTTTTCTAACGTATATTCTTCTGTACATTATGTGCATTTAGACGCTAATGATACAGTTGGACTTCATCCCTACACTTCAGCTTCAAGCACAATTACAATTACTGCAAGTGCTTATCATACTTATTTCAAAGGTGGACTTTTATATTGAGGAAAAATTATGGCAATAACAATAACAATAACTATAGACGACACAGACGAAAAAATACTAAAAGATAATTTAGTAGATATTGACTCTTGGTTTCAAGGAGCTGCTACAGGCAAAATAAATAATTGTTGGAAACGCATGCAAAACTCATGGACTACAACTTTGATAAATGACGACTCTTTTACAGACTCTATACCAAGTAGCAAAGCGGATTTTGTAACATTAGTAACAGCTAGAAGCGACTATAAAGACGCAGCTACGATAGCTTCTGAAGATGATTTAGGTAAATAATGACAACTAAAGCATCACTAATAGATTTAAACGGTAACGAGATGATTCTCGATGCCGATGGTGATACGACCATTACGGCTGACACTGATGACCAGATAGATATTAAAATAGGTGGTTCTGATTTAGTTACTATGAACCCTTCAGGTAATGTTATTGACGTTACAGGAAATATAAGGTCGTCTGGCAACTTTATTGGTAATAATTCTTCATTAGCCTCATTGTCACTACAAATAAGCGGAACTGAAACAGCTAGAGTTGATAATTATAATAGTGCTTTTAGATTAATTAATTTTCACGCTTCTACAGAAACTATACTGCAAGGAAACGGTGATATAACTTTAAATTCTGTAGGCGCAAATAATCTAATTTTAAAAACTTCTAATACTGAAAGATTGCGTGTGACATCAGGGGGCGGAGTCGCTATTGCAGGCACGACAGCAGCTAGAGATTTGCATCTTTACGGTATACAAAGAAACCAAGTACCACACACAGTCAACTATCCGATGATAGAATTTTTAAATGCGAATGGGCAAGTTGGTGGAATAAGAACTTCAGGCACGACAACAGCTTACGATACATCTTCAGATTACAGGTTAAAAGAAAATGTTAGTTACGATTGGGATGCAACTTCAAGATTAAAACAATTAAAACCTACTAGATTTAATTTTATAACTGATGCCGATACAACTTTTGATGGTTTTTTAGCACATGAAGTTTCAGACATTGTACCTATAGCGGTAAACGGTGAAAAAGATGCTGTTTATACTGCACAAGATGAAGCTAATAGTTTAGGTAAAGAAGGCGAACCAAAAATGCAAGGTATAGACCATAGTAAATTAGTTCCATTATTGGTTAAAACAATACAAGAACTAGAAGCCCGAATAACAACTTTAGAAGGTGGTGAATAATGACAACTAAGACACCAATCGAGTTAAGCAGTACCCCTAGCGTTGTCGATAATGGCAATGCGACTGCGATAACTATTGACTCATCAGAGCGAGTAGGAATTTTACAAAGCTCTCCTACTTCTAATTTACATATAGGAGCATCAGGAAACGATGCAAAAAGAGAATTAAGAATAGACGGAACTAATGGCTCTGGTCAAACTTTTGGATTTATTACTGAAGCTGATGGAGAAAATGGCAGAGTGTCTTTTAAAGTTGGTCAATCTAATGCTACTCCTGCACAAAAATTAATGATACATCCTGATGGCGGTATTTGTTTTGGCTCTGACACAGCAGCCGCAAATGCCTTAGATGATTATGAGGAAGGAACTTATACCCCTATTATGAACTCATCTAATTTAACTTATACTTATCAACTCGGTTGGTATGTCAAAATTGGTAGGCATGTAACGGTAGGTATACATATAGATATCAACACTAATGGTAATGGTAGTGGTGTTGCAATAGGTGATATTAGTTTACCTTTTGCACCTAGTCTTGGCGGTGCAACTTATTATGCAATGACTAGTACTATTTGGTGTAATGGTTGGTCAACAGCTACAAAATCAGATGTAGGTTTGGTAAGTCACGATTACAGTTACATAGTAACTAGAAAAGCTGCTGGTCAAGCTAATGTTGCTACACCTACTCATGGCGATTTAGGCGGTGGTAACATGCTGATGACAGTATCATATCAAACAGCTTAACGAGGTAATAATTATGGCAATAACAAAAGAAACAGTAGTGGATAAAATTGAAGTGCTTGAAATGGGTCAAGTGCAAGTTAGAACTGCTACAGTAATAAAAGAAGATGACAAAGAACTTTCAAGAAGTTTTCATCGTCATGTACTAGCTCCTAGAACCAAAACAGATGACACTTGGGGTGATACCGACATATCTGGTGAAGATGCTAGAGTTCAAGCGATTGCAAACGCAACTTGGACTGATGATGTTAAGTCAGCTTATGAAACATTTATTGATTCTCAAGAACTGCCTGAATAGTCTATAATAAAAAGCTATGACAACGACAACTAACTTAGGATTAACCAAGCCAACCGTAGGTGGATCTGATAATACCTGGGGTGGAACTTTAAACAATAACCTAGATTCTGTTGATGCCATATTTGCAGGAGCAGGTAACGGTACATCTGTTGGTTTAAACGTTGGTTCTGGTAAAACCTTAACTGTAGCTGGCACGGCCACAATATCAGGAACTTTAACTGTTCCAGATAACAGCATTGCTTTAGGCACTAAAACGACTGGTAATTACGTTGGCACTATTGCCGTTACATCTGGTCATTTAACGACAACAGGAGCGACAACTGGAGAAGGCATAGGTCATACATTAGGTCTGCCAAGTGTTGCTGTTGCTGGAACTTACAGCAGTCCATCTTCTATTACTGTAGATGCTCAAGGAAGATTAACTGGTCTCATAACGGCTGCTTCCGATGAAAATTTAAAAACTAATATTGCCAATATATCTTCGTCTAATAGCCTTGATAAAATAAAAAATTTACAACCAGTCACTTTTAATTGGAAGGACGCAATAGAGGGAGTTAGAAACACTACCGATACTCAAATAGGATTAATTGCACAACAAGTAGAAGATTATGTTCCAGAAGCTATTCTTAATGGACCAGAAGTTTTTGGAGGAGAAAACGTCAAAAAAATTGATTACAACAGTTTAGTTGCTTTGTTAATAGGTGCAATAAAAGAATTAGAAGAAAAAGTTAAAACTTTAGAAAATGCTTAAATATGGCTTTGGTAAACATAACTCCGCCAGCAGGCATAGTAAAAAACGGAACTGAATACGCTAACAAAACTCGTTGGGTTGACGGTAATTTGGTGCGTTTTGAAAACGGTTTCCTAAGACCTATAGGCGGCTGGGAAAATTTACTTTCCTCATCTTTAACTGGTACGCCGATAGGAATGTATTCCTATAACGATAATAGCGGTAAGAAAGTTTTAGGTATTGGTACTAGAGAAAAAATCTACGTTTTTTATAACAATGTTAATTACGAAGTACAACCAGTAAATTTTGTTAGCGACAAAAACAACAATCCGTTAGGTTACGGAGCTGGTTTGTACGGCAAAGAAGAATGGGGAGAGGCAAGAGAGGGTAACGGAGATGCAGGACCATCTGGCTTAGATTTTGAAACTAAATCATTTTCTTTTGATAATTTTGGACAAAACTTACTTATATGTTCTGCTAGTGATGGCAGAGTTTTTGAATGGAACCCATCATCTCCTAGCTCAGTCACAACCCTTTCTAACGCACCAATAAATAATATAAGCGTGATAGTAACTAACGAAAGGCACGTTGTTTGTATTGGTGCAGGTGGCGATCCTAGAAAAATACAATGGAGTGAAAGAGAAAATAGCACATCATGGACGGCTGCAGCTAACAATACTGCAGGAGATTTACAAATAGCAACAGGAGGACAGGCTCATTATGCGGTTAAATATAGAGGAGATATTATTATTTTTACTGACATTGGTATCAACCGTTTGTATTATGTCGGAGCGCCTTTTACATATGGTATAGCTGAAGCAGGCACAAACTGTAAAGCTATAAGCAGAAGATGTATTGTGCAAGCAGGTGATTTTTTAGCTTGGATGGGGGAGAACTCATTCTTTGTTTACGATGGCACAGTTAAAGAAATTAAGTCAGACGTACATGATTTTGTTTTTGATGACTTAGACACAACAAATAGATTAACAACTTGTGGTGGTCACAACCAAAAACACAATGAGATATGGTGGTTTTTTCCTACTGGTAGTAATCAATCAACCCCTAATAAGTATGTTATTTGGAACTATTTAGACAATGTGTGGAGCATTGGTGAATTAAGCAGAAGTTGTTGGATTGATGAAGGTGCTTTTGATTTTCCATTAGCTGCCGACAGTAACAATAATATTGTTCAACATGACTTTGGTACTTTATTTAACTCACCAGATTTAGGTACAACGCAGCCGTTTTGTGAAACAGGGCCATTAGAAATAGGGCAAGGCGACAGACTGGCGCAAGTTAATCAATTAATACCTGACGAAAAAACTACAACTTTGCCTGGTATAGTTCTTAGCTTCAAAGGCAGAAACACGCCGTTAGGCGCAGAAACAGACTTTGGATCTTTTACGTTTGAAACTGACGGTTACACCGATGCCAGGTTCACAGCTAGACAAATGCAAATGAAGGTTACAGGAGACACAGATCAAGCGTTTCAAGTAGGTAACATTAGAGCTGACATTAAACAAAGAGGCAGAAGATAATGAATCTCTCTGCTAAAGAACAATATATTCAAAGAGCTACTAACGTAAAATATTCTTTTGCGGCTACTACACAGCAAACTATTTACACAGCACCAACAGGCGATGATTTTACTTTTGCTGTAATTGAAGGCATATTTGCTTGCGATCACGGCAATCAACAAACAAACTTAGATATATCAATAACCGATACAAGTTCTGTTGAGTTTTTCTTATTTAAGCAAAAAAACATAAGCGCACATGAAACAATAGAATTAGTTGTTAATTCTGGTTTAATTTTACAACAAGGCGAAATAGTCAAAGCGCAAGTTAATCACGCAAACATAGATTTAGTTTTTAGTGTTATAGAATATGCAAAAGGTGACTAAATTACCTGAATGGCAGGAACAATGGCAACGTTGTAAACCTTACATAGAAAAAGCGGTCAAATACCAAGATTCATATACAATAGACGACATAGAAGATAAAATTCGTGAAGGTTTATTTCATTTATGGCCTGGTGAAAGATCAGCTATAGTTACGCAGTTTGTTCTATTCCCCCAAGTGAAAGGATTAAACATATTATTTTGTGGTGGAGATTTCGAAGAATTGCAAGAAATGTTACCATATATAGAAGATTTTGCTCGCCGAGGCGGTATAAAACGTTTATACGGTGGTGGCAGAAAAGGATGGATTAGAAAACTAAAACATCTTGGTTTTGAAAAAGAATATTTAATTAAAAAGGATTTATAGATGGCAGAAGCATTACCCTATATGGAAGCAGGATTTAATCTTCTTGGCGCTACACAAGCGTTTAAAGGCGATCAAGGAGGAAGAACAGTTAGTGAAACTGCTTTAGATCCAGCAACACAAGCTAGGCAACAAGAAGTTTTTGGTAGAGCTTTAGGTTTAGCAGACCAACCTTTTATTCCGTACACAGGACCAATGGTTGCTGGCTTTACGCCAGACCAATTAACAGCGTTTGAAGGCCAAAGAGGTTTATTTGAACAAGCGGGTAGATTTGATCCAGGCGCTTTTCGACAATCATTATTAGAACAACAAGCGCCACAGTTTGCAGACCCAAGAAGAATACAAGCAAGATCTTTATTAGACGTTGATTTAGGCGCTTATCAATCGCCTTATCAACAGCAAGTTATTGATTTTGCAATGCAAGACATTCAAAAGCAAGAAGATATTGCTAGAGGTGGAGCGCAAGATAGAGCTATTAGAGCAGGCGCTTTTGGTGGATCTAGGTCTGCTATATTAGAAGGCGAAGCAACCAGACCGTATGTTGAGCAGAAAGCTAGAACAGCAGCAGACTTGAGACAAAGAGGTTTTGAGCAAGCTGCAAGAATGGCTGAAGCTGATATTTTAAGAGACGTTAGAGCGCAAGAGTTTGATATCTCTGGTGAAGCCGAAGCAGCTAGA
>Ga0181417_1000167_pt1 | contig 21212 bp, 30 predicted proteins | sample 40SPOviralmetaG_FD_130142 | JGI IMG/M metagenome (GOLD analysis project Ga0181417, IMG submission 130142) | Marine viral communities from the oligotrophic San Pedro Time Series (SPOT) site, San Pedro Channel, CA, USA - 40 SPOT_SRF_2013-02-13 | ecosystem: Environmental > Aquatic > Marine > Strait...
GATTGTCTAAGATAGATTTAGAAATTTCTGATAACTTAGAATTTAGTGAAGGAGACTGTGCTGTAATAATCAAAGAAGATGGATCAATAGGAAGAGTGATAATGCCAAAAGTTGACAAAGAGATATTGCAAACCGAAGGATACAAAAAACTGTTGGATGTTCTTGAAGTGCTACAACCGGGATCACGTGATAAAATGATAAAATATGCCAAGCAATCAAAAGGAAGTGTACACTGATGTTTTATATTCGAAAATTTTTAACAAAGAATAACTTACTTGGTATCATTTACATAGGTGTATTCATATATCTACTAGCACTTCTATTAAATAATTTGCAAGGAACAATATAATGCCTGATGTAGATATAGATTTTTTTGACAGAGATAACACGCTAAAACTTTTTAAGCATACACCTGCCACTATGATCAAGGATGGTAAATCTGAGAAACATAAAACAGGAGTTTACTTTCATGCTGTTCCGGAACATCCAGTAACAGGACACGCAAGTCTCGATTATAAAAATGCAGAGGACCGAGGGTACTTCAAAATAGATTGCTTAAATGTGAACATATACAAGGATGTCAAGTCGGAACAAGAACTTGTTGAGCTTATGATACAGGAGCCGGACTGGGATATGTTGAAAGATCCAAAAGTGGTAGAAAACCTTTTTCACCTAAATGGCCATTTTAACATAGTATCCAAGTTGGAACCTAAAACTATAGAACAACTTGCGGCTGTGTTAGCAATAATAAGACCTGCCAAAAGGGGACTGATGTACAAGGATTGGACAGATATAATCAAAGAAGTTTGGATCAAACCAACAGACGGTAGTTACTTCTTTAAAAAATCACACGCAGTGGCATATGCTCAAGCAATCGTTGTGCAGATGAATTTGATGAACAGAGCTAAATATAGTTTTGATGCACCATCAAAAAACTAAAAAAATAAAATCCAAAAAACGTAAGAAGAAAACTCCCAATCGAGATTGGTTCAACAATGCTTATGATCCAACCAATCCTTTGACGATATACTTTGCAAAGTATATTAATAAAGACGGAAAAGTTTAAACAGGTCTTCTTACTAATTGAATAGTTCTTCTTTTCACCCGTTTCTTTGAAATTTCAGAAAGTTTAACAGTGGGTCCGTGTACTATTTCCACATCCTTGGAGTTCAAAGTGACCAATGTTGATCGGAAATACTTGAAGTCACCTTTGAGAAATATGTTGATCGGTAACTTACGATTAGACTCGTGCCACCAAATTTCGCCACTTTTCAAAAACTTCATCTTGTCTTGTGGCATCATGATCCTACCGTAGTCATAGAAACTGATGACGTTGGTGTCCTCGTTCTGCACTATGCCCACATACTCTAGATCGCCTTTTCGGATAAGGCTTAGAAATGGGAACTTGTCCCTCAATGTGTTAAAAATCTCGTTCATTCTATATCTATAAATACTGTTAAATATGTATTATGCAAACAGTACAAAGGTATTTAATAAATCAATTGGTAATAGCCTACATAAATGGTTTTACCGGGAGGAACTCAAAAGTGTACGATAGACGCCTAACACTGCATAGGGGAGTATCAAATCCAGTCTCATTCACGTTTAAAAACGAGGATCAGAAGGCACAGGACATAACTGCTAAAACTTACGAGTTTAATATTATCGATTCTGAGAGTCAAAAAGCAGTGATTACAAAAACACTTACAGTAATAGATGACGGGTCTACAGTGAGTACAAGGGGCGATGCTAGTTGTACTATCACAGAAGGCGACCTATTACCACTAGATGCCAAGTTTTATAACTTCTCGGTACGTGAAGTAAAAGCAGATGGTAGCAGGGAGATCACATATGCAGACACAGGATATGCGGCCGCTGGCACGATAGAAGTGTTGGATGGAGCGTACCCAGAGTTTGTATCAAGCACAGAAATTTCAAGTTTTACAGCAAGTGGTGGACTTAAATCATTAGGACATACATCAAGTGCCATTACTGCTAGACCTGGTATTAATAATAACAAGGCATTGCACACTATTGCTGTGTATCCAAAAAACTTTTCAGGCACATTGAGAGTACAAGGAACAATGAGTGCTTCACCAAGTGACACTGATTACTTTGAAGTAACGTCTACAACATTTTCAAATTCTTCTACGCCAAGCACACTAAATTTTACAGGAGTTTACCAAAACGTAAGATTTACTTGGGGGAACGACTCTGGTAATACTGGAGTGATTGACAAAATCCTTTATAGACAGTAAAATATAGGGTATGAACCTGATCCAATCTACTATTCTGACAAGCCTACCTGCGGGTAGGAAAAAAACACCAAGTGGTTGGATTTCTTTCAACGCTCCTTGTTGTGTACATAACGGCGAAACTGCTGACAAGAAAAAACGTGGAGGGATAATGGCCGGTGCCGATGGCACAGTCAGTTATCACTGTTTCAACTGTGGATTCAAAACAAGTTATGTGACGGGAAGAAAACTAACTTACAAGATGAGACAGTTCATGGGATACATTGGCATACCCGACGACACAATACGTAAATTGGCCATAGAGGCCATGCGTGAAGAAGAGGGTGACGTAAAATATGAGAAGAAGAAATTCGTAACATTCAAAAACAAGACACTGCCCAAGAATGCACACAAACTGGACGTGTGGTTGGAGAAGTATATGGCCAACGATCTTACAGAACCACAATGGAACAAGATAGATGGATTATTGAAATATCTGGAAAGCAGAGGCATTGGTGCTGACTGGTATGACTTCATGTATTCACCTGATAAAACATGGGATATCTATCAAAGGTTACTGATACCGTTTTACTGGCGAGGTGAGGTGGTTGGATTCACAGGTAGGATGTTTGAGGAGTCCCAAGGCGTGAAGTACTACACAGACGTGTGGCCTGGTTATGTGTTCAACATGGATGTACAGGACTGGACAAGAAAGTTTGTGATAGTCACTGAAGGACCATTTGATGCGATAGCCGTTTCTGGTGTGAGCATACTGGGATCGGAGATAAATGATACACAAAGAGAGTTGATAGATGCACTGGGCAGACAAGTTATAGTTGTGCCAGATAGAGATGCACCAGGAGAGAAACTGATTAACCAAGCAATAGAATTTGGGTGGAACGTTGCTTTTCCAGAATGGGATAAAACGGTTGGCGATGTGGCGGATGCTGTGTTAAAATATGGTAGACTGTTTACTATACAATCGATACTGAAAACAACAGAATCAAGTAAACTGAAAATAGATTTAAAGAGAAAGATGTATGGCTGAATACACATTTGATGTACAAAAACTTTATATAGAGATGCTTCTTGCAGACGCAGAATCGTTTGCTAGGGCACAGAATATATTCAAACCAGAGTCGTTTGATCGTAAGTTGCAACCTATTGCAAAATTTGTCAAAGACTACATGGATGAATACAAGGTCATGCCTGATGTAGAACAGGTGAACGCAAAACATGATATAAAATTAAAATCAGCAAAAGATTTAGATCCTAGCCACTTCAATTGGTTGTTGGACGAATTTGAAACTTTTTCGAGACACAAGGCACTAGAACATGCGATACTTCAATCAGCGGACTTGCTGGAGAAGGGTGACTATGCTCCTGTTGAGGACATGGTCAAGGACGCAGTCAATGTTGGACTGACACGTGATCTTGGTACAGACTACTTTGAGGATCCGAAAGGAAGACTTGAGGCACTCAAGGCAAACAACGGACAGATCAGCACTGGCTGGAACAACTTAGACAAGAAACTGTTTGGCGGTTTCAATCGTGGAGAACTAAACATCTTTGCAGGCGGATCAGGCGCAGGTAAGAGTTTGTTCTTGCAGAATCTTGCAGTTAACTGGGCACAGGCTGGTCTGAACGTTTGTTACATATCTTTTGAATTAAGTGAGCAACTGACTGCCATGAGATTGGATGCAATGATGACTAACATTCCAACTAAGAAAGTTTTTCCAGAGATAGATAATGTTGAAATGAAGGTGAAGATGCTGAAGAAGAAATCAGGAAACTTGCAGATCAAATACTTGCCTAGTGGTAGTAACGTGCTAGACGTGAGAACATATCTTAAAGAACTAGAGCTCAAGAACAAAAAGAAAATAGATTGTATCTTGATTGACTACTTGGATCTAATGATGCCAAAAAGCAAAAGGATAAGTCCAGCGGATCTGTTCATAAAAGACAAGTATGTGTCTGAGGAACTGAGGAACTTGGTTGTTGAGAAACAGTGTGTGTTGGCCACTGCCTCACAGTTGAACAGGGCAAGTGTTGAAGAGATAGAGTTTGATCACTCTCACATCTCAGGCGGACTGTCCAAGATACAGACAGCAGACAACGTGATAGGTATATTCACAAGTAGAGCAATGAAAGAACGTGGCAGATATCAAATACAGTTCATGAAAACTAGAAGTAGTAGTGGAGTGGGACAAAAAGTAGATTTAGAATTTGACGTGGACAGTTTAAGAATAAGAGACCTAAATGAGGAAGAAGCACAAAGTTATAATCAGCAAAGTAAAAATAAAATATACGATTCGTTAAAGCAAACATCAAAAGTATCCGGCAGTGACACACCTGAAGTTCCGGATCCACGGAAGGGTGATCCGTTAGGTAAAGTGAAGGGTACTGTCGAAGGTGGAAAACTGAGACAGTTGCTAAACGAATTACACTCAGACGAAGAACAGTAGTGAAAAAATGTATAGTTCAATTTTGGATACAAGCGGATCATTATAGCGAACCTGACTACAATGAACTTTTAAAGAAAAGCAAAGAGTTCGATGCAGACGAGTTTGCTAATCGTAGTGCTAGGAGTTTTGAAACATATGCAAACAAATACAATCACGACTTTGTAAGAGTTACAGAAAAGAAATTAAATTACAAACATCCTACATTCGAAAGATTTGATATATGGCTAGACGATTCTTGGTGGGAAAAGTATGACGAAATTATGTACGTGGACAGTGATGTATTCGCTATGCCAAACGCACCGGATATATTCGCAGAGTATCCTGACCAAAATACATTGAAGGTTTGCGAACATCCAGGATTCCAAAAAGCAGAAAGTGAGGCACAGATAAAACATATCTATCACGGTATACTAAAAGAATGTTTACTAGAACAAGTGAAGCAGTGTGGCTTCCAAGCCGGTGTTTTTATTGTTACTAAAAAAGCAAGAGATATAATGAAAACGTACATCGCAAAATACAAAGAACTGAACGACCACGATGGGCACATCCTGTTATGGTCCACAATCAAAAGCGGTGTGCCAATAACACGAATGACCAGATTGTTCAATTATAAAAATGCTCACTTTAGCGGTAGACCGCCTGTGCATTTCTTTCATGCCGCGGGGCACAAAAAATCAACACAATACCATAGTATAAATTCGTTTCTGAATAAAAACGCACTCAAATAACACATTTTTAATTGGTGAGAGCCGTGGATGTTGGTAAATAACTGCAACGTTTTAAATTAAATTGAAATACAAGGAGAAATTCAATGAAAAACATCATATGGTTAATAGCACACCAACCAGAAAGACTGTTCCTAAGAACAGCAAAAGCGTTTGCAAAAATGCTTGAGAAAGAAACTAACGAAATCAAAATTGAGATACTGACAACTGAACAATACAAGGAAAAATACGATCCTTCTTTCAGCAGAGAAAAGATTTTTGATTTAGTTAAAGATAACGTAATTCAAATGTCTCAGACAGAAGTATGGGAACTTGAAAGTTTGACACATGACAAAAACTGGCTAGTCTTTGACATGCCATGGTTATTCAAAAGTCATAGTCATGCAAGAAGAGTTCTTGAAGGTAAGATCGGTGCACAAATGAATAAAAGGTTAGCAAAACAGAGCGGAGTTAGAGGTCTTGCTTACACTTATTCAGGTGGATACAGATGTGTAGGATCAAAAGTTCTAATCAAAAACTTATCTGAGTTGCAAACAAGAAAACTAAGAGTTAACTCTAATCCAGTAACACAGGACTATTGGAAGTCGCTTGGTGTTGAAGTAACAAATCAAAATGTACACTTTGGTAGCAACGATCCCGTATTACCTGAGGACATACATGGTAAAGATACAACATACATCAGATACGAAAAAGCAGATGCATGGTTACACACAGAACACTCTTTATTTTTAACAAACATTCTAGCAAGTGAGAAATTCTTTAACACTCTATCTGCAGACATGCAAGAAACATTTAAAAAAATTGCATTCGAGGCGGCTAGATTAGAAAGAAAATGGTCTCAAGAAGACGCTGAAAATTTTGTTGAAACAGCAAAAGAAAGAAATGTACCAATCACAGAATTATCCCAAGAGGACAAAGAAGTGATGAAAGAAAAATCAAAAACTGTATACGAAAAATGGTCTAAGGTTTTCTTCCCTGGTTTAATTGATGGTATCAATAAATTAGCATAATCTTTTTATATATTACAAGAAAGGCGGCCACGGTCGCCTTTTTTTGTGGCTATTAGAGTGTAAGTTAAATATTAGTATGAAGTTATCTAAATATTTAAACTGGCTTGATTCTGAAGAATTCGATTATTATTCAGACACAATAAAATTCGCCGACCACAACCAACCGGGACACACTTTCGTTAAGAATGTGAGACTACCGCAACTAGACTTCATTAAAAAAATTACCACCCAACCTAGAGCAGATGGCAAGGACCTGGAGAACGTATATACTTACGGTAGACATCCAATGTTGGATGTATGGGCAGATAAAACGTTTCCAGAATTAAAATACAAGCAGACACTTGTACAACTGCAAAGACCTGGAGACAAAGTGGATCCACATGTTGATACCTTACACGGACAAATACGTAGTTGGATTGAAAAGGAACCGGAACTTGGTAATATAGAACACTCCATGGAAAATCCAAATCCAAATTTTAAAGCAAGAAGATATTTTATAGGTGTGGAAGACCATGTCGCAGGACAAATGTTCAAACTAAACAATGTAGAATGGATATGGAAGAAAGGAGATACCATATCTCTGAATGTGTGGCGTGGTGTACATAATACTTTCAATGCAAGTAATGTGGATAGATACATAATAAAAATTACAGGATTAGAAAAATGAACCTAGAAAAAATATGGCATCAGTTCTCCCCTAGGCAGTACAGTTATCTAGGCGACATTGTTGGAAATTCAAGTGCCAAGAGTGTTTGTGAAATAGGAGCGTTCTGTGGCGGCGTTGCTAGGGCAGTATGGCAAGGAATAAAAGATACGGATAAAGAATTATATCTTATAGACAACTATGCATTTCTTCCAGAGCGTTTTAGAAAACATTTCTTCAAAGCAGTAAAGAAAACTATATCAAACAGCGACAGGATACACATGCTGTTGGAAAACAGTCACGAGTACGACTGGACAAAGCACGACTTCTTAATATTTTCTCATGCGGATTTTGATCATATGGAAAAAGATTTTGACCGACTGTTAGATTCAAAAGTAAAATGGGTAGCACTCGATTTGCCCAAGGGTTGTTTCAAGAGAACAGCAAAAATGCTAGATGCAATTACAAACAAAAAATTATTTCCCAGTTATTATGTCGACGGTATGATAATCTGCGGGCCGACGACTCCTTGCACTTTGCCTACACAAGAAGGAACTTTTCTAGGACACAAGGTAAGATATGTTGAAAAGAAAAAAGGTTCATACAACAAAGCAGTAGAAGACATAGTAAAAAATTTGTAATGACTAAATGTAATCGGCCAACGTTGGATGTAACAATATCACCTGACGGTAATTTTAGAATTTGTTGTTACGGTACTACGTTGGGAAACATCGAGGGACAAACCATACGAGAATTTTTCAACAGTGATGCAGTAAAAGAAATCAGCAATACTTTGAACAGTGGCACACGTCATTCTTACTGTTCTGCATGTTGGAACCTCGAGGACCTAGGACATGATTCTTATAGATTAGTAAGCGAGCCTTACAAAAGCGAAGGAGGATTTCCTGCCATGCTTGATATAAAATTTAATAATATTTGCAATCTTGCTTGTAAAATGTGTGACCCTGTGTCGTCAAGCAAACTTGCTACCGAATGGAAACAACTAGGGTGGACAGATCAAAACACACCTTATCTAGACACAAATTCAAAAACAATATTGCCGGATTGGCAAAATACAAATTATCAAACTAACAAAATTAATAAGATATGGGATGAAATTATAGACAATATAAAATTTGTAAAAAGAATAAAGTTTACAGGAGGCGAACCATTCATGACCAAAGAAATATTACAATTTCTTAAACGTATTCCTGTTGAGGACAGAAAACATATAGATCTTGCATGGACCACAAACGGTACACAAGACTTGAGTATTTGGGAATCGACTCTGCTGACTTTTAAAAAAAATAGGATAGGAATAAGTTGCGATGGCGAGCAGGACACATACAACTACATAAGATATCCTGGTACTTGGACAGAATGGCTAGAAAGTTCAAAAAAAATAATGGACAAATATCAATCACATATAAATTTTACAGTCACAGTTTTTAATATCTTTAATTTAAAAAAATTTGTTTCCTGGGCAAAAACAAACGGTTATCTGAACAAACTTAGATTTGCATATGAAAATATTCCTCTAGTATATGCTCCAATGGTACTGCCTAGATACCTACGTGTAAGAGCGGTAGAAGACATAATGTATGCAATAAAGAACATGGACAAGTCAGAAGTAAGAATGCAACTACGTGCTATTGCAGATCACTTGCACAGTATCAACGATGATGTACATGACAAACACTGGCATCATTTTCTCAAGATCACACACCAACAAGACAAGCACAGGGATATGAGCATAGCAAACATATGGCCCGATGTGCCAGAAATTCGAGAGCGTAAATTACCAAATACAGCGTAAGTTAAGAAATAACGCGAAGCGTTAAAAAGCGTAAAGCAGGCCTGACCTGAACGATAATTACCTTTATAAATGGGAGTTACACAATGGGCATACACTACGACTACAAGAGCACCAGGGGTGACAAGAAATTACGTAAGCAACAGGAACGTGAGGAGCGAAGGCGTAAGAAGAAGCAGACAACAGTTGCCAAGCAAGACGAGTACACTGTGCCAGAAGACGTGGTGCTGACTCTGGACATGATCACGGACCCCAATAAATGATAAATCAGAGACTGTTTGACAGATACAACATCGACACCAACAAGGACCTCAAGTTAAAGAACATGTGTCCACGTCCCAAGGACACAATACTGATCGACAAGATGGGATCGTGTTACGCCTGTGAATGCCAGTCATGGTTGCCACAGAGCATAGGTAACCTGCAGATCAAGTCCTTGTCAGACATCATAGGCAACGACATGCACCAGCACTTGCAGGGATCGATCGCGGATGGCACGTACCGTTACTGCAACGAACACCAGTGTTCCTATCTCAAGAGTTCTGTATTGCATGGCCAGCCGGATCGCATACAGCACCTGAGATTGGCCATAGACGACAGTTGCAATCTGCGTTGTCCCAGTTGTCGGAAGAGCCTGGTATTCCACAAGGAGGGCTCCGCATACAACCTGGGCATCAAACTCGCGGACAGCATCAACGACTGGTTGTACGATTACCCGCACCCCATACAGGTGCACATAGGTTCGGATGGTGATCCATTCGCTTCACACGTGTACAGGCACTTCATGGAGCAGACCCCCGAGCGTGACAACATCAAGTACAGCATACTGACCAATGCACTGATGATCAAAGATTTTTCTCATCGCGTTCCCTACGTGATCCGGAACCTCAAGGAACTGGGAGTGAGCATAGATGGTGCCACCAGGGAGACCTATGAGAAACTGCGACTGGGTGGCAGGTGGGACAAGATCAACGAGAACCTCCAACACATCTCTGAACTGAAGGACAAGCACGGATTCCGATTCATCATGCACTACGTGGTACAGAAGGACAACTACCACGAGATGGAAGACATAGTGCTGTTGGGTGAAAAGTACAACGCCGATCGTGTTTGGTTCAGCAGGATACAGGACTGGAACACATGGGGCAATTTCGCTGAACACAACATATTCGACACGCAACATCCACAGCACAACGATTACAGGACATGCCTGGACAAACTTGTCAAACTAAACAGCAATATAGTAGAAGAAGCGACCCTAAGACAACTGCATTAGGTCTAGAGGATCTTTCATTGGCATCGTGGCCAACATGATCCTAGGATACTTTGCATCGGGTCCGGGCATCACTCTGTGTGGGATCAAACTGTTGAACACTATGGGACATCGGTGCATGTTGTAGGCAACACGTAACGGATACAAGGTATCCACTGTTTCGTGTATGCTGGCAAGGTTGTAACACGCCTTGCCACTGAAATCGTTGATCTCCTCTGGAAATTTTTCTAGTTCATCAATGGGTATGTCATACCATTCTGTGTACACGTCGTCGGTGTTGAGTATGGGGAAATTTATTTTGAAGTTACGTTCCGGAGAACCATGGTGCAGTGCGAATCCTCCTGTCATGGATTCGGTCAACACTCCCACTGTTATCTCCTGCACAGGGATCTTCACGTGTCTAAAATACTTTATCAGTGCCGGACACGACCTTGCCATGCTCTTGTAATCTATTTGCATCCAGAATCCCTCAGACGTTTTGTCGTCTAAGAAATCAGTATTTTTTTCTACCCACTGCAGAACTTCTTTCTGAATATCTTTTAGATTGTATACAGGCAGTTCATGTACTGCTTTATGTTTTGTTTGATCTCCTAAATAATCAATCATTTGAAATATTTATAGGAGCCCTATCTGTGATTAAATATTTCAAATGAAGATAGCAATCACAGGACACAAAAAAGGAATAGGACAGGAATTCGCCAAGCAACTCTCAGCCAAAGGACATGAGATAGTCGGTCTTTCTCGAAGTGACGGTGAGAACATACGAAGAACGGCACACTCGGCATCACTGATAGAACCTTGTGACCTTCTTATAAACAACGCAATTAGTTTTTACGCACAAACTGAACTGCTATTCGAAGTGTGGCATAGATGGAAAGAGTCTGATAAGAAACACTACATCTGGAATATATCTACTGAACTGTGTCTAGAGGAAAACGATATACCCCTCAACGGGCTGACCATGAGAGAATCCATGCAATACAGGAATCAAAAAATGGCGTTGGAGTTGGCACACAAACAGTTGAACGCTCAACAGAGCAACACACAAATGACCTTATTGAGACCGGGCAGTATCAAAACTCAAACGTTCAGTGATCCAAACGGCATAACAGCAGAGGAATATGTTAGCAGTGTGTTGTCTACCATAGATCTAGATGAAACGGTGGATTAAACTTCTAGATGCTGATTGCAGAGTGGTGAGGATCAAAAACGAATGGGTCTACCCTATCTTCAAGAATGCTTTCACAAGTCTAGAGACAGTGTCTGAACAGGAAATATTCAATGAGGAAATTTCACAATGCCAAAGCATAGTGGTGTTCCTCAGAAACCAAGAACAGCGATTTGTTACAGGGGTTGGAGAATACTTAGACAACAGCAACAACATGAATCGTAGTCACACAGTGAACGGCATGCCAGGGAAGGTACAGCAAGAAATGATAGATAAAATTCTTGATGGACAAATTTTGGACAGGCATTTCTGTCCACAGGCAGTATGGCTGTTGCATCTTTCTAAATATTTTCAAGGCACAGTTTTCATAAAAGATATGTCACAGGCAAAACACTACACACCGTTAACGATGAAGGCAGGCAAATATATAAATTTTAAATTAAAGGTGCCGGAGTTCTATTTGTCAGATGATAAAAAATTAGAGAAGTTCATAGGAAAAAAAATTAACATACAGTCGATTGTAAAGGAGTTTGACAGTGTATTGTCCTAGACTAAAACACTTTGTAAGGCTTAACCAAGATGGTTCTATAGGCAAGTGCGGACACATGGTCAATGCAGTAGGATTCAAAACATTTGACGAACTAGACAAAAGCAAATGGCTAAATGACCTCGAGGACACTATGTCAAAGGACGAGTGGCCGGAGGAGTGTGTGCGTTGTAAACAAACAGAAGAAATAAACGGAGAAAGTGTAAGGACCAAAAGCATAGACAGACATAAAATATTACATCCACGTAAGGATGATTACCTTGTTGTTGGGGGTGTGTTGGACAACATATGTAACAGTGCTTGTCAGTCTTGTAACGCGGGCCTGAGTACCAAGATAGGTAGTCTACAGTCAAAGAAATACACACGTGTGAACAACTACGAAACTTTTTGGAAACTACCACAGAACAGGATACTGGAAGTAGATGTCAACGGAGGCGAACCCACCGCAAGTAAGAATTACAAAAAAATTTTAGCCAACCTTCCTGTTAACACAAAAATAGTAAGGATGAACACCAATGGTTCAAGAATGATCAAAGAACTTGAGGGTATACTTAGAAACAGAACAATGGTCATAGTAACTTTGAGCTTTGATGGTACAGGTGACGTGCATGACTATGTACGTTGGCCCATTAAATGGAAGAACTACATTAAGAGTGTTGTCGCATATAAAAATTTACAAAAACAATACCCATTGTTGAAATTAAACTGTTGGACAACTGTAAGCAGTTTGAACGTTGAGAACTTACCCGGCATATTAGATTTTGTAACAGAACAAGGGTTGGATCACAACTGGGCGTTTTTAAATGACCCAGATGCCTTGAATGTAAAATATAAAAACAAGTTTACTGTAAGTGCTAAAAAAAAATTAAGCAAGTCTTCCTACAGTGTTTGTAGAGATATAGCAAAAAAGATAGCAGTCGACCAAGACAATAGCAAACTGCTTGAATACTTTATTAAGAGACAGGATACGTTGCGTAATATATCTATAGATGATTATTTTAACTTAGAACCTAGTTGTTTTAAAAACAGTTGAGCAAAACGTTCATGATGTTCTACCCCGTAGTGTACACCATCCCCGGCTAGGCTTGGGTCCTTATACTGTTGTCTTTGTTCGAACCTATCCCAATATGGCCAACAGTTTTTAATTGTGTAATGTTCTAATACATTTGGTCCTTTGATATACTCATGGTATGATTCTTGTGCAAAGCAATGTAATAAGGTTGCATCGTTCTTTTCCGCATACTTTTCCACAAAGAAAACATTCTTGAGGAAGTTATGTTTGTCAGTATGTTCGTTTTCATTCTTAAGTTCTTCGTCATAACTCATCATACTCTGTGGGTACGTGTGCAACTTTTCCCTGCGACTCCAGAAAGGCCAGCACACAATTATTATCCTAGGGTCTAATAATTTCTCACAACCATACAATATCCTTGTTACCTTGTCGGCACTTGCACCAGGCTGACCTAGATTCCAATACCTTAATCTTTTTGTATTGTGCTGTGATATAAAATGAACCCAGTGCTCATTGTCGGCATTGCCTTGTCCAAAGGTATGACTGCATCCAAGTACAACAACATTCTTCTTGCCCTCCGGCATTGGATCCCATTCGGGACATCGGTATCCGGAAGAATTTACTTTGTAGTCTTTAAGCGGTGGGCGATCCATTGCAACACTGACCGGCAGTTCTCTATCTGTGTAGTAACCGTATTTCATTATGAACTACCTTTTGATAAATTGATCTGCTGGTTGATCCTATGCGATATGTACAGTTCCATGAATCCCATCCGGCCTTTGCGTCCGAACATAGTAGGATATTTCATCTTGGCCAACATAAGATACTTCTCATCTGCATAACAGTCTAGTCTGTGTTTGTGTTTGGGATATCTAAATTCCAATGCTTTTTTATTCCAAAGATATTTGCAGAATTTTGATTCGTCTAGTAGCATCTGTTCTGCCAACGTTGGTGGAATGTTTTCTCTGTGTTCTTTTAATTTAATGGAATAAAATTTCTTCACACAATTAATTATTGTGTGCGAGTGGTAGTCCCTAGGAGAATCGAACTCCTCTTTGCGAGATGAAAACCCGCTGTCCTAACCGATAGACGAAGGGACCTTTTGGTGGAGGATACAGGGATCGAACCTGCGACCTCCTGAATGCAAATCAGGCGCTCTCCCGGCTGAGCTAATCCCCCAAACCAACCAAATGTTCCAAGACCATTAAGTTCTTTGGTATAAATGGTAATAATGGCAAATTTGGTATAAGTGGTGCCGCTTCACGGATTCGAACCGCGGACCTACTGATTACAAATCAGTTGCTCTACCAACTGAGCTAAAGCGGCGTCACAGTAATTATAGTACACGATAAACCCGCTTTAGTCTACCGTTTAGACGCACACAGAAGCACACACACGCATGGTAAAAGTATTCTAGGATAAGTTATACATTCGTGTTAATATATGTACTTTAAGGCGTTTAAACGCACATATGTTCTATACGCATATCAGCCTTGTTGACAATGCATAAATATTTTGTATAATAAAGATATGAGAGACACAAAACTATTACAAACCTATCATGCAAAACAAATGCGTGAAAACAAAGAGAAGCAACTTCAAAGGATGCTTCGTAAAGAAGTTGAGACAGGTGCGAGTGGTACACAAAAATATAGAATCAAAGCAGGTGCCAATGCTGGTAAGATAGCAGAAGGCTTTCAAAAAACACAATCATAATCATACGTTAGATACACACAACGCCCGGTAGTAAATATTATTGTGAGCAAAGACATGGAAAGAAAAATAATATTGTTACTGATACTGATCTTAATCGGACTTGGTCTATCTGGCTGTGTCAAGCCACAGGTTAAACATGATCATCCTAAGCAACCTACAACCTTAGAAACTATTGCCAAACTTGACGCTATCGGAAAGGTACTAGGATGTATGTTTGATCCTACACCGTGTCAAAAGAAAAAAGAGTTAGCAGAAACAGAAAATCTTAAGTCTGAAGTCCAGGAGTAATTTCTAGGCCTTGTAATTCTTTAGGCTTTCCTTTAGGATAGGAAGGCTCGATACGAAATTCTTCTCCGGTTTCGTCATTCTTACAGCCGGCCGCTAACCAGTCCCATTTAAAGTCTCCGTCCACAACAAATTCGTTCATGACTTCGTATCTTCCGTCTGGCTTCTGTAAGAGTAATTCATTCTTACATTCTTGCATTGTGTTGAAGGTTTGCTCCATCTGAAAGGTCTTCATTGTTAATGAAGGATCCTGACCTATCAAGTAGGCAAGAATAAGAATTTTATACATTCTTAATTACTTCTGTAAATGTATGCACTGTGCTTCTGTGGCCGGATTACCGGATGTCTTATCGAACAACCATACGTAAGAATATGTTATGTTTTCGCCTTCAACATGACATTTCTTCCCAAAACTCAAACTTGGATTCTTCGGCACTGCACATCCTGATAAAAGTAATGCAACGATTAATATTATAAATGTTTTCATATAAGTTTAGTGTAAATGGTTACCAGCAATTTGTCAAGTGCCCATTATAACCAATAATTATGCATATGCAGTTTCAAGGAACGCCATATTGGCAAACACTTCAACCTATAATTGAAAGTGGTGCTATGCAATCTGCCATAGATGGCGAGTACAGATATCCTTATAGGATCAACATATATCCCGGAACCAGTTGTATGTTTTCGTGTTTGTTCTGTGGTAGAAATTATGATGCTGTGGTAAAAGGCTCTAGACCAAATGTGTTCAGTCAAATCATCGAACAAGATGACGGTAAGGATCCATATAGAATACATATCAGTGGAGGTCTCGAACCGTTGACCAGCCCGTTCATCAACACTATCTGTAAAGACCTACACGACAAGGGATACAAGTCTAGGATGATCACAAACGGATTCATGTTGAATGATAAGATACTTGCAAAGAATCCTTATATAAACTCGCTTGATCACATAAGAGTTTCTTTGTATGGACTAGACGAAGACGAGTACCTGTCCACTACCAGGCATAAAAAGGGGTGGACTGTGGTAAAAGAAAACTTAACCAAGTACAATAAAAGAGACGACAGGACTAGATTGTTCTTAAACTATGTGCTATTGCCTGGCAACTTCCACAAACTCGACAGGATATTGCAATACATTGATGACATAGGCAGTGTGGCCAACTTGTCCCTTCGAGAGGATTTTACTTTCCAATACGAAATAGACAATAGAAATAGGATACAAGATACTCTGCTTTCTTTTGATGAACAAATAAAGAGCAGGGGTATACCAATCGATTACGGCTATGGACTACAAGATGCCATGGCAGGTAAACAGAGCCACTTGATCAAAGTAACTGTTGATGAACTTACTCATAGACAATCGCCTCAAGTAAAGGTGTGCGTGGATCCCAATGGCAACATATACTCTTACATGGAGGCCGGATTTGTAGACCGACCCGGTGCATTGAGACATTCCTTGGGCAACGTGATAGATAGTTCTATCGAAAACGAATTGCGTAAACAAAAACAGGTAGAGCCCAAGCACGATGATATGCAGTACATGGATGCATACAATCATTTAATTCTGAAATATATTCATCTAAATTCTAGGTAAATACACTAACAAGAGGAGAACAATATGTTTTTAACAATTGGTTTAATAATTGGTTTTGTAGCAGGTTGGTATGTGAATGAAAAATTCGAAGACATCGCATCTGCAAGTGCAAAACTTAAATTCTGGAAAAAATAATTTCATGATGGAGGGCTTACCATGTTCCGAAAATTCAGACGATGGTTCGAGTTGTATAAGAAATCACTCTATGATTCCTACAATCCAAAGCCCACAATCTACAAGTTAGGCAACAAGAAGTATATCAAAAAGAAAGTACTGAACAGACCTAAGGGACAGAAAGGTCCGTACCTAAAATAATTGTTATCTGTTTAGATACTTCTGCCAGCCGGCTGATGACCAATCTGCATAGAAACTGAATATTATCCTCGACTCTTTGGAGTCGTTGACCACTGCGTGTATGTGATCACTGGTGTTGATCAAATTTGGTTTCAGGCCTGTGAAGTCCACGTTCCCTTGTCCAAACATCTTGAACATCGAACCTGCGGGCCAACTCAATGGCACGTAAATCTTGTATGGGTTGCACTCGCTGTCAACGTGGGGCATGATGTAGCCCTTGGGCTCCATCCTTTTGAACGTGAGATAGGTTATTGGACCTATGTTGTTCAGTGAATCGATAAACTGTTTTATCCTCGGATAGCGTTCGAGGTCTATCTGTGCTGTGTACTCGCGGGCAGTGGACGACAGCAGGTCGCAACCGGGATCGTCCTGTCCTGTTGGTCCCCACACGTAACATCTCCTGACTGGCCTGTCATCGTAGGGCAGTTGCTCGGCCTCCGCCAGCAATCCTGACGGGTCATAATCAAACGGCAGTGTGACGGGCCTGTGTGCCGAGCCATCGCTGACGCTGTTGTCAAAGAGGAAGAAATCCCGAATGAGCTTTGGATATGTTTCTGTATTTAGAGTTGTCATGTTGTTTCCAATCTAGGTACCACTTCCAGATGGGTGCCTGGAAATAATATCTAACGTTTGTGCTGTCCTTGTTGCCCCTTGTGCCATTGCTTGTGAAACCATGGTGTATGTAGTGTTCAGTGTCTATGCCGTCCAACACAAGGCTTTCCACCTGCACATCGCCACGTATGTCCAGCGAATGCATTTTGTGATCCTTCAGTATGGCAGTGTTGAACTCCATGGTGTCCTGTGAATGTTCCACGATGTTCTCACCGTTGACCAACACTGTGTAGTCGGTAGCGGTCTTGAGTGTGAAGCGTATCGATACGATACTCATTTGCTGTGTGGTGGCAGTTTCTTTTCCACCCACCATATGTGTTTCTGGGTGATGGGATCGAACTTTCGCATTCGCAGTTTTTGATTCTGTTTCTCTCCCTTGCCGGGTTTCATGGCATAGTAGTAGAACCCGTGATCCTTCATCTTGGAATCCTCTGGTACCAGTCTAACTTTTACGTATGGTTTTTTTGATTTTGGTTTTTTTGCCGCCATATTGGTATCCCATGTGGTATGCCACTGCAATGAACAGGGCTATTATTAGTGTGTGCCAGATATAAAACATATACTGTTAATTAGTTTTGTCGTCTTCGGCCCTGCTAGAAACTATCTTGTCCACCAGTCCATATGCCACTGCCTCCTCGGCATTCATGAACTTGTCACGTTCCATGTCCGCTTTGAGCTTCTCTAGTGGTTGTCCTGTGGTCTTCTCATAGATCTCTGTGAGTTCCTTCTTCCATCTCAGTAATTCGTTTGCCCTGATCTCCACGTCAGTGGCCTGACCTGATGCACCGCCCAGTGGTTGGTGTATCATGTGTCTTGCGTGTGGCAACATCAGTCGCTTGCCTTTGGTGCCTGCACTTGCTAGGAGTGAGCCCATGGAACATGCCTGGCCCACCACTATTGTTTGTATGTCCGATTTCACATACTGCATGGTGTCGTATATCGCCATGCCTGCCGTTACCAGTCCGCCCGGCGAATTGATATACAGTGTGATATCCTTCTGGGCATCTTGTGATTCCAAGAATAACAGTTGAGCACACAGCACTGATGCAGTGTGTTCCTCTATCGGTCCTTCCAACATAATGATTCTGTCCTTTAGAAGTCTACTGAAAATGTCGTAACTTCTCTCGCCTTTGGATGTCTGTTCTATTACTATTGGTGTAAGTGGCATATACAGTTATAATACACTATAACCGTTTTGCCGTCAACCGCAATATCTGGGCCTATAAGTATCTGTATGCTGGACAAGAACATTTCATGGAAAACACTGTCCGAACCGGATGGCACATGGTTGAATCTCACAAAACTGGCCATAGCGTGTCAAGAACTGCACAAGAAGAAGCAACTGCCCGACTACACACTGTTCGAGAGCGAGATGCCGAGTGCGGATCTGTTCAGGGCACAGGCACGTCTCGAGAGTGCGGGTGGAGACACACCCGAGGACCTCACACAGCAGATGCTGGTGAGCCAGTACCCCAACGACACAGCCGAGGCCCAGTGGGTCAGGCGTGTGCATGGCCTGGACTACTGCCACGTGAAACTGCACCGGCAACCCACGGGTCGGGTGGTCAAGAATCACTTCGACTACAACGGCACCATGTTCACCGATCACCTGCGTGATCACCCACAACAGGATTTCGGCACGCAGGACGTGGTCAAGGTGGTGCACTTCCTCACAGACTGGAGGGTGGGTCAGGTGTTCATGTTCGGTAGGGAGGCCGTGACGGGATGGCGTGCGGGGGAGGCACTGACCTTCCCATGGTACATGGAGCACTCCACGGCCAACGCCAGTGAGGAACATGAGCGTGAGCTGTTGTTCATAGCGGGTGTGAGATGGCCAAGGCCATTATAGTGTGTTATAACTGGATGCTAGACCTGTACCGGCACCACGTAGTTGACGCCGTCCACCTCTATCGTGGTCTTGATCGCCCAGTCGTGTTTGCGTAGGTCCTTCTGCTTGGGTGGTTGTCCGTCCGCTGTCTGGTTGCTGACTCTCTTCTTCTTGCTCATTCTGTGTTCCGGATACGAGATCCAGTCCATCTCTTCTTGTGTGTAGGGTTGCATGTTTGGGTTGTTCCTTTGTTTTACACTAATTTAGCATGTTCCAGGTCAAAACACCAGTGTTAGTGGCACGGGTCAGGTATGTGGATCACTCTACTCTGTGGCGTACTCGCCGTTGGTCTTCCTGATCATACGCAGTGCCTCTTCCATGTAGTTCTCACACTGCCACACGCTCTTGAGGTCCTTGCCCAGTTTGTACATGGCCTGGCTCCGGTCATACAGTGGTGCGTCCGAACGCTTGTTGTTCACAGTCATGTTCTCGTAGTGCGTGATGTCGTCCGCACAGGTGCCATTGCCGGTGCTGTGTCCTGCATACGCGGATGTGCATATGAACAGTGCTATCAGGAGTGATCTCATTATAGACATATTTATCCCGATGGCGGTGGTCATCAGTCCCCTCTCGCTTTCCGATGACCGTGGGTGCCATGTAGTCGATACAGTGCTATTATATGATATCGGGGGTGGTATTGCTACCGTTAATTTTTCCTGCGTGTAAATTTTTGCAATCTGTGGTACACATGGTGCAGGCCCGTTTTGACCCACTGCCAGTCACGTGCCAGCACACCCTGTCGCCATGAACTGATCACAGCACACACAGTGGCGAACACAAACAGCACCAGTGCGAACATGAGGCATGCCTTGATGAATCCCATCATATGATCAGTGTCCCGTGTATCCGACCCAATATGAGTGCTATTGCTATTGCTGAGATGAATATGCCAGCGATGATCCACACAATGTCCATCAGTACCAGCCCATGTTCCAGAAGTTCACGCCCGTCTGTATCAGGCACAGAAGTGCCAGTGTTATCAGTATAGCCAGCAGTATGTTCATGACCCAGTCGATCATCTCAACACCCATAACGCCACGGGTATTGCTATGACATAGTAAGTGATGATCATGATCTCTACTACCATACGTAGATGCCAAGATACACACTGACTGCTATTACTATCAGCCAAAATGCTAGTTGTGAACGCATACTAGTACTTAACCCGTTTGGCAGGGTTTGGGGGCCGGTATACGGTGGGTAATATTTCTGCTGTTATTTTTTTTATATAGGGGGTATTTTATCATTGCCATACCAGTTTTACCACCATAGGGTTGTAAATGCTTACCGGCCAGGTCTGAAAAAAAAATAAAAATCTTTCTGATACCGACCACCATGGTGTCCGTAGCCTCCTGACTATTCAAACCATTCTAACCCTACATAACCCTGGCCACGCTGGCCCACCCCACCACGCTACCCCCCTGCACCCAGATCAATCCCCTGTCCTTCGTCGCGGTGGTAATGATTGGTAAAGGTGCCACACGATAGGAGTAGAGCCAGATCCGGAGGCTGGTAAGCGTTGGTAGACCAAACCTAAAACACCAATGGATTACGCTGACCTGGCAAGAGATCCGGTAAGGTTTGGTAGGCGTCGACACATGTCAAAGGGTTGGTGGATTTGGTATGGTGTGCCACCTTGGTAAGTGTTGGTAGAACCCGATCGGCCTCGCAACCGGCACCCATTACCAACTGTTACCAGCCGCGACTATAAATAGAGTTATATGCTACTATCATTCCTGTTCTACTGTTTCATACTGTGCCTGATGGGCTATGCCCAATACATCCGTAATAGATATCTAAAATGAAACACCCATTCACAAAGACCTTGGCATTGGCCACTGTGATGATCCTGGGCTGTACCGTCCTAC